>Ga0209488_10001350_pt1 | contig 20889 bp, 26 predicted proteins | sample Rivendell_Oct201_8_FD_188349 | JGI IMG/M metagenome (GOLD analysis project Ga0209488, IMG submission 188349) | Vadose zone soil microbial communities from the Eel River Critical Zone Observatory, Northern California, USA -... | ecosystem: Environmental > Terrestrial > Soil > Vadose zone >...
TGCTCTATTCTCGTGGAGCGAGCGTGCTGGTATACTCCTCTTAGCCCAAACCTCTGCTTTATCTGCGTCCGCCATCCTTGGTCTCCTGTCATATATCGCGGTATGTGGCGTCCGGACACAATAACGTGCGGAGATATGAACCCTTTTTTTTTTTCAAAGTATAGCGCCGTAACAGTCTGGGGAGGTGCCCGCCGACGATGGCGGATCGAAAGCGCCGCGGAGATCCTCTTCCTCAACCAGCTAGGTTGGGACCTTGTCCAGGCAATGGGCAAGTCGTCTGATAGCCGAAGAAAGTATGTCCACTGACAGAGTATTTATTTCAGGTGGCCTCATGAATATCAAGTGGGCTGCAAGCGGCGTACGTTTTAATATCTCTCGGCGTTGACCGTGATCCTCATCTCATTACGGCGTAGTCTGTACATCAAGGCTCTTACTGCGTCGCTCAAGGTACAATCTCCTGAAGCATCCGGTTATGTCAAAGAAGGATATTAACACTGCAGTTAGGTGCCGTCAAGCACATCTCTGACGTTGGATCGGCTCTGTCGTGAGTGATAGTCATGTGAGCAGATGTCAATAAAAATAAACTCACTATCGCCTTGCGACCTTGCAGGACAGTGGTAGGCTGGTCTATTTCTTGTGTCCTCACGCTGTCTAATTTCTGTGGGCTAAACCATCAAGGTCATCGCGTTGTATACCCTCAAAGTGCTCTGTTTCTCGACTGCCAGTGGGGAAGTCGCCGATAATGGTCAAGTCAACGACGCAAACAGTGAAGACGAGCGTAGACAGAGAGAGCGCGAGCGCAAAAAGAGCTTGAATCTGGGCATCGGGGTTGTTGTCGGAATCTGGCTTCTTCTTGGTCTTGTAGTGAGCATCAACATAGACGTTGATGGGTCCTTTCACTTCTACGGCCCTACAGGGTTCTGTAAGCCCCATCCATCTTTGTTGTAGGTCTCATTCTGACACCGTGACAACGCAGGGTGCTGGATTCGGTCCCACTACTCTGTTCAGCGCATTGCGGCCGATTATGCTTTCATGTGGACAGCTGCAGCATTCAATATCGTGGCCTACTTAATGATTGTCTTGTATATCAGGGGTTACTTCAGGACAAAGGGATGGCGCATATACCTGCCAAAGCCACGGGAGCCGATGAGCCTGTCTTTCATGCGAACATATGGACTACTTTTGTAAGACATCTTTCTCTTTCCCAACTCGCTTCCTTCTGGGCCTATCTGACGTCTGACCTCCCAGTTATCCGCTCATTTACATTTTGGCCGTAAGTATTTTTTATTTTCAAACTGATCTCTTAGGCCTTTTCTAACTTGCTTCCACAGGTTTTACCTCTATCAATTGCGCGCTATCTCTCTTTTGCACACCATCACGTCCCTTTCGCCGCAATAGTCGTCGTCGACGTTATCTACCTTGCCACTGGCCTGTTCAATGTCCTCCTCTTCTCTTTCACTCGACCCTTCCTGCTCCCGCATGACCTTCCAAATCCTGACATTGCGTTGGAAGCGCCGTACAATGAAGGTCAGGATGATAACGGAGCCTACGCAGTGCCAGCTGCAGTCCCACGCGACCACCATGGCGATTACGAACCGCGCGTTCATTCTGTAGCTGACGCGACTTTCCTATCGTCTGAGATGGGGGATGGGGATGCCAGTGGCAGTGGCCGTGGGATGGGATTGACACCTTCCCCTCCCGCAAGGACAATAGGTCGGTGATTCTCAGCCCTTTGGCGTACAGATTTATGCTCAATACGACCAAATAGATTTCGATCATGTCTGAGCTACCTCAAAGGGTTTATACAGATTACAAGATTACCGCCTGATTCAGCATATCTGGCTCCGTCCTCTGATTGACGATCGCAAGTTTGATAAACAGAAGGAAAGAAGCAGGCCGTGGTACAGTATGCTCATACCCTCCTGTCGAGAGTATAGAGTGGCTTGATGTAGTGCTGTGGTGATTGGCATTGTGGCTTCTGGCGGATGAAGGCGATAAGCCTACCATGAAGATGGGGAAGCTAACAGGTGGATTTCTTGGCGCTGCTGTAGTAGGTTGATGTAGGCCGTGGTCACTGTACGTATTTACGGCTCCGGTAATTCGCACTTGGTATGTCTCAAATGACTCGGACATGAGTATCTGCGCCCACACGAGCCTTTTACTCGGTCCCTTATCCAATCAATCGTCTTTGTTTCACCGTGCCAGTCCATCCATTTAACGCGCCACCATCAGATAATTTCAGTCATACAATACACGCAGGACTCGGAACTTTGACGGGAGTGGCCTGGCCACATTACAAATATTTTGTTCGCCACGTCAAATTTTTCATATACCACTTGACCAGTCCAGATGGCGCGACCTGTTATTTTCGCCCAACAAGGAACCTCTAACGCCGCCCTGTCATGTCCATTCCTGTCATTTGTTTTGCCCTGGCATGAATGACTTGACAAGTGGAGACGTAGCCCCCTGTGTTCCTGGGCACCTCGATGACTAAGATGCCATCCTTGACCAGACGGGCCTGAACAGTCACCAGATCGACCTTGTGGCCGGGAAAATGTGACGTGCCATTCATAAGAGACCTGTAGAGGTGCCATAGGCAAGTACAACACTTCCGAACTCAGTGGGACGCAACAAACAGGGATTGCCGAGCCACAAAAAAAAGGAAAAAGGGAAGGGATGGTGCCCCATCTGCGACCACGGCCAGGCTGAGCCTCCGCATCGCAAAAAGACCGTAATCATCTCTGAAGCACCGCCAGGATGTGGCGGTGTGGTGGAGAGCCAGGGGACCGTCTCGACGAGGGCCACAGGCTCACAGCTCCACGATGGACATGTGCCAGGGGAGCCTGAGTGCCAAGGGGAGACCCTGGATGCATACCAAGCTAGCGCTGTGAATTGGCACCGGCATAACTGTAGTACTGGCACTCGATGGGGCCTGTCCGGTACTCCTAGCTACATCCACCACTAGACTTGGCGGCACGCGCTGATTCCGACCTTGATCGCCATCATCACGTCGTCCTGTTGTCTCACGGTCCCCGCTGATGTGGAGCACTGGGCTGGCTCCAGGCCCTGGGTGAAGGGTGGCGATGCGTCTGCACTGGGCTGTTCTTGTTCCTGTGTCTCCCTCAGTAGTCTGAAAGCTGACACTTGCTGGTGTGTAGCCTGAGCAAACGTCCGAGTGCGTGCAACGTGCCGCGATAGACTGGGAGTACGGCGAGGGAACCATCATCAGCTCGATCATCATTATGATGGGAATGGCACCTAACAACCTGACGCCGGACGTCTGCGACGTCTGCGACGTCCAGGAATATGGATCGTGGGAAGCGGTGGGCCTTCATGAAAGTCTCCCGAGAGAAATCCGGGATGGGGCCAATAGAAGGACGCGATTCATTTCAAATTCCATTCGCAAGCCCTCGGTACCGAGGGAGGTTTCCCTGATCACTTGGCGCTCTGCAGGCTGTCTGGGACGGCTTTTGTCGAAGGCTGGGATGTGGTTCTCTGTGGGCGCTCGCCTCACTCCAAGTCCCACGGGGGCGACACCGAAGGATTGGGAGCAGCAAGAAGTATGTATGATGTAAAGCGCAGTCAGTGTGAGTATTGCGAATGCATATATCTGAGCAGTTACAGATCGAACCGGCGGATTGTAAGCGATGTGCTGTCAGTCCGAGCCCAGCCCCTTCGTAAGATGACATTAAACCTTCAGAAGCGCTTACCGTTAACCCTGTGACTTGGCCTAGTCCTGGATTCCAGTCAGTGTTCCAGCCTCCCCAAGACCAACGAAAGGACAGGAACTATAGGGGGCGCACACAAATTGGAGTAGAATGATTCATAAGGCAGTGATAGTAGCTAGAATACACGAAATCTCTTAACCGGGTGGTCATCGGGCAAGCCCAAATGATTAGGTATCGTCTAGTGACGCGTGCGACGAGAACTGGGAATAGCAAGTGATATTTTGCATAACATTTTCACCGCCTCTCACGGACGTAGAAGTGCAGCACAACGAAGCTTGAGGCCGTGAATGTGACAAAGAAAATCCCGAGAAGCGAGATATTCGGCCACCAGAACGATTGGGCGCGCAGACCAAACGTGGAGAGGATCGTGGCCGCGGGGACATCGAGTTCAACTCCGTACTGTGTGCATGGGTCAGATTCGCATGATAGAAGGAAGGAAGGACCGCCGACCTTATCTTCCTTCAATTGTAGGAAGCGAAGCTCGTTGACCGCAAGCGCCTCAAAAGCGGCATGGAAGAACGAAACGGTGTGCAACCATTGCAACCAGGGCTTGACCTTGGATCGATTGATCAAGAGACCCGTGAATAGCAAGCTATGTGACACGGATTCGTAAGTCTGACCACTCCTGGAGGGCGCTACGCTCACTTAAACAGCATGACCATCGTGCCAATCAGACTCGCGACGCTCGTGTTCTCGCATGCGATAGAGATAAGTAAGATCACGCTTGCAGTAGTAAGGTTGAAGAGCACGAGTGTGAGAATGAACTTCCAGAAAGCTGCCACTGTCGGAACAAAGCCGACAAGACCATAGACGATACCCCCGAAAAGCAAAGGCGGGACGACACGGAGTGGAAGGATATCAAATAGAATCTAGGCAGCGGATGTCAGCCCAAGGCACTAACAGAGAGATCGGACACACCTTCGATGTGAAATAAGTGAAGGAAGAATAATAGCCGTTTGATCTTTGTTGGTGTGCTCTGTCAGCACTAGCTTCGGCCATCGTGAATGTGGGCTCGCACCTTTCCCGCATGAAAAGAATTCGCTCGTTCGCGAATAACCCAAGACTCGACAAGCACGAAAAGCCGAACAGAGCTAGGGTGAAGAAGAAAACACCTGCGGAGGCGACATCAACAAGGCTCCCCACCAGCCAAGAGCGGAAATCCCGCACCCAATCTATTTTGGAATCCACCAATATCATCAGACACTTTATGGTAGAACAATCCACATAGCACTGCAGTGTCATTGTGAGATACAGGAAACAAGCGAACTGATATTTAAGGGACTCACGTGCCGCCGCAATAGATGCCGAATACTGGAATGTCAGTAGGGCTGGATCCCGGTACATATTCTTGAAGGCTCGGCCGCTCAGGATCCTGAACTGTGTTCCCCACGTTGCGCGCTTGCGTCCACGAAGCAACTCACTTTCGACAGTCACGTCAGGCAATTCCTCACTTCCCTCGGGGCCCTGGGCGGGCTGCGCGACTGCGCGAATGTCCGCGCGGATGGTGGCCGCGATCTCGCTCCCAGCGTAAGAGTCGGCCAGCGCCCCGATGCGTGGATTGGGGGTTGGTCCAGAGTCGCTTCCATGAGCAGTGCTAAGCGAGGCTAGTTCGAGGAGCTGCGAGGACTTGCGCTGTAGGAAGCCTTGTCCCGCTCCGTTACCGTTGCGAGTGCGCGATATTTGCCGTTCGGCGGCGTCATCGGCGGCGCTGGGGGAGTGCCCACGGGTGTATGTCTCGGGATGTGAGCCAGGTAGTGCGCGTTCCTCGTCACGTAAAGAGGCAGATGTCGTCGCATTGCTATTCGGCGAGATTACCCCGGTGGAGGGACTTCCAGATCCTTTGGGTTCCTTCTCAACCGATGCGGTGACATCAACTATATGAGTTCATTAGTATATAGCACCTTTTACAGGAGAGTATATACACACTGAGGTAATCCGCGATATTGAACCCTAGAGGACAATGATATCCAATAGAATCGAAATGCGGTTGGCATTTGGCAAATTCGCCAGAATACATGAGGCGTCCTTGAGCGAGGAGTACAAGTTGATCGAATAGCGCAACTATGTTGCTACGGGGTTGATGGATCGTAAAGATAACAGTGCGATTAAAGTTGCGCGCAAGTGACACTAAACTCTCGACGACATTGTAGGCATTGTATGCGTCCAGGCCTGCAAAAGATGTTATGAGGGGGTGACCTCGGTTAGTCTGGGGCACGTACCGCTAGTAGGCTCGTCAAGAAATAGAATAGAGGGGCTAGTCACGAGTTCGCATGCAATTGAGACACGGCGCTTCTCTCCTCCGGAGATAGAGCGATGACCTGACGGGCCTCAGTCAGTACATGGCGAAACACGGTAGTGACACGCACTTGTGTCGCCAATCCGGGAGTCTTTTATTCCAAGAATGCCTAATTCATTCATCGTCTCCAGTGTTCTGTATTGCTTTGCCTCGATACTCATATCACGTGGGAGCCTTAGCAGCGCAGAATATAGTATGGTCTCGTACACGGTGAGTGTACTCATGAGCGTATCTTCTTGGTCCACGAAGCCGATGACTTTCCTAAAATCGGGATCGGAGACTTCACGGCCATTGACAAGTGTTACTCCTCCAACTACACCACGCTTGCGTTTACGCGCTAGAATGTCGAGGAAAGTGGACTTGCCGGCACCAGAGGCGCCCATAATTGCGAGAACCTGACCCGGACGAACGGAACCTGTGATGTCTTCAAGAATTGACCGGCCATTAAGAGTGTAAGAAATATCAGAAAAGTGAAGTGTGGCGGGAACGTGATCTGCCATGAGTTGCGAGACCTCCGCATCCGGTAGGCGGATGGCCCCGATGTCGGACGTGCGAGCGCGGCCAGCATACCAGAGGGCTTTAGGAATGGTTATTATCAGGGGTGGGACACAAAAGAGGGTACGTACCTGCTGAGATTATGACGGCGGTTAGACCAGCTCCGGCAACGCTCAATGCAATCCAGCGAGTGTTGTTTGGTTTGGGAGGTCTCTGTGAACGAATATTGGCGAAAAGGCCGAGAACTGGAGTCTCCGGTACATACAACATAGCCAGGAACCTGGCTGTAATGCAGGCATTCGCCACCCTTACAGATCAAAGAAATGTATTTGTCACCAAAGATGTCATTGATCAATTGATTCATCGCTGGCTCTTCAAACTTGCAACTGGCACCAGTCTTGCAGCTGAAAGTGGCAGGCCCCTTGATCTCCTCGTTCAAAAATTCCCCAATATCTAACCTTGTTTCAGCACGACGCGAGAGCCAGAGAGACGAATACTGACCGACGCTTCCATCCTCACCGCAAATGAATCGTCCTGGTACGCAGCTACATTTCATGTTCTCGCACTGGTATGATGCGGTGCTGCTATCGTATCCTGGTATAACCCCCGTCTTACACGTATCAAGCGCGCAGTAGAATGACTCGACTTGAGCGGTCCAAAACTGAAAGTCGCATGTCGAATCTATCTTGTCGCAGCTGAAAGTGACCTGGGGAGGACGGTCGGGTAACATATCAAGGATTTTGCGATCTGCGTTTCATGTGTCAGTGGGACATGAGTAGAGGCAACGATGAACGGGTACTGGTAACATCGCAGAATTGGTGATTGCTGAAAATAGTCTCGCCATCCTTGTAACAAGTCATGTTTACCGAGTCCGTGGCATCTAATGATGTGATGTTGCCACGGATGGGGAAATTTGTACAGGCGTCGTCGACTTGGCAGACTAACTAAGAGTCAAAAGGATAGCGGGTGATGAAGGGACAAGCAGACTAGCCATTGCAGTTTATTCCTCCCCAGCCATCCTTGCACTGGCACTCCTTATCATCTTCGCGAAGGTGCCGCTCGGATCCATCAGCCAGTGAGTCGCATTCTGTGCAACATAAGCCAGTTGTCCTGAGAATATCATGCAAGGAGACCTACGTGGCGTCAAGCAGTCAATACCACCCCATCCAGGCGGACAGTTGCACTGGCCGTTGTACGGATCGCATTCTCCGTATTGAGCACATGTGAATGCCGGGAGCATGCAATTGAAGCAGGGGGGACATTTCTCTGTAGCAACGACAAGCGTTAGGAGGGAAAGGCTTATGTTGTGCTAAGGCGACTATACCTTTTGAAGGAGCGAGACTATCGAGAGCCTAAGGAGTTTCAGTTCAAGATTACATCCGATTGTCACGAATGCGTAAGTTGGCGTACTAAGGACTGGTAGGTTGAGACCGGGTAGTGGGAGGTGTTGCCGGTCCTTGCCTTGGCATTGACTGTTAATATGAGCCAAAGGGAAAACAACGTCACCCTTCGCTTGAAAGACATAGCGAGGGGAAGATAGGAAGGCAAGGTCAAGTCAATGCCAATGGAGTGGAGAGAGATACCTCGGAGTGGATGTTGTCGCTCCAGTAGCCGCCGGAACAGCGGTCCGCTAAGTCACAGCCCTATAGCCGAATGACCTCTGCTTAGCCGATCCGGGTGATGTCCTTCCTGCTCGACTTTCTCATCTTCGCAGTCGCATGGGTCCATGTGCTACTTGTTCCATACGCAAAAGTAGAGGAGAGTTTTAATCTCCATGCAATACACGACCTCCTTTTTTACGGTGGCCGCCCAGAACTGCTCCAAAACGTGACCTCGTCACCATCTGTTGGCACACCCTCGAATTGACCTGTCCTCGCCCTTAGTTTGACCATAAAGTTTTTTCTGGAGCCGTACCCCGCACATTCGTGGGTAGCATAGTTGTTGCTTGGCTCTCCAAGTATGTCGCCCGACTCGCGAACGATCTCTCCCTCATCACTTCAAAATTCGATCTCCAAATAGTCAGTTCGTACTTTCCTCTGTTTCCTTCACTTCCATAGCTTATTTATACACGCAAGTTCGCCTCACCCTGGCGAGTATAAATGCTCTAGGGCTTTGCTTTCTTCGGCATGCGATCGCCCGGCGTTTTGGACGCTCGACCTCCCTCCATTTCGCCCTCATCACCGTCAGTCAATTTCATGTGCCATTCTGGATGGGAAGGACGTTGCCCAATATGCTTGCGCTACCGTTCGGTTAGATATATATCCCGATTATGAATCACACGTTCCCTCTAATTTTATGTTCATAGTCAATGCCGCGCTGTATTTGTCATTAGACCGTGGAAGCAGGACTAATGGGTCTTCGACTACTCGCTCATCCTGGGCTATCGCGCTGTTGACATTTGCTGCAGTTGTTATCCGCGTGGAACTTGCTGTCCTACTGGGTCTTTTTTCAATTCAACTATTGTCCAATGGCTCCCTCTCCATCACCCGTCTCCTCAAGGTTGGTCTCATCTCAGGCCTGATTTCCATCGGTATGTAGGCCCCATCTGCGCCCGCCCGTTAGTATTGATACACGCTGGTCCTATAGCGCTGACGGTTTCCATCGACTCATATTTCTGGGACCATTGGCCCATCTGGCCGGAATTTTCCAGCGTCTTTTTCAACGTTTATGAAGGAAAGAGCGCTGAATGGGGTGTTAGTATTCTCTCACTATCTCTTCCATCTTATCCCTGATCCCATTTAGGTATCTCCATTTTCGACGTATTTCACAACCTTCCTCCCACGTCTCCTTATGGCTACCCAAGTGTTCATCCCGTTTGGTTTCGCCCGCGATGCCCGGATCCGGTCACTTGTCGTGTCCGCATTTGGCTTTGTCTTCCTCATGAGTTTCCTTGGGCACAAAGAATGGCGTTTCGTCGTATATGTCGTGCCAATGCTGAATGTTGCTGCGGCGCATGGTACCCAGACCTTGTACGCCTTTCCTGTCCCCGTCGAATAAGTTGATGAGCTAAGAGCATGGCGAAATAGTATCCGCCGGCGCAAAGGATCCCTCTTTGCCTGGTCCATGCTTCTCGCTGTCGTTGGCTCGCTTGTGCTCAACACAGCTGTCACTGTTCTCCTCACACGGGCGTCAATAGCCAACTATCCCGGAGGTCACGCCCTCGCGTTGCTGAACGAGCGATACGCAGGGTCCCCTCACGGTGAATAGACCATCTCTTTGCATGTATCTGTACGAACTACCGTGGACTGATAACGAGCGCACGATAACAGTGCATGTCCATATTGCGAACCTCGCTGCACAAAGCGGTGCATCGCTCTTCCTCCATACGCACGCGCCCCCATACAGCTTGCGCCTGGGCATCCTCCCACCCGTCACATCTGCCTCGCATCCATGGATCTACAACAAGACAGAAGACCTCGCGCCAGTCGACCTCGCGTACAATTCTCCATTCACCCACGTGATCGCGGAGAGCGGGGACGCGCTGCCGGCGAGCCGGTGGGAGGTCGTAGACGTGATCGAAGGGTTCCGGGGATGGAAGGTAAGGAAGGACGTGTTGGGGCTTGTGAGAGAGGGGGGCCTGGAAGGTCTGTGGAGAATACTCGAGATGAAGAAAGAGAACAAGTTGTGGATATTTGAAAGGCGCAAGGGGTGAAAAGTCGGCAGAAGTACACTCTGTCACTCGTCCTGTTTATTTGTAGTGGTCACAGTTCGGCTCGAAAACTGGCTGCTTGAGCCGAACCGCTGTCTGACCCGCAGCTTAGGAGTTGCTAGCTCAATACCTAATTAGAAGGACAGAGACGTGCATAAGGGATCTCATCAACACCGTAAACACTGGCATGTAGAATGTACTACTGTATTAATCAAATGCAAGAGAGATGGTTTTGCGCACGCGTTGATGAAACCTAATCTCAGATTCATTCGTCTGTAAGTTACTTAGAAAAGTTAATCCAAAATTACAGATTTCCGAGCAAGCATTTTTGCTGTGGTATGTGCAGAAAATATATGAAGTGTTTGGTTATGCTGATGGGACTTGCCTACACCAACGGAACAGGTGATATCAATGACACGTTCACCCTCTTTGTTCACTCACTAGTACTGTCACAACACAGATAGCTCGTGAATTTATAGCAGATATATAATCCTTCAGCCCAAAGGGTGAGCTAGGGATTCGGAGTCGGGGTGGCCTTCCCGGTACCACCAATGATATTGAAGGTCGAACTCAAATAGCCATTCGGATCGCTCCCGGGCCACTCCACTGTTGCAAAAGGTGTGTAAGTAAGGGATATGTCATATCGTCTCTCGATCTCCGCGCACGTGTGCGCGTGAGCGAAAGAACGAAGGACAAAACTACACACTGGAAAGATAATAGTCTTCCCCCGATTCGACACTGGATTTGATATCACCATAGAGGGGGTAGAAGCCAGACCGCAAAGTAACATCACCATCAGCGAGAGTCTGATTCGTTTCTGCGGAGCAAAGAGAAGATGAATTATTGTCAGCGTTGGGCGCCTTGCGTGACTCCGCGCAAGACAACTGCAGAGAGGCGGGGAGGGAAAAAGGAGCATGTGGTGCTCACGCTGGTAGAATGGGCCCAGGTATTCGTAGAGGCGGAGGGAGCCCTTGACGGGAACGTTGTCAGGGAGGTACTCGGTGTCCCTTCAGGTGACGCAACGGGAGGAGAAGGTTAGTAGTTGCACGTCTCAAAGAGAGATGGGGCGCGCACCAAGACACATATAATTGACTTGCATTACTCACGTCCCAAACGTTCTCACTGTTCGGGAACGTGATGAAAGCGACAGGGTCGACCCGGGGGTAGACGTCCATTTTCAAGGGTTTCGCCTGGACGAGAGCGAGGGCGTAGAATAGGAGAAACGCGGGGACGAACATGCTGGAATTGTAACTTGAATAGAACCTGAGAGTAGGAGCGGCACCCTTTCTGAAGCCTGAGAGCTCTCCGAGTCAAGTTGTCCGGCCCATTTTATACATCGCCGGCAGCTGATCATCGAGTGGAGGTCGCCCGGGAATCGGATGTAACCCATTACGATAGGGCATTACTGGTAATTGGAGTCAACGACTGGCTTGGCCAAGAGCAGAACGGACTCGGAGCCGCTGCTAACACCGTACTGTACTGCGCGTCTATCTCAGGCGGCTGCGGCAAATGATAAGCACAAGCGAACCTTCTCCTGCCACATCAGTCTTCGTCAATTAATGGTCGTCGTCGCTTTCTCTCCTACTCCTCAAGTCGCCTTTCGCCTCGGACATCATCGCTTAGCCCAGCGGTTCTCATGTGACAGTCCTACGCATTCGCTGGCACATGCGGGATGACGTTGGTAAAGATATTGTCCTATGGAAGAACCGAATTGACTACGTCCAATTGAACTACGATATGCGCAAGCGGGAAGGGTAACGAATCACCACTCACGTTGAGACGTTCTTCTAACCTAACATCTGATTGGTTAACTTACGGCGCATACGCGGGCCATAGGCGCCGCGACCTCGTGTACTGTAGAGTCAAACGTCGGAACTCGTTGCAGGCTATCATTCAGCATCGAAAAGATCCGGGATGAGTGAATTCATTTTCACTCGTCTTTCCCTTCCTCCTACTCACTGCAACGTGAAACGTCTAACAACTACCGATTCATCTCGAAGTTCCCGACCGATATGCACGACCCCGAACCGTGCACGATTCTCATCCGCGGGCCATCCAAGGACATGAGATCGACCGCAACCTGGCTGGCGCGATGCCTGTCGCGTATGTCGTCATCTTCAACCCAATGCTCGCGTCCGGTGGTCGAGGTGGCCCCCACGGTCGGCCTGCACGCGCACGCATGCAGTGACTGGTGTCGAGAACGTCAGCCGCGCCCGAACAGCGCTCCGCAACGCTGCGTCCCTGACTCTTCCCTTCTATCTCCGCCGCCTCCTTTTTCACCCTTATCCTTTACTTCCTCCCGTCCATAATGTGAACAGAGAGTATTCATGGGTGAGATTGTGCACACGAAGACGTACAATTTGAACGAATCTACTTGCATCAAGGTTCGTTTAATTCGTTCCCTCAATTCTCGGCGTTTCTCGCACTTTGCATCGCCACGCAGAATGCTGCAAACATTGCTGTCCTTCCCTGTCTCTCCATTCCGTACTAGATATAATCCTTCGAAACTGCCATCGAGATTCCCTTGTTTGCTTTTGCTTTGCTTCTACAGGCCGCGCGTGCTTGATGACGTCGTCTACGCGACGCGGAAGGAACGGCGGCAGGAGCGGTGTGCGCCTCGCGAAGAACCTGCACAGGAATGATTCTCATTGATCAAGATCTTTCATCCACGAGGAGTGACCAATTGGGGCATGGCCTTCCCGTTCATATAATTTTTCTTACGCGAGTTCCTCGGTGACTTGCAGGAGAGGATATACGAATCGGAACTACCTCAGCTGAGCTTTGTGAAGTGGACCGCATTCATCTACTATTTTGTATCACATTACTCGCGCATCCCCTCTTGGCCCGCCATCAGCTCCTCTTCTCTCGAGAGGTCAACTTCAAGCTCCCTCATGTGGTGGTCCTGATGGTTGTAGGCCGCTCTGGGACATTAAACGGAGTTGCCTCTTCACCATCCTCCTGTGCACTTGGGCGTCTGTGGACCTCAATATCCCAAGTCCTGACGGGGGGTGGCCAAGGATCGCATTGCGACGTTTCGGACTTATGCTTGCCACCCTTGCCATGCACGAAGCAGTCATTGGATAGGCACTACGACAACGACTGGCTGCCGCTGAGCTAGCAAAGAAGCACGAAGGCGAGTACCAAAAATTAAGGGCGAAATCGATAATGGCCAGACACAGAAAAGCAATGGACGATCACGCACGGTTTCTTTGCGATTATGGGGAGGGGGGGGGTATGACGGAAACCGCCCCATCCGAGTGCTGTTGCTCGCACAGCTACAATCGTATTCTCTGACGGGGAATGGTGATTTCCCGAGGATCTCGAAAGCGGAGATCGAGGGCAAGAGCAAAGGAGATGCCATCTCCAAAATGTTCGCCCTCCTGCTAATAGGCTGGTTCGCGATCCAGTGCGTCGCCCGAATTTACCAGGGCCTACCGATCACTGAGCTGGAGCTTGTCACTGTTGCCTTTGCAACTCTCAATTTTATGATATACCTCCTATGGTGGCACAAGCCATTGAATGGGCACCATGGTGTGCGGGTATTCAAACAACGGGTGACTGAACAGCCGATAGATGACGGAGACGCCGACGCTGACGTGGGATATTGGGACGCACTCCAAGGTGCTTTTTCCGAGCTTCCAGCTGCAATTGCCGATGGGCCATCGAGTCCGGAATTCCCTCAAGTTCTGTGGCTATACCGTGTTACCGAATGGCCATTTAACAAGTCCCTACAAATCAAGTGGGTGCCCCGCCGCGCGCTTCCTGTTCTCCCCGGACTCGTTATGACCACTATCGCTTCGGCCTTCGGTGGCATTCACTGCATTGGGTGGTCATTCACCTTCCCCTCTAGCACTCTGGGCGAATCCTCTGGCGTGTCAATTCCGCTTCTATATTTGTTATCCCATTTATGCTTCTCCTATCCTCACCTGGACTGACCTTGAACCCTCATTTATTTTAGACTTTGGCATGACCTTTCTGGTATTCTTTTATATACTTTGTCGATTGGTCTTGCTTGTACTCCCTTTCCTATGTCTTGGATTGCTTCCACCTGCAGCTTACCTTGTCGTACACTGGACTTCACTCATCCCACATGTGTGGTCTATTCTTTACGACACGTCGTCGCGTTTACCACATCGCAACGGTTCCATAATATTCGAAGGTCGGGTGAAGGTCTTAAAAACTGGATTCCTGTGAGTCAATGTGGCGGAGCTTCAGACTCGCGAATACTGGTAGCGGCCTTGTGTGGGGGATAATTGCGAGTAAATTCCTTGGCGCCAATGAGCGAAGGAAAGGAAGTTCATGCAATTGTCGAGACGATTCAGCTCCCCCGGATTAGAGATTGCCAGAGCAGGCCACAAGCAAAGAGCAGTCTTGTTTGTTTTCCAGAACATAGTCTGTATCTGTCCACGGACGTAAATGAGTGTTGGGCAAACTTGAACACCGTGACTGGCACTCGAAAAGAAAATCAAGCTGGCTGTGCCAGTCCGGCACGCACAAGCGGCGGGTAATCAGATAAGATATAGATATGGCATCAGCCGCCACCGAACCCGCCCCGGCCCGAATATTCAACTCGGTCATCTGGCACTGGCAAATAACCAACTCTGATGTCCCAAGCAATAGGCAACGTGCGTCCTTTCGTATAACCTTCCCATTTAGGTTGTTTGCTGAGACAACCGTATCAGACTGCCCTCGCCTATGCACGCGTATGGCATCATGCAGACGCGAAAGACCGTATCCTTGGAAAATTAGCAGAGAGAATAGCAATTGTGCTCATGGGAAAGCATAAGCCCATTTACGACCCCAGTGGTGCGATTCTTTTACCCCTCGTTTTGTTTTTGAATTGTGACAGTGGGAGATATCAGTCGACTGTGGTGACTACGTGGTTGTGACGAACGCTAGTCATGTCAAAGTTACAGGGAGAAAGGCAGATCAAATTCTATACCGGAAACATACGCTTTACCCTGGAGGTTTAAAGGAGATCAAATATAGGGATATGATGAGCAAAAAGCCCGATGAAGTGCGTCGTTCTCTTTGTACCGCGCTTATAATACCCTTTAACAGGGAATGCTCTCAGATCATTCGCAAGGCAGTGTCAGGCATGTTGCCGAAGAATAAGCTCCGCGAACGACGACTGGAGAGGTTGCGGATATTCGAAGGTCCGGACATGGGCGTCTTCCAGAAAAACATCCTCAAGCGATGGGAGGATGGGACGCTCAACAGCTCAAACCCTTCATGAAAATTTACCCCTCGGTCTATGATTCTACAAATATAATCTCTGTTACACCTCAAGATAATATTAACTCGACAATCTGCGGTCTCGTAAGCTGTTGGGCCTTGCAGATCGTTGGCTGTGGTTCTTTATGCATTAACGTCTCCATTATAAGTTCTATCGTACCACGGGTTCCCTCTCAAGGGCTGTCTGCTTCTCTAATGATGCCCTCTACTCACTCTGCTCTTATGGGGCCCAAGGTTTTGGACGAATGCCGAGCCAAATGGGGTGTCGACGGTCAAAAGAAGGGGGCGGTCAATTCTCTGAGTAAACGCACGTCCCTGGTCAATTCCCCATTAAATAATTGGTCATTGGTCAACCAGTCAACCAATTGTCGAGTTTGGGACACAGCGTAAAGTTAACAGCACACGAATACAGAGTAAAAATAGATAGAAAACAAAAAGAAGGAAGTGCGACAGAGGGCCTCAGCCTGTATGTGACTTCTGCAAGGCGGGATTCGTGACAAGTCAAGCCAACCGACCTTGTGCAACGGTTAACACCGCCTTCGTGCTGCTGCCAAGACTTCTCAAGTATCGCGCGTTTTGGTGCTATAACCAATTTCTCCCTCTCCTAGATTGCACTGGAAGTGCAGGTGACTTGACGCGCTTTGCTTTACCTGGCACACCCGCTGTTCGCAACCCGTACACTAGCTCTCCGCGGGGCATACACTACCACGCGCGGTGCAAGTGAACGCACCTCGTGAACACATCATTCATTAAAGTAGCGCCGACGCCCCGTCAGAGTTTTTGTCCTCAGCTTCGACGTTATTGGGCTCGTCCGTTCTCTGTCGCTTATCCGATTGACCTTCTTCTGCGACAGGCGTGCTCGCCTTGCGCTTCTGTACCGAGTCAGAGGTTCCAATATTGATGCATACCGCGGCCCTGGGAGAGCTGAAAGAGATGCAGGATTGGCAGACAACTTGACGGTCGGCTCGATACTCGGATTCAACGAGTCAGTCAAACATGTGGTCTCCAACAACGAGAGGCCGGTAGCGCAGTCGCAGGTCATGTCATTGTTTCCTCTCCGGTGCGCTTCTACTCCAGTGTAGAGTAGAGCCTCGATTAAGAGTTCCATGAGTTCTCCAGGTGGAATCTGTTTCTCAGAGTGGCCCTCATTGAGAAGACTGAGAGGCGAAATGTTGGAAGCCTGATTGGTAAAGTGCGGCCAGAGGACCTCCGAGGACCCCGGATATTCGGCAAATATGAATGTACCCAGGGTCCTTTATGGCCAATCGGAATTCTCCGTGTCCCGGATGCCTCCAACTGACTCGGGTCAGCTCAGTCAGCTCCTCCCATTTTCGGGCTCGGGCTCACAGGTCTGATGTGTACTCAAATTCAGCTCTGTACACAATGTCGCTTAACGAGGATTCACAAACTGAGGGGAATAGATATCACCGTCCTCAGACTATCAACGTCGGGGAGCTTCTTCGCAGTACGCACACTCAACATCTCAGTGACCGAGATCATCGCTTACTAGTTTGAGCTAGCTATCGTGCAACTCCGTGCACTTGGAACCCCACAAGGTGGTGATGGTGATTTAACAAGCCCGAGGCTGCTGCAACATTTACTATCTGCGGGGTCACTTGGCCGGGTGCGTATGCCTGGAAGTGACTCCACGATTTCCTGGCGTGTCGATGACGACGACGACAATCCGAGCCTCGAAGGTGGTGAACCGGGAAATCAGGACGACGTGGGTTACGATGATGACATCGAATTTAGTTATTGGGGCCGGACGCATGCCAGAACCCCCAAATGGTTTCCACCTGTAACTGAGCCCCAAGAAGAGGGCGTGAAACTTCTCAGGGGTGGAGAGTTTGGCAGAATCGGAGCAGGAGAATCCCACTCTCGGATTGGTAGTGGAAATATTGCTAAAGCCGTTCTCTCGAGACGGAGCAAGCTTCGACAAACACCCAAGCAGGACATCTCCAATGTACGTGCTGTATATGCGTTTGACGTTTCTCTCACTCGTGGATATAGTGCATCATCCCGAATTCCAGTGGAACGGCTGTCGCATCACTGAATGACAACATATACTGTGGCCAGTATTCCGCAGGTTCGGACACACCTTCCAACTTTGCTCCCGAGGGCCTTACCCGCCTCATTTAGATTCCTCCTTCTATTACACATGTTGCAGGGGTGAGTTTAACTCTTCCCTCTCCATTGCCATGCTAAGATTCTACTACTAGATTTCCGCTTGCATATATACGACATGACCGCACCTCTCTCAAGTCCGGCGCCCCAACTACTGCAGACCCAACGTCCCTCTCGCTCTCGACAATCGGCGTTTGATGAGCCCACGACCATGAAGGTCATCAAGGTCATACAGGGCGTTTCGGGTGGGTGGACGATTACCGACGCCCACTTGAGCCCAGATAATGAAAGGTCTGTTTCTCCCTTTAACCGTATATTGTGTGCCTAATATCCGACCAGGATTATTTACTCCTCAATTGTAAGCCGTCTCATGCCATTCTGGCGAGCCTCAACTGTATTATGCGTAGGATTCGACCGTGCACATGGCCACCACACTAGACTCGTCAACAACCCAGATACCGATACCTTTTGCAGACCCCCTGCCAACGCGTCGTAGGCGTTTGTCCACTTTCAGTGAGTTTGGTATCTGGAGTTGTAAATTTTCCGCGGACGGGAATGAGGTCGTTGCTGGTGGTGACAGGAAGATATTTGGTAAGTAGCATGTCCTTGTATTCAACGTAGGCGGCTCAAGAATGGGCGAAGTGTACGACTTGCTTGCCAACAGGCGAACAGTGAAGATTGATGCGCACGAGGCTGATGTCAATAGCTGTTGTTGGGCCGATTCTACGTCAGGCAACGTGCTCATCAGTGGGTCTGATGACACGTTCGTGAAAGTATGGTGAGTACCATCTCTCGCACACTCCGTCGATGACATCTCCTAACCAACGGACACAGGGATCGTCGCTCGTTAGGTTCTTCTCACAAGCCATCGGGTGTATTCATCGGCCACACGGAGGGAATAACGAACGTGTCGGCGAAGGGTGACGGTCGCTACGTGATTTCCAATGGGAAGGACCAGGCCCTCCGTCTATGGGACTTACGCAAAATGCGCACGAACGCGGAGTACGAAGAAGTCGCACACGATCATTATGGCATTCGTAATTATGACTACCGGTGCGCCCCCTGCTTTCGCCCGCTCGTCGCCTTGTATCTCATTGTCAATACCATCATATTTCAGGTATGGGCGATACCCCAAACCCAGTCACCTAGCGCATCCCTTAGACTGCAGTGTCATGAAGTACAGAGGGCACGCCGTGCTCCAGACCCTCATACGATGTCACTTCAGTCCTGCAGAGACGACTGGCGGGCGGTACATCTACTCCGGGTCTGCTGACGGAAGAATACACGTTCGTGTCGCACCGTTGGGGCTCGTTCTCCCATTCTCACTCACCCGATTATGTTGGCTCTTTAGATTTGGTCGCTCGATGGCCGGGTAGTTCAGGTCCTGGACCGGAGCAAGACACTCCCCATGTCGTTCGATCCGTCCGACTCCGAAGTAGAACGCCCCCGTATCTCATCTAGGGTCGTATCGGTCCGCGACGTGAGCTGGCACACGAAGGTACTGTGGAGTCGCATGCCCTGTCTCTGTGGTTGAGATGCGTGCTTGCTGAAATTGGACATCCCAACATTAGGAACCCGTGTTGATGAGCGTCGCCTGGTCAAACGGCCACGGGGGCAGCGTCGTCGCGCGTCATGAATGGAAGGGTTTGCTAAAGATGCCCGGCGCGCTAGAAGACCTTGTAGAGAGACGGCGCCTTGAGAATTTGGAGCGTAGTGCGACCGGGTCACGATACGCGTCCAGTCCTCTCGACTCTGACGACGAATACATGACCGAATCTTCCGATGAGGAGGAGGATGACTGAAGTCAGTTATCTAAGTGGTATTTATTTGTCTCGCGTCATTGTATTATTCATACATTCTGCGGGCCTAGCAAACGAAGTATATCATCTAGATATATACGGACGCGAGTACGCATAATGCAATATTTGGGTTCTGCGATTTCGCCATGGGCTTCATTCAGCGGTCGTTGGCGTACAAATGTTGAAGAGGTGCCGTTTGCATATGAACATAGTCTTATTCCATCACGCACCCAAGATCTCACTGATGGCGGAACTCCACTTCCTGCTGTTTTCTTCGCCGCTGCTCTCGCCAAGTGGGGCCCCATCGCACTTCGACAGTAAGGGAGAGACGAGCACGCAAAGTCCACCGAGGAGAGTATATGCCCATCCGTCACCAAGGGCAACGAGAATGGGGTTTATAATAGACACCATGCCAGTACCCATGGTCCAACGGACGATGTTGTACTGTCAGGAGAAGATAGGGCGTTCGATGGAGTCTACATGGCGATGGTAAAAAGGGACGAACACATGCTGAGATTGAAGACGCTTGGCTGGGCACCAGGTCTACCAGCAGCGTCTCTATAGCGTTCAAAATGACAATGGCCGCAAGACCGACTAGATGAATGATGGTGAGACTCCAGACCACGCCGCGCGGCCCGGCGAGAAGACAAGAACTCACTGATGAATTGCAGTATCAGGGGGATCACGATGCTGACCCTCAATTGGAGAGACCAACCGTACCCAATGACACAAACGATATAGACGAACATGACGGGCGGCAGGACCTGTAGCCGCGCCTTTTCGATGGGAAACGACGGATCCTTTTCCAGGGCTTTGAGATCGACATCCTTGTCCGTTTTCGTTTGGGCTTCGCTGTCTCTGATCCTCCGGTACCAGGCATCTAAGAGTTTCCCCGAAACCAATGAGCCGATGAACATTCCTCCGCCAATTTGGAGGAAACATAGGCCAAGATCCATTTGGGATAAATCTTCGAGAAGATGACCGACAGGCTCGCGGTGACACCGTACATAACGGCGTAATATGTGCCGAGAAAGAGAAGGGCGAAGACGTCAGGATAGGCAAACATCATAAGTGGATTTGTGAATCGTTTTCGTGGCGGACGTTCGTTGGATTCTTTCGTCCTGCGGTGCCTACCGATGACGGGATTGGATGCCGTGTAGATCTGTACAGCAGGGATGCTTCCATCTCCTATGATGGCGCGCAAGGTCTCGGGAAGAAACCTGCAGTTGAGATACTCAGAGTTGTAATTAGGATGTGAATCATGGACAACGAACAAAACAAGGCCGAGGACGCAAATGGCAGGAGAAGATGCACAAGAACCAGGAAATGGCCCTAAACCGGATGTCAATGCCTCGTCGCGGATCGTGAATATCTGTATTACCTCCAGCCAAATTCTTGAGCCAACACTCCTCCGAGGACGGGACCAAGGGTAGGACCAACCTGTTATCCACTGAATACGAGACTACGCGAGGCGAAGGTTATTGCGAATGCTAGAGGTCCTATCCCGAATATCCCGAAGAAGCCACCTCTTTCGGCAGGAGTGGCAATGTCCGCAATGATCCC
>Ga0209488_10001351_pt1 | contig 20889 bp, 25 predicted proteins | sample Rivendell_Oct201_8_FD_188349 | JGI IMG/M metagenome (GOLD analysis project Ga0209488, IMG submission 188349) | Vadose zone soil microbial communities from the Eel River Critical Zone Observatory, Northern California, USA -... | ecosystem: Environmental > Terrestrial > Soil > Vadose zone >...
CGGCCATAGAAACTTCCACTTCGAAGACGCTATGACGAGCTGTGAATGTACTCTCATTCATGACAATGACCGCGACCTTCGGCTCCATGTCGTGAAGTTCGGCCTCAACTACCGCTTCGCGCCCGCGCCCGTGGCCGCTCCGGTCGTTGCGCGCTACTGATTTTCCGCCCCATGTGCTCAGGTCCCTTCCAAGGGATCTGCAACTCTAAGGGCCAGTTTCGCGCTGGCCCCTTTTTCGCAAGTCTTTTTCGCAAGTCGGGGGCTTACGCCATGTTGTCGGTTCGGGGCTTCGTGTCTCTTTTGGCCGGACTGTTGCTTGCCGGCTGCATGCAGTCCGGTACTTTGGCTCCATCGTCGGAGGCCAATTTTACTGCGCGCGATAGGCAACAATTGGCAGACCCGCCGTATCAGAGGGTGTCAATCTCACCGACCTATCAGCGCCAGCTCGTTCAATACCACCGCCGGGAAGCACCAGGCTCTGTCCTGGTCGAGACCAGTGGACCCTTCGTTTACTACGTGCTGCCGGGAGGCAAGGCGATTCGCTACGGCGCAACAGTAGGCGAGGCTGGACAGGCTTGGTCCGGCGTGGCCATCGTTGGCCGTAAGGAGGAATGGCCGGGATGGACGCCGACTGAGGATGAGAAGCGAAGGCTTGGCCCGCTTCCGAGCTACGTCCAAGGCGGCGCGCGCAATCCAATGGGGGCGCGCGCCCTATATCTTTACGCTGGCGGCAAGGACACGCTGTACCGCATCCACGGCACCAACCAGCCCGAATACATCGGACGTGCGATTTCCTCGGGCTGCATCCGAGTTACCAATGAGGATGTGATCGATCTCTACAGCCGGGTGAAGATCGGCGCTCCTGTGGTGGTGCTGTGACCGGGTGACGTCGTGATTCAATGAGTACACGGCCTAGTTTATTTTCCATTCGAGTCGCGCCTAACCCATTCGTTCCGCGCAAGCGGGACCCAGCGTGCTCAGAACCCAGTGTGCTTAAGTGTCTGGGCACGAACTCAGCCGCTGTCGTCCCCGCGCAGGCAGGGACCCATAACCACAAGCTTCCGATTATCGCCGGGCCTGCCACATCGCTTTGCTGCGGCGTATGGGTCCCCGGCTTCGCGGGGACGACAATCGAGAGTCATTGCTTCACATCAGCAAATGTGGACCGCCAGCCAAACCGTCGGCTCGCTCGCGTGTGTCCATTCGACACGATGGCGCGCGTGCGCCGGGATGTGCAGATAGTCACCGGGCTTGAGCTCGCGCACCTGCGTCTCGCTGTCGAAGCGCAGGCCGGCGCCGCCGGTCAGCAGTACGACCCATTCGGTTTCATTCTGGTCGTACCAGAAGCCGGGCGGGCTTGCCTGCCCGGTGGAGACGATCCGCTCGATGCGCACGTTGGGTGTCGTGAGCAACGCGGTGATGTCCTCATCGGCGCCGGTGCGCGGAAACGGCGCGAACAAGTTTCCGATCGGCGGGATTTCAGTCATTGAAGGAAGCGAGCATTGGGAAGCGGAGCCTACGGACCTCGATCCGCGTGAAGTGATCGAGGCCCCGCTGCAGCCCTTACTTCTTCATATGCTTCTTCAAGAAGTCGAGCGCACGCGGCCAGGCAACCTTTGCGGCGGCCTCGGTGTAGCTGGCGCGCTCGTCGCAATGGAATCCATGCGGCGCGTCCGGATAGGTGTAGATCTCGCTCTCCGTGCGCTTGCCTTTGATCATCTCGACGTCGCTCATCGGGATGCCTTGATCCTTCTCGCCGAAATGCATCTGCATCGGGACCTTCGGCTTCTCGTCGGCAAACTTGGCGATCTGGCCGCCATAGTAAGCGATTGCGACGGACAACCCGGCAAGCCGCGTCGCCGCCAGGAACGCGACGCTGCCGCCCATGCAGAAGCCGATAATGGCGACCGGGCCTTCCGTCTTGAGCTCATTGATCGCGGCCTGCGTGTCCTTGAGCATCGCGTCCCAGTTCGGATTGGCGACGAACTTGCGCGCGTTGGCGATCTCATCGGGGGTATAGCCGCACTCGAAGCCCTTCTCGGCGCGATCGAACAAGGCAGGGGCGACCGCCGTGTACCCTTCCTGCGCGAGCCGGTCACAGACTGCGCGGATGTGATGATTGACGCCGAAAATCTCTTGAATGACCACGACCCCGCCCTTGGACGGACCGGAAGGGTCGGCGCGATAGGCGCCCAGTTGGTGGCTGTCGCTGGCGGTGAGCGTGAAGTGCTTGCCCAAGTCTTCCTCCTGTGAACAAAGCGCGGAACGCCGCATTCGATGCACGATTTCACGCCGCCGCGCAAACGAATGCAATGGTGCCATGGTAGCGCCATTTGCGGCATTGCGGCAACGTTACGAGCACGAAACAATTACGCAATGGAGCATGAACCGGCCGAGTGGGCGCATCGACAAAAATGCGGATGGGCTAACAAAGAGCCTGAGGAGTTACACGATGTCGAAGCGTTCAGCCGCGATCGTTCTTGCCACCGCCGCCAGCATTGGCATTGCAGCGAGCATGTCTACCGACGCGTCGGCGAAGCCAACCCAGATTCAGCGCGTTCAGAGCAGCCCGAAAGTGATGCGCCAGGTCAATCCGAATTTCATCAAGCCGAAGTATCAGATCAACGCCGGTTCGCTGAAGACCATCAAGAAGATCAATCCAAAGCTGGTCGCCAAGCCGACACCGAAATTCCCGCCGTTCAATCCAAATCTGGTCGGCAAGTTGCACCCGAAATTCCCGCCGCTCTTTCCTCCCGGCAACAAAAATAATAACAATAACAATAATACCAACACCAACACCAACACCAACACCAACACAAACACAAACACCAACATCAACGCCAATTTCAACAGCAATAGCAGCGTGAGCGTGGCGGACGCCACGTCGGTTGCCGGCGCCGCGGTGGTTGGCACCGCAGCAGTGGTTGGCACGACGGCTGTCGCTGGTGGTCCGGCCTACTATCGCTCGGCGGGTCGCAGCTGCCTCACGAAGGAATATCTGCAGACCGGCCAAATCCTGTTCCGCGATCTCTGCAGCAACGAGTGGGCCGTCAATCCGCCGGCGGCCGCGCAGTAGGCGCAGACTCACACGCATATTGCTCCGCGATACGGATCGACCCGAACCCCGGCCGGTGGCCGGGGTTCGCCTGTCGCTTGAAGGGCGATCAGGTGCCTTGCAGCCCGAAGGCTTCCGCCAGCAGCTCGTATGAGTGGCGTCGTGCCATGTGGTCGTGGATCATGGTCGTAATCATCAGCTCATCCGCCTTGGTGGCGGCGATCAGTGGCGCCAGCCGCTCACGCACGGTCGCGGGCGCGCCCACGAACAGGCGCTCGCGGCGCGCCTTGATGCGCTCGCGGTCGACCGGCGCATAGGGAAAGGCTGCGGCCTCCTCGGGGCTCGCGAGCGGCAGATATTCGCCGCGTGCGCGGCGCACCCAGTTGAGGTCGACGGTGGTAGCGAGCCGCTCGGCCGCCTCATCGCTGTCGGCGCAGACCACCGCGCAGCCGAGGATCGCATGCGGGCGTTCGAGCGTCGGCGAAGCCTGAAACTGCTCACGGTAGCCGAGCATCGGGGCGACGGCGTCGTGGTCGGAGAAGTGATGTGCAAATGCAAAGCCCATGCCCACCATGGCGGCAAGCTGCGCGCTGTAGCCGCTCGAGCCGAGCAGCCAGATCGGCGGCAGCGCGATGTCCTTCGGCATTGCATAGACGGTGCTGAACGGATGTCCCGGCGGAAAGCCGCGCCGCTCGAACAGGATGAGCTCCTGAAACCGCTCCAGGAAATCGTCGGCATTGTCCTGCCGGCGCCGCAGCGCAAACGAGGTGACCGGATCGGTGCCGGGGGCGCGCCCGATCCCGAGATCGATGCGGCCCGGAAACAGCGCCTCCAGCACCTTGAAGCGCTCAGCCACCATCAGCGGCGCATGGTTCGGCAGCATCACCCCGCCGGAGCCGATCCTCATGTGCGTCGTCACGGCCGCGATCTGGCCGATCATGATCTCGGGCGCCGAGCTTGCGACCGAGGGCAGATTGTGATGCTCGGCTACCCAATAACGGGTGTAGCCCAGGCGGTCGGCAAGCTTGGCGAGATCAAGCGAGTTGCGCAGCGAATCTGCGCCGGAGGCGCCGGTGACGACCGGCGAGAGATCGAGAACGGAGAGGGGGATCATTGGGGCGGTACAGCACGGGTACAGCAGGTGGGGGGTAGCGGGAGGGTAAGGACTGGCCACCAGAAGCCAACAGCGCGCCCGGTGTCCTGACGGCAGCTTAGGGCAGGTCTGCAAAGCGCAGGGGCATGAGGTTCCCCGAAACTGACGCGCGTGGTTCCGCGTTTATATCTATAAACGAACAGGGAGATGGCCAACGAACAGGGAGACCGCCCATGGCAGACGCTCGAACGAAGCGAAGTTCGCAGGACCGCAGCCAGATCAGCATGGAACAAGAGCATGAGATCCGATATTGGACGCAAGAGTTAGGTGTTTCGGAAGCCGCGCTTACAGCCGCAGTAGCAAAGGTTGGCAACTCTGTCGACGCGGTGCGGCGCGAGCTGCATCGCAGCATGTGACGCTAGCAGCATGTAACGCTAGCAGCATGTAACGCTAGCAGCATGTAACGCTAGCAATAGTAGAAATTCTACAATTTGTGCGTCGCGACACTGATCGAACGGTGCGCGAGGAGTTTCGGAACGTTACGGCTGCGATGGCGTTTTCTAACTGTGCCGAGTCCCTGCCCCTAAGCCGTTACGAGGGGGCAGCGCTCGGCCGAGGAGGCCTCGGCTCAACTCAGCTAGAGCCGAGGCCTACCTATTTAAGTGCTCAGTCATGAAGTCACACAAATGGATGCCGAAACATACAGGCGCAAAGCAGAGCAGTACCTCGCATTTGCACGCCAGATGAGCGAGCCTAACGCCAAGGCGGCACTGATTGACGTCGCGGCGCATTGGATGCAGATGGCCGAGCAGAGCGAGCGCCTGCCTCACCATCAACAAACCGTCGAATCGAATTAGGACGCTGGCGGCGCGCTGCAAACGACCAGGCCGGCGAGGCTTTCGGTCTTCCAAGCAGGCTAAGTCATCGCCGGCGCCAGCTGATTGCCGAGCGTGTTGCTCAGAGCATCCTTGAGCACGCGTTGCAGCTCGTTGCGTCGATAGGGCTTCTTGAGAATAGCCCAGGCCTTCTTTTCGGACGTGTGCGAGGTCTTGAGATCCGGATAGCCGGAGGTCAACAGCACCTTGAGTCCGAGCCGTTGCTCGCCGGCCAGGCGGGCAAGCTCGACTCCGTCGATCGGCCCCGGCATCACAATGTCGGAGAACAACAGGTCGATCGGTCGCTTGCCGCCGATGATCTCCAGCGCTGCAGCCGGGTTGCTCGCCTCGATGGTGTTGTAGCCAAGCGAGGTGATCTGAGCGATCACCGACTTGCGCACCAGGTCGTCGTCGTCGACCACGAGGATGGTCTTGTGCCCGCTGGCCGAGGCTGGAGCCTCGCTCGGCGCGATCGTCGGCGACTTGACCGCCGGCAGCTCTGCGGCGCGGGGCAGGAGCACGCTGAACGTGGTTCCCTGTCCGACGTCGCTCGTGACCTTGATGGTGCCCTTCATCTCCTTGACGAAGCCGTACACCATGCTGAGGCCGAGGCCGGTCCCCTTGCCCACCTCCTTCGTGGTGAAGAACGGGTCGAAGATGCGTTGCAGGTTCTCGGGCGAGATCCCGACGCCAGTGTCGGCGACCTCCACCACCACATAGTCGCCCGCCTTGAGGCCGTTCTCGGCCGTGGTCTCTTCTTCCGCGAGCGTGGTGTTGTAGGTACGAACCGTGATCGTGCCGCCATCCGGCATCGCGTCGCGCGCGTTGACAATCAGGTTGGTCAAAGCGCAGCGCAGCTGCGCCGTATCGGCGGTGATCATGTGGATATCGTCCGCCAGCGCCTCTTCCAGCGTCACCTTGCGGCCGGCCGCGTGCTTGAGCAGCTGCACCTGATCGTGCACCACCGACTTGATATCCACGGTCTCGAGCTTGGCCGCGTGCTGGCGGCTGAAGGCCAGCAGGCTGTTCGCCACTTCCGATCCGGTCAGCGCCGCAGTGAGCGAAGACTCGATCAGCTCCATCTCCGGCCCGCCGTTGGACGCCGCGTCCTTGAGCAGGTCGAGATTGCCGATGATGACGAGCAGCAGGTTGTTGAAATCATGCGCGATGCCGCCGGTGAGCTGGCCGACTGCTTCCAGCTTCTGCGACTGCACCAGCCGCTTCTCCATCTTTGTGCGCTCGGCGATGGACTCCTCGAGGCGCTGCTCGTGGCGGCGCTGCTCGGTAATGTCCTCGTGCGTGGAAACCCACCCGCCATTCTCGAGCGGTTTGTGATTGACCTTGACGTAACGTCCATCCGGCAGCTGCCAGACGCCTTGACATTCGCGTTGAAGGCCAACATCGGGGTCGATCACTTGACCGCGTTGATCTCGGAGATCGAGTCCCAGGGCGTGCTTCTTGGCAAGAAGTGACTGGAAGCTCGTCCCGGGCTTGGTGTCGTCTGCGCTATATCCATAGATCTTCGTGTAGGCTTCGTTGCACACGATCAGCCGCTGGAACTTGTCGAACATGCAGAGCCCCTGCGGCATGGATTTGAGCGCGACGTCGCGTTCGCTCGCGACGAGTTGCAGGGACTCGAACGCATCCCGCAAGGAGCGCTCGTAAGCGCGTTGGCGGGCAGAGAACGTGAGCGCGATGGCAGTCACTCCGACCAGCATGATGGCCGTGAGTAGAAGCAAGTTGCTGTGATTGCTCCGCCAGATCCCGAACAGGTGAGCCTCAGGCAAGGCCACAAAGAACGTGACCGGATAGTGCGGCAAGCGCCGGAACACGGTCAGCGTCGATGCGCCGCCTTCGGACGACGTATAGCCCGTGACCGCGCCGGATTCCGGAAAGCTCTCCTGGCGCAGAAACTCGATCATTGCGCCTGTGCGCGGAGGTCCATAGAGCTTTTCAGGACTGGTTACGACGAATGTGGGGTAACGGCTGATCAGAAAGCCGTCATCCCGAATAATGCCAAGCGATGCCACCCTGGTGATTGGCGCGTCCTTCCAGAAGGCCGACAGGAAGTCGACCGAAAGACCGGTGCCGAGATAATAAACGAGCTTGCCGCTGGGATCATAGACGCCGTACCGGATGGGTACGATCCAGGTTTTGGCGACCACGCCATAGATGGGCTGCCCGATGTCCATCCCGGGCTTTTGCCGCGTGATGAATTTGTCGACTGACTCTCCGCCAGTGATGAAGAGGGGAGGCGATCCCGCTGGCAGGTTCGGTGAGAACACCACCTGTCCGGTTGGCTTGATCACGAGGGCGGTGGGCAGCTCGGGATGCACCCGACGGAACCGTTCAAGCAGACTGGCCGCACGGTCCTTGAACTGTTGCGACTCGATCTCAATCGGGTCGGACTTCGGGCTCAAGGTTTCGGTTAGCACGCTGAGCGAATGTTCGAGCGTCTCGAAATAGCTGTCAAAAGCGCGCGCGCCGAGCTCTGCCGTCGATGCCAGCTGTTTGCGCACCTCGATCTGTTCGCTTCGCCAGGTCTGGATCACCAGCGCCGCCCCGAACCCAAACAGGGTTGCGACCAGCGCCGCGCCGTATATCAGGACAGGGCGATGCTTTACGGAGCGATGCGTCGTCGGATCGCTCTCGGACTTTACAGCAGCTGTCATTCGAGCCCCTCGCGGCGCAAAACCCGAATGGAACTCTAGCTGTTATGCAAAAGGAATCTGTAAATGCGCAGGTCTTTGACATGCGCTGATCGTTAAGAAACCCTCAAAGAGTCCGTGGTGGGGACGTCATTAACAATGTGTCACCGGAGCCGGCCGCTTGGCAGGCTCCTAATAAATCTTGCGCAGCCGCCAGTCCTTCTTCCAGCCAGTGAGCCGGTTGTTGCGGAACTGCAACGCGACTCCGTAGTCCGATGGATAAAAGCCCGGAATGCCGGCGTCGCCGGTGGCGACCAAAATCTCGGAGCCGCCGCGACGGCCCGTAAGGTGAACCAGCGGGACGCCGAGCGCGTTCGAGGCTTCCGTCGGCGTCATGCCAAAGGCAAGCGGCAGCGTGTTCGAGTGCGGTGCTCCGCACCAGGCGAGCCAGCATAGGCTGAATGTTACGATAGCGCGTCTCATGGTGCCCCACGGTTCGGCGGCATCATCGGTTGATCCGGGCGCGCCTGCAAGTCCCGCCGAAGTGTCATCCACGATCGTCATCCCGTGTCTGCATCCATTCCAAGGTGGGGGCCGTACCTGGCTGCGGAGGGGGCTTCGGCCTCCCGGCGCCCGCCATCGCGGCGTGTGTGCAAGCGACCAACCCGGAGGACGACCCCAATGTCTCGACGTACTTTCATTTCTGCCGCCATTGCGGCGGCCATTGCGTATTCCGCCTCGATCACCGGCGCCGCCGCGCAACCGACGCTTTATCAACGGCTTGGCGGCTATAACGCAATCCAGGCCGTGGTCGACGAGGCGATCAAGAACATCGCGGCCGACCGGCGCATCAACCGCTTCTTCAAGGGCGCCAACATTGCGCGACTGCGCCGCCAGCTGACGGACCAGATCTGCGCAGGGTCAGGCGGACCGTGCGTCTATACCGGCCGCGACATGAAGTCGGCGCACGCCGGTATGGGCATCCAGTCAAGCCACTTCAATGCGCTGGTGCAGGATCTGGGTAAGGCGCTCAACAAATTCCGCGTGCCGGGACGTGAGCAGCGCGAGCTGGTCGCACTGCTGGCGCCGACCAAGAAGGACATCGTCACGCGTTAGTGACGACCGCGGCCGTCGCCGACGCACGGCGACGGTCAATCCTGATACTGCATCATTTCGATTTGCCGCCAGTGACACTTCCGGTGGTCAATGCATCGTCGCCGCCCTGGGACGCGCTTTCCACTCTTCGAAAGGGGATGTTGAACCAGCGGTCCTTGGGAAGGAAGCGCTCGTGCAGGCTGGCGTAAGTTTTCTGGTTCGTGAGCGCATGCGCAAAGTCACTCACTGCCGGCGTTGCCATGAAGAACACGGCCACCGTGGCCACGCTCAGGGCCACGCTGGTCTTGAACTGGTCGAAGCTCGCAAACTTCAGCGCCGTGCCAAAGGATTTCTTGACCCTCGCGCCGGTTATATCCACGCTGTAGATCTCGTCGAGCAGCAGATGGATCATGTAGCCAAGCGCGACGAAGCAGCCGACCAGCCAAGCCGTAACCGTGGCGAGGCCAAAAAGGTGATATGCGGCCGCGGCGCTGAGGAACAGGAAGAAGATGGCGGCAAGCTGCGAATGAAAGATGCCTCTGTGCACGGTGAATTTGGCGAATATCTTGTAGAGCACGTGGCGGACAAAGAGATGGACCAAGATCCACAGGCACGACAGCTCGACTACAGAATACGTGTCAGCCTTGCTGAAGACGCTCATGAATGCGAGGGCGACAGAAAGGAAGCTGAACAGGATCTGGACCGGGATCGTATGATCGGAGTCGATATCCGGTAACACTCCCCCGATCGTGCCAGCGCAAAAGAAAAGCACGACCTCCTTTGGAGTCGCCACGCCGGCAACCATGCCGCCAATGGCGATGACGCCACTCACGGTCGACGCCACAGCAACGTGAGTCCTGAAGTCAGCCATGGCCCTTCCCATCCTGCCGTTGTGCCAAACGAATCAGAATGTCCAGCTTGCTTGCGCCGGTTCATGAAACAAGCGCAATCGCGGCATCGGGACGTCGGCGCTGTGGACTGCTGCTCGGATAAGCGCGCGGCTGCTTACCGACGGGCATAGGGCGTGCTTTGAAAATTGGAGATTGCTTTGCTTCGGAGCCGCTCGGCGCTATTTGGCGCTACTTTTACTGCGTTCGAAGCCTTACGTGTCCCGGCCGAGCCATAAGCGCGTTTACGCGCGTCTGCGACGCGCTATGGCGAGAGCCGGGACCCAGTCTAAATTCGCGAAGTTCGCGATCAGTCGCCCCTGGATCCCGGCTCTTCGCTCGCTGCGCTCGCTCGGCCGGGACACGACAGAAAACATTTGTGAGCAGTACAGCTACCTGGCGCTACCTGGGGGCGACGGTGCTACGGTTGACTCGCACGAGTTGGTGCGGACGTTGCCGTCGCCTCAAAGCGCGTTGCCTGCATTACGACATTGCCCAGCATGTACGTGGCCGTGATGCGAAATGGCGCCAGGATGCGTGTGCCCGCAATGGGGGCAAGCGCCATATCGACGTCTCGGCCGTCAGTGAGGAAGGTCAAGAGCGGACTCGACCGCCGATGTCCGGCGATCGGCTGAAAAGCAACGGAGCAGACCGCCGCCGGGCCGGCATAGCCCCGGCTCGCCTTCACCTGCTCGATACGCTTGAACGACAGGCTGAGGTCGTAGCGGCGACGACCGTCGAAGACCGGCAGCACGCGCCGGCAGGCGGCTTCGGAAACCCCGCCGTCACCCGCCGGGATCAGCAGCGCGGAGAGCGGATCGAGCACCTGGCGCCGATGCTCCGTGGTGAGCACTACGCGGTCTTCGCCAGGCGGTGGCTCGGAGGCTTCGAGCTCGTTCACATTGCCGTCCTTGAATGTCATGGTCACCGCAAGCGTGTCGTCGTCGGCCTTGCTCTTGGACGTGTAGCGCGCCGGCAAGAACTTGCCGGCGTTGACGGCGCCGGTTGCGGTCATGCTGCCCTCGCCCCCCGCAATCACTCGCGCGACTCCGCTGGTGCGGCCGCTCATGGAAATGACGTATTCGTCTGTGCCGATGCTGCCCGTCATGGCGGCGTTGCCGATCGGGATGCGCGCCACCGCAATCGTATAGGCGGCCTCGAAGGCTGCCTGGGCGTGGGCCTGCCCGGCGGTCAGCGCGAGAGCCAGCGTTACTCCCGCAGCGAAAAGTGTACTTCCGATGGTCCTTGCCATGGCGTAATCCTTGCGATGAGCATCCTTGCAATACGCGCGGCCAATCATGATCGTTGCCCACCGTCAATGTTGGGACTTTAATGTTGCACTTTCAGTGTTGCACTTCTGTCGCGTTGTGGTTCCATGCGCGGGCCGTTCCTTGCGGAAATACCGCCGCGACCAGCTGGGTGATTGAATTGGGCGGTCATTTTCGCTGAATTAGGGCCGGGCGCAACGGAATCACAGATGCTCAAAAGCGAATGCCCTAACTGCGGTAGCGCGGTTCCTGTCCTTGCCTCGTCCTGTAGCGCCTGCGGCGCCCCCAACCGCGCGCGGCTCGGTGCGATGGCGGTCGTGGGCTCGCTCATTGCCCTGGTGGTTGCGATCGGCTTTGTCGTGGCCGTCATCCTGCGCGGGCAGGAGACCGCCGGCCCGCAGGACTATGCCTGGCTTTCGGGCGCGATGACCGACTGCGACGCCGAAGCCCAGAAGGCGCCGGATACCTTGCATTTTCTGGTCGTTCCCATGCTGTCGGCGGCCACCGACGACGCGCACTGGAAGTCGCACTCGCTCAATGATATCGGTAACGCCACCCTGCTGCGGCAGCGCGACACGCTCGAGGGTCTGGCAGACCAGAGCCTCGTCATCGCGACCAGTCAATACGAGTTCAGCGTGCGCGACGAAAAGACCAGCGCCGTCTACAAGTGGGCGCCGTCAACCGGCGTCAAGAAGTTCCTGGTCGCAGGCGCTGTGCAGGTCCAGGAATTCAAGGTTCAGTTCAAGACCCAGCAGAGGAAGAGCGAGAACGAATGGGGGGCGCCATTCGTGCACAACAAGGGTACCTGCTATTGGGTCAACGCCATCGTCGGGCATTGACTGGCGATTTTGAATGCCCGTTAGCTACCGGCAAACGACTAAGATCCCTTGCCGGGGATCGTTAAAATTGTCTGGTCTCTGATAGGGATCAGTCGACCGCCGCCGGGAAATGCTGACAATTTGACCATTCTCTTTATCCGGATGTGAGTGCGCTTCCCGGTAGTGCTGTACGCGCGACAGCATCCAATCCGGATACGTCACGTCGGAGAACGGATCACTGACGCGAATTTGTAACGGGCACGGGCGTTCGACATGTCCACGAAGCATTTCGACAAGGTCATCGAGCAGCTCGGCATCCTGATCGTGGATGGCAACCAATACTCTCGCAAGCTCACGCGCACGATGCTGATGAATGTGGGGGCGAAGACGATCATGGAATCGCCCGACGGGGTCACGGCGCTTGATCTGATCCGAAACAGCAACCCCGATGTGGCGATTATCGAATGGGATCTGCCGGTGCTCAGCGGCCCGGAGCTGGTTCGAATCGTGCGGTCCCCCGGGGTGTTCCCGAAACCGTTTCTGCCGATCGTGATGCTGACCGCGATCGCTCAGCAGTCGCGGGTCAGTGAGGCCGTCAGCCTCGGTGTGCACGAGTTCCTGGTCAAGCCGACCTCACCGCAGGCGCTGCGCGATCGTCTGCTTTCGATCCTGATCAAGCCGCGCCAGATGATTCAGGCCGGCGAGCACTATGTGCCGGAGCCGCGCAAGACGGCCGCCGAGCTGTTGCGCATCTCTTAGGCCATGATCCGATCAAGTTGAATCGGGATCATGGCCTGGCTTTTTGTTTGAGCATGATCCTTTTCCGAAAACCGGTTTCCACTTTTCGGGATCATGCTCTACCGCCGCATCGACTCGCGCCAGAGCAGGAACAGGCCTGAGCCGACCACGACGGCCGAGCCCGCCATGAGCCCGAGGGTCGGCAGGTCGCCCCAGACCAGGTATCCGAGCAGCGCCGCCCACAACAGCGAGAGATAGAAGAACGGCGTCACCGCAGAGGCGGGCGCGAGGTGCAGCGCGCGCGTCCACCAATATTGCCCGATCGCATTGGTGATGCCATTGAACAGCATTAGCCCGGCATCCCACCAGCTTGGGATCGCGAAGCCGAATGGCAGCATCAGCGAGAAGAACATCGTGATCAGGAGGAGCTGATACATCAGCAATGTCTCGGCCGATTCGGTCGCCGTCATGCCGCGCACCGCGGCGGTGACCGAGCCGTAGATCATCGCGTTCGCGAGCGCGAACAGCGCGCCGATCTGGAACGTCTCGGCGCCCGGATTGGTGACGATGAGGACGCCCAAGAAGCCCACGATCAGCGCGAACCAGCGCACGATGCCGACTTTTTCCTTCAGCAGCAGGATCGCCACCAGCGCGGTGAACAGTGGCGCGGAGAAGTTGATCGCGACCGCGCTCGCCAGCGGCATCAGGCTGAACGCGATGATCAGGCACGTCTGCGAGAACGTCTGCGACAGCGTGCGCATGACGTGGTCGCGCCGGCGGCTGGTGTGGAACACGGCGAGGCCGGTCTGCGGCAGGATGACCAGCGCACAAGCGATCAGCGAGAGACCTGAGCGCGTGAACAGCACTTCGCCGACCGGATAGACATCGACCAGCCACTTGGAAGTCGCGCTCGACATCGCGAACACGCTCGTGGCGCCAATCATATAGAGAATGCCGAGCGGAACATGCTCCCGCCGCGTTGCCGCCCGGCTTGAATCGTCTCGGATTGCCTCGGGTCGGATTGCCTCGGTCACGCGCTCTCCCGGCGCGGGCCAAGGGCAACGCGCTTCTGCGCCGTCTCTAACATGGTTGCGGCAGCCGATGGCATGGCGCCCGGGCATGTCCGGGCGGCAAATTTGCCGTTCGTGCCGGCAATGAGGGCTAGGTCAGCGTTTCCGAAGTTCGTGAGTCGCCGCCGGCGCGCTTGCGCCAGCCGCTGATCGCAATCGCGATCAACCCGAGCCATACGACGACCGCGCCAATGGCGAAGATGGCGCGACCGAGCACGTCGAGACTATTGCGCGACGTGCTATTGGACGCTTCGCGATCTTGCTGGGGGCCTCTGCGAACGGTTTGCCCGCGGCCCTCCGGACCCGACCATACTGCGATGGACCAACTGCGGTAAACTGGCCACACACCAGGAAGGACCCGCCACGAAAGGAGCCGCAATGCCAAAGGTCGAGGTCATCAGCCGCCGGCGCGTGTTCGACGATTTCTTCAAGATCGACGAGGCGAAGTTGCGTTTCGAGCGCTACGACGGAACCATGAGCGAGGCGGTGCGGCGGCTCAACTTCGAGCGCGGCGATTCCGCTGCGGCGCTGCTGTTCGATCCGCGCTCGCGCATTGTCTATCTGATCGAGCAGTTCATGTATCCGACGCTCGCGAAGGCTGGCGGCTGGCTGCAGACGGTGGTGGCCGGCATGATCGAGGGCGAGACGCCGGCGGAAGCGATCCGGCGCGAGATCCTGGAGGAGGCCGGCTTTGCGGTCGAGCGCATCGAGCCGATCGCCGATTTCTTCGTCTCGCCGGGCGGATCGAGCGAGCGCATCTTTTTGTTCTGCGCGCTCGTGTCGGATGGTGCGCGTGTCGGCGAGGGCGGCGGTGTCGCCACCGAGCACGAGGACATCAGGCTCGTGCCCGTCACGCTCGACGATTTCCTGGCGCGCCTCGCGGCGCATGGCTTCGCGGACGCCAAGACGATCGTGGCGGGCTATTGGCTGAAGGATAATCTCGCGCGGCTGGTCGCGGCGCCGTAGGTTAGCCGCGGCCCGCGCGCTCTTGATTGCAACTGCGCGCGTGCTCCGCGGCGTAACCCACCATCCGACAATCGCATACTCAATCTTCATGGTGGGTATGGTGGGTTACGCGTGGATCGAATTGAGCAATTCCATCTCATGTCTCGGGCCACGCTAACCCACCCTACAGCTCAGCACCTTTCTAACGTCGTCCGAAATAGTCAAAGAAGTTACGGCGCAGGAAGCGCAGCATTCGCTCGCGCAGCGATGACGGGTGATTGGCGACGTCCGGCGAGATCACACGCGGCGCCGCGCCGAACAGGCCGCGCCGCTTGATGACCTCGGCAATGAGCGGATTCCACGCGACCAGCGCCTGCTCGGCTTCCTTCGCCATGAAGCCCGCGACGATTTCCGGCGGCGGCGAGAACACCTCCGGCATGGCGGTGTTGAGATCGTTGTCGGCAAGCACGTTCCACTTCGACAAGCCGCCCATATGGGGCGAGCTCAGCCCAAACACGACCCGCCGAATCCGGCTCTCGCGGATCGCATAGCAGCAGAACGCGCAGGGCTCGGCGTTCACAAAGATCTCGCAATCGTCGAGGCTGACGGAGCCGAGCGCCTTCTGCGCCAGCGAGATCACCACCACCTCGGCATGGCGCGTCACGTCGCCATCATGGGTGACGCGATTGATCGACTCGGCCACGATTGCGCCGTTGCGGCACACGATGGCGCCATAGGGATATTCGCCGGCCTTGCCGGATTGCTGCGACAGCGCGATGCAGTGCGTCATCATGCGCCGGTCGTTTGCCTCCTGCTGCGCGCTCGTCATTGGCCTGCCTGATATCCGCCGGTTCAGTGCCGCGAGGTCTCGTCGCCCACGACAGTGAGGCTGATCGTTCCGATCAGCGCGGCGCGCCGCGCTTCGGCCTCCTTGACGGCATCAGCGAGCTGGCCGGCCGTGGTGGTGGTCGAGCCGAGCACGACGAGGCCGCCGAGCACGGCCGCGATCGATATGACCAGGAGGGTGGCGTCGGATGGGATGATCCCGAGCAGCAGGAGAATGATCGTCAGGCCGCCACCGGCGGCGGCGATCTTCGATATCAGGATGACCTTGCGGCAGCGCTCGATCGCCGCCGATCGCGCTTCGATCTCGGCTTCAAGCCGTGCGATCTCGTCGTGCGGCTCAGGCTCCTCGCCCGGCGGCGGCGAATGCCCATTGGTGCGGTTCGATTGCTGCGGCACTGCGGTTCGATCTGCGACTATGAGGGCGCTGCGCAATCGCTCTTAGCCTATTTTGTGCCGCAACGGGACACGTCTTGGTGCTGCGTCAGCCGCCCACAAGATTTGGTTAATAGGAGCTTACCGTTTGGGGTTTTGCACAGGTTGTTTAAAGGGTTGCCATTGACCGGAACCCAATACCGGCGCGGACTTAGATACCAAGTGAGGGGAGATTCGTGCCATGGCGGCCGAGGAGATCGCGGTCGATCCGTTCAAAGGCAAGGCTCAGAAGCTCCGCATCCTGGCGGAGAATTCACCAGACTCGAAGCTTGACCGTCTGGTCCTGACGGCCATCTACCAGGCCATGGTCGGGCCGGCGTGGCCAAGCGAGCCAGGCAAAGCGGCCGGCAACGATCAGACGATCGGCAACCTTGCGGCTTGATCAGCTTTCAGCTTTGGACTTGTTCAGAGTCACGGCGGCGCGAACGACAGTCTTCAACGCCTTCTCGTCTATCTTCTCGCCCTCGTGGAAGTCGATGGCGCGCCTTATGTTCCCCTCAAGACTGGAGTTGAAGAGGCGCGAGGGATCTTTCAGAGCCGCCCCATTGGCGAAGGTCATCTTCACGACGTTCTTGTAAGTCTCGCCGGTGCAGATCATTCCGTCGTGGTACCACACCGGAACCCCTCTCCACTTCCACTCCTCGACGACTTCGGGATCGGCTTCCTTGATCAAGGTACGGAGCCGGCTGAGCATCTTGCCCCGCCAATCGCCTAGTTCCTTGATCCTCGCGTCTATCAGCTGAGAAGGAGACTTTGTTTTCTGCGACCCGCTCTTCTTCATGCCCGTTTCTCCTCCCAACTAGCTTTGACTTTGTTCCGAGGAGCTTCAGTCTATCCGCGTCAAGACCTGCTCCAGGTTTCCAAGGAACTTCTGCCACCCGAACTTGGCGCCCTGGTAGGCCTGTTGCTGATCCGGCCGGAAGCCCGACTGCTCCATGCGAAGGTGGGTCCCCGTGGGCGTAGGAGTGAGGGTCCAAGTGACGACACTCTCGAGACCATAGGCCGCCCACGTGTAAGACAGCGTCTTGTTCGGCTCGACCGCGAGGACCTGACAGTCGACAGCGCCCCAGTCTGCGCGAAGATTGAAACGATGGTCCACGACAGGCTTGAAGTCGTTCTTCATCAGCCACTCCTCGATCAGGTGTGGTTGCGTGAGCGCGCGCCAGATCTTTTCCGGCGGATGAGGGATCTCACGTTCGACAACGACGGAGCGCGTCTCGGTCGACGTTTCGTTCATTGGTCCGTCCCTTTCAGTAACTCGACGATGGCACGATCAACGGCGAAATCAGCTTCCATCTCGGCGCCGAATCAACCTTCAAGGCCCGTAAATGGTGAGTTTTCAGCAGCCTGCTAGAGGCGTGACGCTATTGCTTCGTCTCCTCGGGCTTGCTGCTCTCCGGGCTGCGGCCGAAGCAGGTGACCTTGTCTTGCGGCTGGCAGGCGATTCCGATGTTGCCGCAATTCGGCATTGGACCTGAGCCGCGACTGCAATTGCGGCAGCCGTCGGTCCATCTCATGCAGGTCTTGTCGACCTCGCCATAGTTGAAGATGTCGACTTCGGATGCCGCGGGCGGCTCCGGCGTGTCGGCCGGCTGCTGCGCCGATGTCAGGGTGATCAGGAACCCCAAGGACATCACGCTGGCGATGCTGCGCAGGCGTAGTGCCATGTCCGGCTCCGCTGCTGATGGGTAGTGAACTCTTCCGACCCTTGCAACTCTTGTCTGGGCCTTGCGGCATCAGCAGTCGTACCGCCCCATTGTGGCCGATTGCCGGGGGCGCTTGAAAGCGTCATCGCGGCTATGGCTGTGGCCGCGAAGCCGCTGCATCGGACGTGCGCTCCTGCGTGAGCTCCCCGCCTCCGAGATAGGCCTTGATCACATCCGGATGGTTGAGCACGTCGGTGGGGCTGCCCTCCGCAAGGGTGCGGCCATAGTCGAGCACGTGAATGCGATCCGCGAGGTCGGCGACCATCTGCATGTCGTGCTCGATCCAGATCATGGGAATGCCGAGCCGATGCTTGATGCGCAGGATGAAGCGCGCGAGATCCTCGCGCTCGTCGCGATTGAGCCCGGCCGACGGCTCATCGAGCAGCAGCAAGGCCGGCTCGAGCGCGAGCGCACGGGCAAAGCCGACAAGCTTCTGGGTGCCGAACGGGAGCACGCCGACCGGAACATGGCGGAAGCGCTCGAGCTCGACGAGCTCGATGATCGCTTCGACCGCGGCGCGCTGGCGCACTTCCTCACGGCGAACGCCGGGCAGGAACAGCATCTCGGCGAACGGGTTGGTGCGCACGCGCGCATGACGGCCGGTCAGAAGATTCTCGATCACCGTCATATCGGCGAACAGCTCGCCATGCTGGAACGTGCGCGCGATGCCGAGGCGCGCGATATCGTGCGGCGAGCGGCCGCCGAGCTCCTGGCCACGGAAGCGGATGGTGCCGCCGCCGCGATAGAGGCCGCTGATGCAGTTGAGCACACTCGTTTTGCCGGCGCCGTTCGGGCCGATCAGGGCAAACAGCACTCCGGGCTCGACCGCGAAGGAGATGCCGTCGAGCACGACCAGGCCGCCGAAGCGCAGCGTAAGGCTTTCGATCTCGATCTCAGCCATACCATCTCCGGCTGCGGCGATACTGCTTCACCTCGCGATAGCTGCGCCGGTTCCCTGACGTGTGGCCGAGATAGAACTCCTGGATGTCGCCGTGCGACAACAGGCGAGCGCGGTCGCCATCGAGCACGACCCGTCCATTCTCCAGCACATAGCCGTAGTCGGCGACCGCGAGCGCCACGGCGGCGCTCTGCTCGACAATCACAATGGTGATGCCGAGCTGGTCGCGGATCTGCAGGAGCCGCGCCATCAGGTCTTCGACCACGACCGGGGCGAGGCCCAGCGACAGTTCGTCGACAAGGAGCAGCTCCGGCTGGCACATCAGCGCGCTTGCGATCGCGAGCATCTGGCGCTCACCGCCCGAGAGAAGCCCCGCCACACGGCCGCGCAGATCGCCGAGGCGCGGGAAGAGCGCAACGATCGCCTCCTCGCGTTGCCGCCGCCCGGCGCGGCTCATTCTGGCTGCGATCGCAGCGCTCAGGTTTTCCGACACGGTGAGGTTCGGAAACACTTTCTCGCGCTCCGGCACCAGCGCGATGCCGCTGCGCGCAATCTCGTGGGGCGGACGATTGTCGATCCGCCGGCCTTTGAACGTGATGCTGCCTGCGGTCACGCGCGCATCATCGAGGCCGAGAAAGCCCGAGATTGCGCGTAGCGTGGTGGTCTTGCCGGCGCCGTTGGTGCCGAGAATCGCGACGATCTGGCCTGCGCTGACAGTCAGGTTGATGCCCTGCACCGCCGTGATGGCGCGGTGATAGACGACCTCGAGCTTGTCGACCGCGAGCAGCGCGCTCATTTGCGTCCACCCGCGATCGGCTTCTGCTTGAACGGCCAGAGCAGGAAATAGTTCTGGATGCGGCGCCAGATGCCGACGAGCCCCTGCGGCTCGAATATGAGAAAGCCGATCATGACCACGCCGAAGGCCGCGTAGTTCACCGCGAACAGGACGTCCGCGTAGGCCTGCGCATTCGGCAGGCGCTGCATCATGGCTTCGATGAGATAGGGAAACAGCGTCACGAACGCGGCGCCCAGGAGCGCACCGAGCAACGAGCCCATGCCGCCGATGATGATCATTGCCACATATTGGATCGAGAGAAGCAGTGAGAACGCCTCGACCGAGACGAAGCCACGGTAGTAAGCGAACAACGCGCCCGCGACCGCGGCCATCGCCGAGGAGATGACAAACGCCAGAAGCTTGTAGGCAGCGACATGGATGCCGAGCGCCGCCGCGACTGTCTCATGCGCCCGGATCGCGCGCCAGGCGCGCCCGCTGCGGCTGCGCACCAGATTGGCGCAGATCAAGAGCGAGCCCGCCGCGAAGGCGAGCAGGATGAAGTACCAGATCCTGCCGCCGTAGAGGCGGAAGCCCGCGATCACCGGCGCATCAATGGTGATGCCAGTCGAGAATCCGCGCTTGGTCTCGTATTCGCCGCCGAGATAGGCCACGACGAAATGCAATGCGAGGGTGGAGACCGCGAGATAGAGGCCGCGCAGCCGCAGCGACGGCAGACCGAACACGACGCCGAGCAGCGCACCGGCGGCCGCCGCGCAGGGCAGCGTCACGAGAATCGGCGCGTTGAGCTCCTTGGAGAGAATTCCCGCCGTAAAGGCGCCCGCCGCCAAGAGGCCCGCATGGCCGAGCGAGACCTGGCCGGCAAAGCCGGTCAGCAGCATCAGCGACAGCGAGCCGATCGAAGCGAGGAACACCTGCGTGGCGAGGTCGAGATAGAATGCTGAGGCCACGAACGGGAACGCAGTGAGCAGCGCCACGAGCACAATGAGGCTCACCCGCTCGAGCCGGGTCTTGATGAGCGCGATCTCCTGCGCGTAGTCGGTGCGGAAATAACCGCTCGCGCGCGGCATGCGATCAGACACGGTCGAGCTCCTCGCGCGTGCCAAACAGGCCCCACGGGCGCATGACGAGCATCGCGATCAGCACCAGGAAGGGAACCACGTCGGAGAGCAGGGGATCGATGTATTGAATCGACAGCACCTCGGCGGCGGCAATGATGAGCGCGCCGACGAGCGCGCCGACGAGGCTGTCGAGGCCACCGACCAGCGCAGCGGGGAATGCCTTGAGACCGATGATCACCATCGTGTTGGTGAGTCCTGAATCAAGCGCGATCAGCATGCCGGCGATCGAGCCGGTCAGCGTCGACAGCCCCCAGGCAAGTGCGTAGACCGCATGCAGATTGATGCCGCGTTGCGCCGCGAGCAGCGGATTCTGCCCGGCAGCGCGCATGCGGATGCCCCAGTTGCCGAAGCGCAAAAAGGCGAAGAGGGCGCTGTAGATCAGTGCGGTTGAGACTACGAGCAGCGCCGCAAAGATCGAGATGCGCGCGCCACCCGGCAAAGCGAGCGCCATGTTCGGCAAGTTCAAGTCCTGCCCCGGATAGCGCTGCTGCGCCGACCAGATCAGCACGATGAGGCCGCGCAGCAGAATGCCGAGCGCGACCGTGGTGAGCACCGCGGCGAGCGCCATCTCGCCGGTCATCTTGCGCATGAGTAGGACGTA
>Ga0209488_10001352_pt1 | contig 20888 bp, 14 predicted proteins | sample Rivendell_Oct201_8_FD_188349 | JGI IMG/M metagenome (GOLD analysis project Ga0209488, IMG submission 188349) | Vadose zone soil microbial communities from the Eel River Critical Zone Observatory, Northern California, USA -... | ecosystem: Environmental > Terrestrial > Soil > Vadose zone >...
ACCGAAGGAGTCGGCGGTTCGAATCCGTCACCGCCCACCAGCCTTCGCTCGCGAAGCGAGGAAGGCTGCCGCGCCGTAGCCCGCAGGGCGAAGGCGGGCTCGTGCATCCACGAGCTACGGCTCGGCAAGCCAAGAGATGCTCGCATGACCTATGTATATATTCTCCGAAGCTTGGAAAACCTTGAAAGACATTACGTCGGCGTTACGGCCGATCTACGCTCTCGCCTAAAGAGGCGCAATGCAGGTGAAGTCCCGCATACGGCGAAATACGCACCCTGGCTAATCAAGACCTATGTCGCGTTCTCCGACGAGAAGCAGGCATTTGCATTCGAAAAATATCTTAAATCTCCTTCAGGAAGAGCCTTTGCGAAGAAGCGGCTTTAATAGTTTGCGCCGCCTCGGGGAGCTTCGCAGGAGGGCTGCCTTCGCCCGTGAACCGAGGAAGGCTGCCGCGCCGTAGCCTTGGCGAAGGCGGGCTCGTGCATCCGCGAGCTATGGCTGGGCAAGCCATGTTCACGAACACAATGGCGAACTTGCGACGAATTCATATCCCCGCTTACCCGGGCAGGGTAGAAGAGAGCTCGCAATGACTGGTCGCTCATGATGCGCTTCGTTCGTTTCCTCGCTGCCGGAGGCGCCGTCCTCGTGCTCGCTGCGGCCTGCGGTGGACTGCGTGGCGGCGCCGCGCCCGGGGCGGGCGGGCCCAACGCGGGAATTCGTCCCCTCAGCGAGCAGGAACAGAACATCCGGTTGATGCTGTCCTTCGATGGAAACAGCGACGGCACGGTCACGCGTGACGAGATGGAAGCTGCCCTGAGGCGGCAATTTGCCGCCTGCGACACCAATCACGACGGACACATCGACATCAAGGAGATGCAGGCCGAGAACGATCGCCGCTTCAGGGTTAACGGCGCGGGCGCCTCGCCGCTGATCGACTGGAACCAGAATGGCGAAATCGATTTCGACGAATTCGCAACCACGGCGCGATCTTTATTCGCCGAGCTCGATAAGGATATGGATGGAAAACTGGTCCCAAACGAGCTTCGGTTGGTCCCACCTGGCCGGGGACGTCCGCCGCCCATGGATATGCCGCCAGGCCGGGAACGTTAGCGCAGGCCATGCGAGGCGATTTCCCGGACCCGGCCAAGTGATGTAATTTGTCTTTGTGGTGGAGGCGTCAGTCATGAAGAATATTGCCGGTATGGTGGCCGCTGGAACGCTGGCGGCGGTTCTGACCGCCACGGTCAGCCAAGCTGCTCAGCGCCTGCCAGCCGGGTTGCCGCCGAGCGCCGCGCTTTTGTTGCGGTATGACACCAATCATGACGGTATTATCACCCGAGAGGAGATGGAGACGGGGCTGAAGGCGGACTTTGAGGCGGCGGATTCCAATCACGATAGCTGCCTCGACCCTGCCGAAGTGCGCATCGAAAACCAGCGCAGGCTGGCACGGGATGGGGCACAGGCTTCGCCTCTGGTCGATTGGAACCTCGATGGCTGTGTGGATGCTCGCGAATTCGGCAACACGGTGCGGTCCTATTTCGACCTCGCCGACAGAACCAAGGACGGAAAGGTTACGCAGGTCGAGCTGCGCGGGCCGTCTATGCCCATTGCTCCGCGCACGGCTGAGAAAAAACCTGCCATGTCGCCTGACGGATCGACAACACAGACCCCGACCAATCCGACGACGGGCCTGCCTTATTAAGAGCTCGTTCGGCAGATCGGCGACGCTCTCCGGACTTCGCCGGGCCGGCGACATGAACGTTGCGAGCAAACCGGCGCCATGAACGATACCGTGTTGCAGAACGCGATTCGTCTGCGCCGCGCCGGGAAATTCGCGGAAGCGGCGCAGCTTTATAGCGAGCTTCTGCGCGGCGATCCCCGTCACTTCGAAGCCTTGCACGCGCTCGGCATCCTTCATTACCAATCGGGCCGGCTGGAAGAGGCGGAGCGGCTGATCGGGGAAGCGGTTGTGGTCAACCCGAAAGCCCCAGACGCGCTCTACAATCGGGCCTCCCTGTTATTGAGACTGAACCGGCTCGAAGAGGCGGTGGGATGTTTCGACCGCGCCATCGCGCTGAAGCCCGACTACGTCGAAGCCATCGGCAATCGTGGAAGCGCGCTTCTGCATCTGGGACGCGCCGGGGCAGCCTTGGCCGATGCGGAGAAGGTCGCCGCCATGCGGCCGGATCTGGCCCTGGCATGGGCCAATCGGGCCGGTGCGCTGATGGCCTTGAATCGCCCCGCGGAAGCGCTTTCCAGCTATGACCGCGCCCTTGCGCTCAAGCCCGACTACGCCCAGGTCTGGAAGGATCGCGCCAGCAGCCTGGTGGCGCTCGATCGTCATGCGGACGCGCTTGCATCTTTGAACAGGTCTCTGGAGCTGGAGCCCAAAAACGCCGAGGCGCTATACAGGCGCGCCGAACTCCAGCTTTGGCTCAAACGCGATGCCGAGGCTGTGCTGTCCTATGAGGCGTTTCTGGCGCTTGAGCCCGGACACGCGGAAGCGTGGAATCTGAAGGGCGTCGCTCTCGTCCAATTGCAGCGCCATGCCGAAGCCCTTAGCGCTTTCGATAAAGCAGTGACCCTCGATCCCGGCCACAGCGATGCCTGGAACAACCGCGCAAATGTGTTGTTCGAGCTGAAGAGGTTCGAGGAAGCAGGTGGTGATTACGAACGCGCGCTGCAGCTGGTGCCCGATCTTGCTTATGTCGAAGGTTTCTGCATCCAAAGTCGGATAAGGGTGTGCGACTGGCGCTCCTTGGAGGCTGACCGGCTGAGATTGTCCGCCGGGCTGAAGGCCGAAAAGCGCATCATCGATCCGCAAGGCAATCTCTCGCTGTCGCGCTCCCCCGAAGATCAGCTGCAATGCGCGCGCATATTCATGGCGGACGAAGCGGCCGGCCCGCCGCTTTGGCGCGGCGAACATTATTCGCATGACCGTATCCGGGTTGCCTATCTCACTGCCGATTTTCGTCCGCACCCGGTGGCGTTTCTGGTTGCGGGTGTTTTCGAGCACCATGACAAGAATCGCTTTGAGACGATCGGAATTTCCTTCGGTCCCGGTGCCGAGAGCGAAATCCGCGCCCGTATCGCTGCGGGGTTCGAACATTTTTTCGACGTCCGCAGCTCGAGCGATGCGGACATCGCAGCACAGCTCAAGCGGATGGAAGTCGACATCGCGGTTGACCTGATGGCCTTCACCGAAGGCTGCCGGCCCGTGATCCTTGCCCAGCGGCCCGCGCCCGTTCAGGTGAATTTTCTCGGTTTTCCGGGAACGATGGGCGCCGCGCATATGGATTATATTCTCGCCGACCGCGTCCTCATTCCCGACGATCAGCAGCGTTTTTACGCGGAAAGTGTGGTTTATCTTCCCGACACCTACCAGGCCAACGATTCCAAGCGTCGCGTCGCGGATAAGATTCCCACGCGCGCCGAAGCGGGCCTGCCGGACCATGGCTTCGTGTTCTGTTGCTTCAACAACAATTACAAGATCATGCCGGAGATGTTCGACATCTGGATGCGGCTGCTACTCAAGGTCGAGGGCAGCGTGCTTTGGCTATTGCAGGACAATGCGGCGGCCGCGGCGAATCTTCGCCGGCAGGCAAAGGAGAGGGGCGTCGCGCCCGAGCGGTTGGTTTTCGCGGTCCGCACCACCCCGGCCGAGCATCTGTCGCGGCAGCGTTTGGGCGATCTTTTCCTCGACACATCGCCTTATACCGCCCACACGACGTGCAGCGATGCGCTTTGGGTCGGACTGCCCGTCGTCACGTTTCTGGGTCCCACTTTTGCCGCGCGCGTGGCAGGAAGTCTTCTCAATGCGGTTGGGTTGCCCGAATTGGTGACGGGTTCGCCCGGCGAATACGAAAATTTGGCACTGCATCTGGCAAGGGACGCCGGCGCGCTTGCCGCGGTGAAGGCAAAGCTCGTTCGCAATCGCGATACAAATGCCTTGTTCGATACGGCGCGGTTCACGCGGAATTTGGAGAAGGCCTTCACGCACATGGTGGAACGGCATCGGAGCGGGGTTTCGCCGCAGGCCTTCGCCGTCGAGGCCGAGCCATGAACGAGGTGCTGCAGAATGCGCTTGCCTTGCGCCGCGCCGGAAAACTCGCGGAAGCGGCCCAAATCTATGGCGACATATTGCGCGCCGAGCCGAGGAATTTCGAAGCTCTGCATGCGCTCGGAATCCTGCGTTACCAATGCGGAGAATTGGAACTGGCTGAGCGTCTGATCGGCGAAGCCGTCACGGTCAACCCCCGTGCGGCCGATGCGCTCTACAATCGCGGCTCGCTCCTGCTGAAGTTGAAACGCTTCGAAGAAGCGCTTTCCTGCTTCGGACAGGCGCTTGCGATCAAGCCGGACTATGCCGAAGCGCTCGGCAATCGCGGGGCCGTTTCGATGGAGCTTGGCCGCTATTCCGAATCCCTTGCCGATTTTGCTCGGCTTACAAATTTGAGACCGGGTCTGGCGGAAGCGTGGAACAATCAGGCCGGGGCGTTGCTCAAATTGAAGCGCTACGATGAAGCGCATGCGAGCTATGCAAAGGCCCTGGCGATTCGCCCCGATTATCCCGAGGCGCGAAAAGGGCGGGGCGCAGCGGCTTTCGCCTGTCGACGGTTTGCGGAAGCCTTGGCCGATGCGGATCAAGCTTTGGCCTTCGACCGGGGCAACGCAAACGCCTGGGAACAGCGCGCCGATACGTTGGCTGAGCTCAACCGGCGCGACGAGGCGCTCGCGAGTTATGATCGGCTGCTGGAGCTTAAGCCCGGCAGCATCGATGCTCTGCACAATCGCGCCAACATCCTGGTGATGCTCAGGCGGTACGAAGATGCCTCGCGCGACTATGCCGAAGTGCTGCGTCTTCGTCCGGATTACCCCTACGCATCCGGCCATTTGGCGTTTGCGAAGCTGTGCACCTGCGACTGGCGGGATTACGAAAGCGAACGCGATAGCGTTCGCGCGGGTTTGCACGAGAAGCGGCTGGTGTCCCCGCCTTTCCAGACGCTCGTTTTGTCGGACGATCCGGCCGACGCATATGACGCGGCCCGGCTTTGGATGGAACAGGCAGATCCATTCCCGGGAGCACCATTCTGGCGCGGCGAGCCTTACCGGCATGAGAAGATTCGCGTGGCCTATCTTTCGGCGAATTTCCATGAACATGCCGTGGCTCGGCTCATGGCGGGCGTGCCGGAACACCACGACCGGCGGCGCTTTGAAACCTTCGCGCTTTCCTTCGGTCCCGATAGTCCGGGACCTTTGCAAGCCCGCCTTAAGAACGCGTTCGATCACTTCATCGACGTGCGCGATCAAACCGAAGAGCAAATCGCGCGGCGATTGCGCGATTTGGAAGTGGACATCGCTGTCGATCTGATGGGTTTCACCGAGGGAAGCCGCCCCCGGATTCTCGGCTTCCGCCCCGCGCCTGTTCAGGTGAACTATCTTGGCTATCCCGGCACCAGCGGCGCGCCATGGCTGGACTACATCTTGGCCGATTCCATGGTGCTTCCACCGGAGCAACAGGTCCATTACCGGGAGAAGGTTGGATATCTGCCGAACTGCTATCTGCCTGCAGACAACAGGCGAAAGATTTCCCCGCGCATACCGTCTCGCGTCGAGGCCGGTTTGCCGGATACCGGCTTCGTCTTCTGCTGTTTCAACAACAATTACAAATTCACGCCGCAATTGTTCGATGTGTGGATGCGCATCCTGGGCGCGGTGAAGGGAAGCATCTTGTGGCTCTCCTATCCAAACGCGAGCACGATAGACAATTTGAAACGCGAAGCTTCGGTGAGGGGCGTTTCGCCGGAACGACTGATCTTCATGTCTTACGTAAAGTCCGATGACGATCACCTTGCGCGCCTCGGCCTCGCCGACCTGTTCCTCGATACGCTCCCCTATAACGCCCATGCCACGGCGAGCGATGCCTTGTGGGCCGGCCTGCCGGTTTTGACGGTGGCGGGCGCAACTTTCCCGGGCCGCGTTGCTGCGAGTCTTCTTCATGCCATCGGCTTGGACGAGTTGGCCGCTCCCTCTCTTGAGGCTTATGAGGCCCGAGCTCGGCAATTGGCCGGTGATACGTCGAAGCTCGCCGCCGTCAGAGCGAAACTCGCGCGCCATCGCGATACGATGCCCCTCTTCGACACAGCCCGCTTCACGCGCAACCTGGAGCGAGCCTATGAGATGATGTGGGATCGTTCGCAGCGCGGGCTGCCTCCTAACAGCTTCGCGATCGAGAGCGGGGCATGAGCGAAGCGCTGCTGCAGGACGCGCTTGCCCTGCGCCGCGCCGGGAAACTCTCGGAAGCCGCCGAGCTCTATGGCGCGGTTCTGCGCAGCGAGCCGAAACATTTCGAGGCTCTGCATGCGTTAGGAATTCTCCATTATCAGGGCGGCCGATTGGAAGAAGCCGCGCGGCTGATCGGTGAGGCGTCAAACGTCAACCCCAAGGCCGCCGATGCCGCCTACAACCACGCCTGTTTGCTGCAGCGCCTGAATCGGTCCGAGGAGGCGCTTGTCTCTTTCGATCGCGCGCTCGCCATTAAGCCGGATTATCTGGAGGCGTTGGTCAATCGCGGTGGGGCCCTTTGGGCGCTGAAGCGCTACGACGAGGCGCTGGCGAATTCCGATTCTGTGATTCACCTCAAGCCGACCTTCGCCGAGGCCTGGAACAATCGCGGCAGCGTCCTTCAAATTCTCGATCGTTTCGACGAGGCGCTTGAGGCTTATGATCGCGCGTTGGCGCTCAAGGTGAATTACACCGATGCGTGGAAGAACCGCTGCGCCCTGCTCACGATCCTCAAACGTCATGACGCCGCCCTGGAAGCCGCCGACAAAGCGCTCGCCTATGCGCCCAACGACTCCGATCTTTGCGGGCGGCGTGCCGATTTGCTCGCACTGCTTGATCGCACGGAGGAAGCGGCGGCCGCTTATGAGAAATATCTTGTGTTGAAACGCGATGATGCGGCCGCGTGGTACGCGCGGGGATTTGCACTGCAGATGTTGAATCGCAAACCTGAGGCGCTTTCGTGTTTCGATAAGGCGGTGGAACTTGCGCCGGACAATCGCGACTGGCGCACAAGCCGCGCCAATATGCTGTTCCAGGTGGAGCGGTTCGAGGCCGCAGCGCGCGACTACGAAATATTGCTCGAGGATCCCTCCGCGCCGGTCTGGGTGCGCGGCTACCTGACGATTTGCCGCTTGCATTGCTGCGACTGGCGTTTTCTTGGCAAAGAACGCCCGAAGATTGCCGCCGCCTTGGAAGCCGGGCAATTCGTGGTCGACCCGACGGGAAATGCCTTCATCTCCGATTCTCTTGTCGAGCAATTGCGCTGCGCACGCATCTGGTCCGCCGAACGATATCCGGAGGCGGCGCCTTTGTGGACCGGCGAACGCTATCGCCATGACAAGATCCGCATCGCCTATCTCTCGGCGGACTTTCGTGCGCACGCGACCGCGTTCCTCATGGCGGGCGTGTTCGATCACCACGACAAGGACCGCTTCGAGACCACCGCGATTTCCTATTCGGCCGACGACAAGAGTCCGATGCGGGCGCGGCTGGTGGGCGCATTCGATCATTTCATCGACGTGCGGACAAAGAGCGATGCCGAAGTCGCGCATCTGTTGCGCGAGAGGGAGATCGATGTCGCGATAGATTTGAAGGGTTATACCGCGGAAGGCCGCCCTGGAATCCTGAGCCATCGCCCGGCGCCGGTCAGCGCGCATTATCTCGGCTTTCCCGGGACTATGGGCGTCGGCTATGTCGATTATCTGATCGCCGATCCGATCGTCATTCCGCCAGAGCATCGGGCTTTCTATACCGAGCAGATTGCCTATTTGCCCGACACTTATCAATGCAACGACCGCAGGCGCCGGCCGGCCGAGCGCATTCCCACCCACTTCGAAGCCGGCCTTCCACCGGGATTCGTCTTCTGCTGCTTCAACAACAATCACAAGATTGCGCCTGAGATCTTCGAAATCTGGATGCGCCTGCTACGCGGCGTCGAGGGCAGCGTGCTTTGGCTGCTGCAGGACAATGCGGCCGTCGCCGGCAATTTGAAGCGCGAAGCACGCGCCCGGGGCATTGCCCCCGAACGGTTGATTTTCGCAGGCAGGACCGATCCGGCCGGGCATCTCGCCCGCCACAGCCTTGCCGACCTTTTCCTCGATACGCTTCCCTATAATGCCCACACCACGGCGAGCGATGCGCTATGGGCCGGCCTGCCGCTCGTCACCGTTCTGGGTTCGACTTTTGCCGGAAGGGTCGCAGGAAGCCTGCTTCATGCCGCGGGCTTGCCCGAATTGGTGACGCATTCGCTTGCCGATTATGAGTCGCTGGCGCTGAAACTGGCGCGGGAACCTTCCACGCTTGCATCTGTGAAAGCCAAGCTTCGCAGCAATCGCGATGCGTGCCCTCTGTTCGATACCGAGCGCATCACGCGCAACCTCGAAACCGCTTATACGATGATGTGGGAACGGTATCAGCGGGGGCTGGGACCCGCGACGTTCCAGGTTCCGGGCGCTCTGCGGCCATGAGCGAGGCCCTGCTGCAGACCGCGCGCAGGGCCCATGCGTCGGGCGATCTTTCCGAAGCGGCGCGAATCTACGCCGAAATCCTGCGCAGCAATTCCAAGAATTTCGATGCCCTCTATGCGCTCGGGATCGTCCATTTCGATCGGGGCGGATTTGACGAGGCGCGCCGTGTGCTGGCCGAAGCCATCAAGCTCAATCCGCGATCTGCCGACGCGCTATTTGCGCATGGCTGCGCACTCCAGAGACTCAATCGCCATGGTCAGGCGCTGGCAGCGTTCGACCAGGCGCTTGCCCTGAATGGCGAATATGATTTGGCTCTTCTGCGCCGGGCCGATGCTCTGCGCTCGCTGGGACGGTTGCGGGATGCGCTGGAAGCCTATGATTTTTACCTCGCGCGGAATCCCAATGCCGCCGAAGCCTGGCACAATCGCGGCGTTGCGCTTTCCGAGTTCAAGCGCTTCGAGGATGCGGTTTCCTCGTTTGGGAGAGCGTTGGATTTAAGGCCGGACAGCGCCGAGTCCTGGCACAATCGCGGCACCGCGCAGGTTGAGCTGAAAAATTACCAGGAAGCGGTCTTCGATTACGAGCATACCGTCGCGCTGAGGCCCGATCTGCCTTACGCGCGCGGGAATTTGCTGCTGGCCAGGCTCCAATGCTGCGATTGGCGGGACTTCGCGAAAGAGCGCGCAGGAATTGCCGCCGGCTTGCGCCTCGGTTCGCCGGCGATTGTTCCCTTCGGGAATCTGATGATTTCCGATTCGCCCGCCGACCAGTTCCAATGCGCCGAGGTCTGGATGGAACGACATGGCGTGGCGGCTCACCCGCTGTGGCGGGGCGAGCGCTACGACCATAAGCGCATTCGCGTGGCCTATATTTCCGGCGATCTTCGAGCCCATCCCGTTGCGATCCTGATGGCCGGTGTGTTCGAACGGCATGACCGCGAGCGTTTCGAAGCGATCGCCGTTTCCTTTGGACAGGACGAACAGAGCAATATCCGCACGCGCGTGAAGAAAGCGGTCGAAACCTTCATCGATGCGCGCGGGCTAAGCGATTTCGAAATCGCCTCGCTTCTGCGCGAGAGGGAAGTGGATGTCGCGGTCGATCTGATGGGGCTGACAGCCGACTGCCGCAGCGGGATCTTCGCCTTTCGTCCGGCGCCGGTCCAGGTCAATTACCTCGGCTATCCCGGCACCATGGCTACGGGCTCCATGGATTACATCATCGCCGACCGCGTGGTTGTCCCCGAGGGCGAGAAACACCACTACCGGGAGAAAATCGTCTATCTGCCCGATAGCTATCTGGCGAACGATGACAAACGCCACATCGCTCCGCGCCGTCCGAGCCGCGCGGAAGCGGGTCTGCCGCGTGAAGGATTCGTCTTCTGTTCGTTCAACAACACGTACAAATTCACACCGCAGATGTTCGCCGTTTGGATGCGGCTGCTCCGCAAGGTTGAAGCAAGCGTGTTATGGCTGCCCGAAAACAACGCCGCCGCGCAGCGAAACCTCAAACGCGAGGCGGAAGCGGAAGGGATCGATGCCAGGCGGCTAATTTTCGCGCCCCATCTCGCCTCCCCGGAAGAGCATCTGGCGCGGTTGTCTCTCGCCGATCTGTTTCTCGACACGCTTCCCTGCAATGCCCATTCGACGGCAAGCGATGCCCTTTGGGCCGGGCTGCCGGTCCTGACATGCATGGGGTCGACCTTTGCCGGCCGTGTTGCTGCGAGCTTGCTGTACGCGCTGGGTCTGCCCGAACTGGTCGCTCGTTCCCTGGCCGATTACGAAGCAAAAGCGCTCACGCTTGCTACCGACGCCGCCGCGCTCGCGGATATCAAGGCAAAGCTCGCGCGTCAGCGCGAAATCGCCCCGCTTTTCGATACCGCACGCTTCACGCGCAACCTCGAATCCGCCTTCGCGACCATGCGCGACCGCAGCGCAAGGGGAGAGGCGCCACGTAGCTTTGCCGTGGGCGAGACGGCGCCATGAACGATGCTTTGCTCGCCAGCGCGGTGCGCGAGCATCAGGCGGGCAACCTCGCCGAAGCCGCGCGGCTCTATAGCGTGGTCCTTAAGGGAGCACCGCGAAATTTTCAGGCGATCTATCTTCTCGGTTTCATAAAGATGCAGCAGGGGAGCTTTGACGAGGCGGAACAGCTCATCGGTGAAGCGATCAAGATCAATCCGCACGCCCCCGATGCTTTCTACAATCGGGGCTGCGCTTTGCAGCATTTGCAGCGTCACAAGGAAGCGCTGGCTGCCTTCGACCGGGCTCTGATCCTGAAGCCCGACTATGGCGATGCACTGACCAATCGCGGCGCGACGTTGCTCGCGCTGGAAAACTACGGCGAGGCCGTTGCCAGCTTCGAGGCGGCTCTGGCGCTGCAACCGCGCGATGCCGAAGCTCTGAGCAACCGGGCGACCGCGCTGTTCGAAATGCGGCGTTATGATGAATCGGTGGGTGCTTATCAGCGGCTCATCGAGCTCGTGCCGCAATTTCCCTATACGACAGGAAATCTGGTCCTGGCCCGTGCCTATTGCTGCGATTGGAATGGCTTCGCACAGGATCGCGCGCGGGTCACCGCGGAATTGCGCGCGGGCAAGCCGACGATTTCGCCTCATGCCGGCACACTCATCCTGGACAATGCCGAAGACCAGCTCCGCTCGGCCCGCCGCTGGGTGGCCGACCGCTGCCCGCCCTCGCCCTCGCCGCTCTGGCGCGGTGAGATCTACCGCCACGACAGGATCCGTGTTGCCTATCTCTCCGCCGATTTTCACGCGCATGCCACAGCCTTCCTGATTGCCGGCGTTTTCGAGCAGCATGACCGCAAGCGTTTTGAAACCATCTTGTTCTCCTTCGGACCCGATGACGGAAGCGAGATGCGCGCCCGGCTCCGGCGCGGATGCGACCGCTTCATCGATGTGAGGAGCAAGAGCGATTTGGAAATCGCCGGCATGGTCCGGCAATTGGAAATCGATATTGCCGTCGATCTGAAAGGTTTCACGCAAGGCAGCAGGCCCGGCATTTTCGCACACCGGGCAGCGCCGGTGCAGGTGAATTACCTGGCCCATCCCGGCACGATGGGGGCGGGCTATATGGACTACATTCTTGCCGACAGGATCGTGATTCCGCCCGAGCACCAATCATCTTACGCCGAGAAAATCGTTTATCTGCCCGATTCCTATCAGGCCAATGATGCCGCGCGGGCAGTGGCGGAACGTGATCCATCGCGCGCCGAAGCCGGATTGCCCGATAGCGGATTCGTGTTCGCCTCTTTCAACAACAGCTACAAGATCACGCCACCGGTTTTCGATGTTTGGATGCGGTTGCTGCACGCAATTGATGGCAGTGTGCTGTGGCTGCTCAAGGACAATGAAACGGCTATCGCGAATCTGAAGCGGGAAGCAGAGACGAGGGGAGTCGCGCGCCAACGTCTTATCTTTGCGCCCCGGGTGGATGTCGGGGTACATCTGGCCCGGCAGCGCTTGGCCGATCTGTTCCTGGATACGCTTCCCTGCACGGCCCATACGACCGCAAGCGATGCTTTATGGGTTGGGCTTCCCGTGCTGACGGTTCTCGGTACGAGTTTCGCCGGGCGCGTGGCGGCGAGCCTGCTCAGCGCGATTGGGCTGCCCGAGCTGGTCACCTCTTCGCTCGCCCCCTACGAAGCCGCGGCGCTGTCGCTCGCACGGGATTCGACGGCTCTTTCGCGCCTAAAAGCGAAGCTAAAGGACAATCGCCACACCCACGCTTTGTTCGACACGGCGCGCTTCACCCGCAATCTCGAGGCCGCTTTCGAGGCGATCTGGAATCGCAGCCGGCGCGGCGAACCGCCGGCGGGTCTTGAGATTGCGCCTGCGGAGTCGAAGGGTTGAATTCCGCCGGCAATCTGCTCGAAGAAGCCAAGCGCCTAACCCGCGATGGCGATCACGAGCGCGCCGGCGCGCTCTGCCGATACATCATCCAGGCCGATCCACAGAATTTCGAGGCGTTTTATCTGCTCGGATTTCTCCATGGCCAAAAGCGCGAATTTGACCAGGCACAATATCTCTTTGGCGAAGCCGCCAAACGAAATCCCGCCGCGGCCGAAGCTTTCTTCATGCGTGGTCACGCGCTGCAGCACCTCGCGCGCGACGAAGAGGCAAGCGCCGCATTTGGACAGGCCCTGGCGGTCGATCCGCATCTGGCCAAGGCGTTGTTGAACCGCGCCGCCTCGCTGTTTCGGTTGCGGCGGTACGAGGAAGCGGCCCGCGATTACGAGGATTTGTTGGCGCTCGAACCCGATTTTCCGTTTGCGCGCGGAAACCTTCTGTTCTCGCGCATGCATGACTGCGACTGGCGCGGGTTCGCAGAGCAGCAGGCGGCGATTCTGAGAGGCCTTGCCGCCGGCCAGCGCATCGTCGCGCCCTTCGACTCCAAGGCGCTCGACCTTTCCGCGGCGGATGAGCTCGCTTGCGCCAAACTCTGGGTGGCCGACCAATGCAACATTGCAGCCTTGCCCCATCCAGGGCCTCAAACCCACCGGCGGATCCGTCTCGCTTACGTGTCGGCGGATTTTCATGCCCATGCTCTGGCGACACTCATGGCCGGCGTGTTCGAAAAACATGACCGGAGCCGGTTTGAAACGATTGCGATATCTCTCGGTCCTGACGATGGAAGTCCCATGCGCGCGCGCCTTAACCGGGCTTTTGACCGGTTCATCGATGTTCGCATGAAAAGCGATGCGGACATTGCAGCTCTCATGCGGGAAAACGAAACCGATATCGCCGTCGATCTGATGGGATTTACCGAAGGCTGCCGTCCGCCGATTTTTGCCCACCGGCCGGCGCCGGTACAGGCGAATTATCTGGGCTTTCCCGGCACCATGGGTGCCGATTTCATGGATTATATCATCGCCGATGAGATTGTTGCGCCGATGAGCCAACATCGCCATTACACGGAAAGCGTGGTGACGATGGAAGGTTCGTTCATGCCGGCCGATTCCATGCGCGCAGTCGGATCGCGAAGCTTCACGCGAGAGGAGTTGGGCCTGCCCACCAACGCTTTCGTCTTTTGCTGTTTCAACGCGAGCTACAAGATCACGCCGCCGATGTTCGATTCATGGATGCGCTTGCTCGAAAGCGTGGAGGAAAGCGTGCTGTGGCTGGGACGGGCCAATGATTCGGCAAGGCGAAATCTCAAGCGTGAAGCCGAGGCCCGCGGCATTGCCGCACATCGGATTGTGTTCGCGTCCTATCTGCCTTCTGCCGCGGACCATTTGGCGCGGCTGAAACTGGCGGATCTCTTTCTCGACACCTTGCCCTACAACGCCCACGCCACTGCGGCCGATGCGCTTTGGGTCGGGCTTCCGGTTTTGACCTGCATGGGCAACAGATTCGCAGGGCGCGTGGCGGCAAGCCTTTTGCATGCCGTCGGTCTGCCGGAATTGGTGACGGATTCCCTCGAGCGCTACGAAGCGAAGGCGCGGGAATTGGCGCGCGATCCCGCTGCACTCGATGCCATCAAAGCGCGGCTGCAGCGCCATCGCGTCACGCACAGCCTGTTCGACACCACGCGCTCCACGCGCAAACTCGAAAAGGCATTCCTCGCCATGTGGGAACGGCACCAACACGGATTGCCACCGCAGAGCTTCGCCGTCGCGGAAGCGACCGCGGACCATTCGGCATGAGTGATGCCCGCTTGCAGGATGGTTTTCGCGCCCATCAAGCAGGCGATCTCGATCGCGCCGAGCAGCTCTATCGGGATATCCTGAAAGCCGACGCGAACAATTTCGATGCGCATTATCTGCTCGGCTATATTCATCTCCAGCGCGGCCTTTGGGAGCGCGCCGAATGTGAGATCGGTGAGGCACTGAGGGTCAATCCCAATTCGATTGATGCTTTGTTCAATCGGGCGCGAGCTCTGATGAATCTTGGGCGCTACACGCAAGCCTTGTCCTGCCTGGATAAGGCCTTGTCGATACGCCCCAATATTCCCGAACTGCTGCTGACACGGGGCAACGCGCTTCTTGCGCTCAATCGCGCGGCCGAAGCGCTGGCGAGCTTTGACCAGACGCTCGCGCTCAAACCGGATTTTCCGGAAGCCTGGAACAATCGGGGCAATGCCTTGGCGGCGCTCAAGCGGCTGGATGAGGCGCTGCTCAGCTACCAGCGCATGCTGGCCGCCAGACCGGGTGATATCGGGGCACTCCATCATCAGGCGCTGACTTTGCTCGAGCTGAAGCGTTACGAAGAGGCGGCGCGCGGTTTTGAGGATGTTTTGAAAATTGAGCCCCATTTTGCCTATGCCAGAGGAAATCTCGTTTATTGCCGGCTGAATGCCTGTGAATGGGAAGGCTTGAACGAGGAGATTTCGGAAATCGCCGCACGCCTCAAGGCAGGGGCCCATGTGGTGACGCCGATCCAGCTTGCGGCGTTTTCATCATCACCGGAGGAGCAATTGCAAGCCGCCCGCATTTGGGCCGCCGACAAATTTCCGGCGCAGACGCCTGTCTGGCTTGGAGAGACCTATGGCCACGCGCGAATCCGCATCACCTATCTTTCGGCCGATTTCCATTCTCACGCCACGGCCGCGCTCATGGCGGGAGTCTTCGAGGGTCATGACCGCACGCGCTTCCAGACCGCAGCGGTGTCATTCGGGCCCGATGACCGAAGTGAAATGCGTGCACGCCTCGTCGCCGCCTTCGATTCGTTTATCGATGTTCGCGACAAAAGCGACGCGGAGGTGGCTTCGCTGCTGAGGCAGATGGAGACCGACATATTGGTCGACCTCAAAGGCTACACCCAGGATTCGCGTCCCGGCATCCTCGCCCAGCGAGCGGCGCCGCTGCAGGTGAGCTATCTCGGTTTTCCCGGCACCATGGGCGTGGATTACATCGACTACATCATCGCCGACCGGACGGTGATCCCGGCCGAACACGCCCCCTGTTACAGCGAAGCAATCGCCTATCTGCCGGACACCTATCAGGCCAATGACGCCAAGCGGCGCATCTCGGAAAATACTCCGGCACGGCGGGACGTCGGCCTCCCGGAAACGGGCTTCGTCTTTTGCTGCTTCAACAACAATTTCAAGATCATGCCGGAGATATTTGCGATCTGGATGCAGCTTCTCAAGGCCGTTGAAGGAAGCGTTCTATGGCTGCTCGAGGACAATCCGGCGGCCTCACGCAACCTGCGGCGGCAAGCCGAGGCACGAGGCGTCGTGCCGGAGCGACTGATTTTCGCGCAACGGGCCAATCTGGATGCCCATCTGGCGCGCCATCGGCTGGCGGATCTGTTCCTGGACACGCTGCCCTATAATGCCCATACCAGCGCCAGCGACGCACTCTGGGCGGGACTGCCCATCGTAACCTGCTTGGGTGGAACCTTTGCCGGCAGGGTTGCGGCAAGTTTGCTTCGGGCCGCTGGCCTGCCCGAACTGATCACCAAATCGCTGAGCGATTATGAAGCTTTGGCGCTGAATCTGGCGCGGGACCCGGCGATGTTGTCCGCGCTCAAGACAAAGCTCGCCCACGCGCGCGCCATTTGCCCGCTCTTCGACACCGCGCGCTTCACGCGCAACCTCGAGGCGGCCTATTGTGTCATGGGCGAACGCCTCCGGCAGCGACTGCCACCGGCCAGTTTCGAGCTGTCCGGGGCCTCAGCGGATGATGGTGCGCCGGGCCTCGCTTGACACCCCGGCGATGCGTGATTACATCCGCCGTTCTTCGCCTCAGAATGCGCCCGCGGGGGCGTAGCTCAGTTGGTTAGAGTGACGGCCTGTCACGCCGTAGGTCGCGGGTTCGAGCCCCGTCGCTCCCGCCAGTTTCCTCCCGAAAGCCGGGCGAATTGCCTTTATTTTAGGCTCGAATCTTGTTCTAACGCGCGCGTTGCAAGCGGGTCTTCGCTCACTATACTGCACCCGCGAAATCGGATCGGCGAAAGGTTTGGACAAGCGCGCCTTGGCTTCGCGGCCATGCGCTCCTTCCGTTCTGGAAATGCGGGTTGATCATGAATGGATTTCTGCTCGAATATCTGCCGATTCTGCTGTTTATCGTGATTGCAGCCGTGCTCGGCACGGCGCTCGCCGTACTGCCCCTCATCGTGGCTCCCGCAAAACCCGACCCCGAGAAGCTCTCCGCCTATGAATGCGGCTTTCCCGCCTTTGACGATGCCCGCATGAAGTTCGACGTGCGCTTCTATCTGGTGTCCATCCTCTTCATCATTTTCGATCTGGAAGTGGCGTTCCTGTTCCCCTGGGCCATATCGCTCAAAGCCATCGGCGTTTTCGGCTTCTGGTCGATGGTGGTTTTTCTGGGCGTGCTGACGGTCGGGTTCATCTATGAGTGGAAGAAGGGAGCGCTCGAATGGGAGTGATCCCCGGTAAAACGGCTTATGGCGTGGGAGCGCGCGCCGGCGTCGAGGGAGGGGCTCCCATTGCGGTCAACGATCCCTATTTGGCGGCCATGGGCGAGGAGCTGAAGGACAAGGGCTTTCTCGTCGCCAATGCCGATGCCCTGATCAACTGGGCGCGCACGGGGTCGCTGATGTGGATGACCTTCGGCCTCGCTTGCTGCGCGGTGGAGATGATGCAGGCCTCCATGCCTCGCTACGATCTGGAGCGCTTCGGTTTCGCGCCGCGCGCCTCGCCGCGCCAATCGGACGTGATGATCGTTGCGGGCACGCTCACCAACAAGATGGCGCCTGCCTTGCGCAAGGTCTACGACCAGATGCCTGAGCCGCGCTACGTCATCTCGATGGGCTCCTGCGCCAATGGCGGCGGCTATTACCATTATTCCTATGCGGTGGTGCGGGGCTGCGATCGCATCGTGCCCGTCGACATCTATGTCCCCGGCTGTCCGCCGACCGCCGAAGCGCTGGTCTACGGCATCATGCTGCTGCAGCGAAAAATTCGCCGTACCGGCAACATCGAGCGATGATCGGCTGGCGCTGACATGGTGGAAACGCTGGAACAATTGGCCGACCGGCTTAAGGCGGAATTTGCCTCCGCCGCGTCGAGCCTCGCGTTCGGCGAATTGACGCTGACCGTGGAAGCCAAAGACATCCTGCGCGTGCTCGCCTATCTGCGCGACGATCCGGAATGCCAGTTCACAATTCTTATCGACATCTGCGGCGTCGATTACCCGAACCGTCCGCGCCGTTTCGATGTGGTCTATCATTTGCTGTCGATCGCGAAGAACAAGCGCATCCGCATCAAGGTCGAGACGGAGGAGACTGCGCCGGTAGCGTCCGTCGTGTCGGTTCATCCCGCCGCCAATTGGTTCGAGCGCGAAGCCTTCGATATGTACGGCATCCTGTTCACGGATCATCCCGATCTTCGGCGAATCCTCACCGATTACGGCTTTACCGGGTACCCGCTGCGCAAGGATTTTCCGCTCACCGGCTACGTCGAAGTGCGCTGGGACGACGAACAGAAGCGCGTGGTCTATGAGCCGGTGCGGCTGGTCCAGGAATTCCGCGATTTTGATTTTTTGTCGCCCTGGGAGGGCGCGCCCTACATCCTGCCGTCGCATGAGGACAAGGGTAAGGACACGCCCAAGAAATGAACGACGTCACGGCTGCAGCCGAAGACCGCACATTCAGCATCAATTTCGGGCCGCAGCATCCCGCCGCCCACGGCGTCCTGCGCCTCGTGCTGGAACTCGACGGCGAAGTCGTGAAACGGGTCGATCCCCATATCGGCCTGCTTCATCGCGGCACCGAAAAGCTGATCGAGCACAAGACCTATCTTCAGGCGATTCCGTATTTCGACCGGCTCGATTACGTCGCGCCGATGAACCAGGAGCACGCCTTCGCCATTGCGGGCGAAAGGCTGCTCGGTCTGACGGTTCCGCCACGCGCGCAATATATCCGCGTGCTCTATTGCGAGATTGGGCGCCTGCTCAATCATCTGCTGCAAGTCACGACCCAAGCCATGGATGTCGGCGCGTTGACGCCGCCTTTATGGGGCTTCGAGGAACGCGAGAAGCTGATGATTTTCTACGAGCGCGCGTCGGGCTCGCGCATGCACGCCAATTATTTCCGCATGGGCGGCGTGCACCAGGACCTGCCGCCGCAGCTCTTGGAGGATATCTACGCATTTTGCGATCATTTCCCAAAGGTGCTTGACGACATCGAAGGTCTTCTCACCAACAACCGCATCTTCAAGCAGCGCAATGTCGATATCGGCGTGGTGAGGCGCGAGGATGCGCTGGCCTGGGGCATGTCGGGAGTGATGCTTCGCTGCACGGGCATTGCCTGGGATCTGCGCCGTGCGCAGCCTTATGAATGCTATTCCGATCTCGATTTCCAGATTCCGGTCGGCAAGAACGGCGATTGCTATGACCGTTACGTGATGCGCATGGAGGAAATGCGCCAGTCGAACAAGATCATGAAACAGTGCATCGAAAAGATGCCGGTCGGGCCGGTGATGGTTCAGGACGGCAAAGTGGTGCCGCCCAGACGCGCCGACATGAAGCGCTCGATGGAAGCGCTCATCCATCATTTCAAGCTTTACACCGAAGGCTTCCATTTACCGGCGGGCGAGGTCTATGCCGCGGTGGAGGCGCCCAAAGGAGAGTTCGGCGTCTATCTCGTTTCCGACGGCAGCAACAAAGCCTATCGCTGCAAGCTCAGGGCGCCGAGTTTCGCTCATCTGCAGGCGATGGATTTTCTTTGCCGCGGCCACATGCTGGCGGACGTCTCCGCCGTGCTCGGCTCGATCGACATCGTATTCGGGGAGGTCGACCGGTGAGTCTGCGCCGCCTTGCAGAGCATCAGCCTGCCAAATTCGCCTTCAGCGCGGAGAACGCCGCCTGGTGTCGGGAGCAGATGAAGAAATACCCGCCGGGGCGTCAGTCATCGGCGGTCATCCCCGTCCTATGGCGCGGACAAGAACAAGAAGGCTGGGTCACCAAGCCGATGATCGAAGAGGTCGGGCGGCTGCTGGACATGCCCTATGTGCGCGTGCTGGAGGTCGCCACTTTTTATACGATGTTCAACCTGCACCCGGTGGGGGAACATCTGGTGCAGGTCTGCACGACGACGCCGTGCTGGCTGCGTGGCTCCGATGATGTGGTCGCGGCCTGCAAGAAACATATCCATCCGAAACAGGGATCGATTTCCGCCGACGGCAAATTCAGCTGGATCGAAATGGAATGCTTAGGTGCCTGCGTCAACGCGCCGATGATCATCATCGACAAAGACCCGTATGAAGATCTCGACGGGCCGAAGACGGAAAACATTCTTGCTGCAATCCGGCGCGGAGAAACACCCAAGCCCGGACCGCAAGTGGCGCGGCATTCCTCCGAACCCGAAGGCGGGGCGACGACGCTCAAAGAGATGCAGTCATGATCGGCAGTGCACCCCCCTCCTGGTCCTTCGGACCATCCTCCCCCTCAAGGGGGGAGGAGAATCCACTCCTGTCCGCGCAGCGGACGGAAGGGGGGTACCCCTATGCTCGCTGACCAGGACCGCATCTTCACCAATCTCTATGGCTTCCACGATTGGGGCCTTGCCGCCGCGATGAAGCGCGGCTCATGGGATGGCACCAAGGCGATCCTCGAGAAAGGTCCCGAAGGAATCGTCGACACCATGAAGAAGTCGGGCTTGCGCGGCCGCGGCGGAGCCGGATTCCCGACGGGGCTCAAATGGTCCTTCATGCCCAAGGAAGTGAAGGAGCGCCCGCATTATCTGGTGGTGAACGCCGATGAATCCGAACCTGGAACCTGCAAGGACCGGGACATCATGCGCCACGATCCGCAGCATCTGGTCGAGGGCTGTCTGATCGCCTCCTTCGCGATGCGGGCGCATGTTTGCTACATCTATATCCGCGGCGAATTCCTGCGCGAACGCGAGGTGATGCAGGCCGCTATCGATCAGGCCTATGAAGCCAAGCTGATCGGCCAGAACAACATCCATGGCTGGGATTTCGAGCTTTATCTGCATCACGGCGCGGGCGCCTATATCTGCGGCGAGGAAACGGCGCTGCTCGAAAGCCTGGAAGGCAAGAAGGGCATGCCGCGGATGAAGCCGCCATTCCCGGCCAATGTCGGGCTCTATGGCTGTCCCACCACGGTCAACAATGTGGAATCCATCGCGGTCGCCCCGACCATTCTGAGGCGCGGCCCGGAATGGTTCACCTCCATTGGGCGGCCCAACAATAGCGGCACCAAGGTCTTCTGCATTTCCGGTCATGTGAACAAGCCCTGCAATGTCGAAGAGGCCATGGGCATTCCCATGCGCGAGCTGATCGACACCCATGCCGGCGGCGTGCGCGGCGGCTGGGACAATCTGCTTGCGGTGATCCCGGGCGGGGCTTCGGTTCCGCTGATCCCCAAATCGATCTGCGACACCGTGCTGATGGATTTCGACGCATTGAAGGAAGT
>Ga0209488_10001353_pt1 | contig 20856 bp, 13 predicted proteins | sample Rivendell_Oct201_8_FD_188349 | JGI IMG/M metagenome (GOLD analysis project Ga0209488, IMG submission 188349) | Vadose zone soil microbial communities from the Eel River Critical Zone Observatory, Northern California, USA -... | ecosystem: Environmental > Terrestrial > Soil > Vadose zone >...
CTCCGTGGCACTTCTTGTATTTCTTGCCCGAGCCGCAGGGGCAGGGATCGTTGCGGCCGACTTTCTCCTGGGAGCGGACAACCTGCTGTACAGGCTGAGCGTCGCCGGCCCCGGCCATGCGAGCTTGCTCCAGTTCGCGCCGCTTGCGGCGCATGAAGGCTTCTTCCAACTCATCGGCAGACGTCGAGACTAGGCGTGGACGGCGGCCATTTCCATCCCCAGAGTGCGGGGCGGCTTCAGCTTGACCTGACTGTTCCGGGGGAGTCGGCGCTGTGGGCCGCTCGAGGATCTGCATCAGGTAGAGATAACGGACGGTATCTTCCTGAAAGCGCTGCAGCATGGCCTCGAACATGTCGAACGATTCACGCTTGTATTCGACCAGCGGATCATGCTGGCCGTAGCCGCGCAAGCCGATGCCCTCCTTCAGGTGGTCCATGCTGAGGAGGTGGTCTTTCCACTGCTGGTCGATCACGCTCAGCATGATCATGCGTTCGTGATGGCGCATGGCGTCTGGGCCAATGAGTTTTTCTTTTGCGTCGTAACGCTCTTTGAGCTTTCCGAAGATGGCATCGCCGAGTTCCTGCCGGTTCAGGGTCTCGGGCTTTACGCCCTCGGCAAGAAAGTCCACGCCGAAGCGGGTGAAGACAGCATCTTTCAGCGCCTTGATATTCCAGTCGTCCGCGTGGGCCTTGGGCGGGCAATGCTCGTCCATCAGATCGCCGAGAATGGCGGAAACGTAATCCTCGAGGATGAGATCTTTCTGATCCGTACCCTCGAGCAACCGGCGGCGCAAGCCGTAAACGGCCTCGCGCTGCTTGTTCATTACGTCGTCATATTCGAGCAGGTGTTTGCGGGACTCGAAGTGCTGACCCTCCACCGCCTTCTGCGCGGTTTCAATACGGCGCGTGATCAGCTTGGACTCGATGGGCACACCCTCTTCCATGCCCAGGCGTTCAAGGAGCTTCGAAACCCACTCTTTGGCGAAGATGCGCATCAGGTCATCTTCAAGCGCGAGGTAGAAGCGCGAGGAACCGGGATCGCCCTGACGGCCGGCGCGCCCGCGAAGCTGATTGTCGATGCGGCGCGACTCGTGGCGTTCTGTGCCAAGAATATGGAGGCCGCCAACGGAGGTGACTTCGTCGTGCTCTTTGTCGGTCTGCACCTTGTAGCGGTTGAAAATCTCAGTCCACTGGTCCGTCGGCACAACGTACTCGCTGCCCGCATAGTAGAAAAGCGAAGTTGTGCCGTCCTCCTGCGGACCCTCAATCTTGCCTTGCGCCAAGCCCACCTGCTGTGCGATTCCCTTCTTCACGCACTCCTGCCTGGCCATGAATTCGGCGTTGCCGCCCAGCAGAATGTCGGTGCCGCGGCCCGCCATGTTAGTGGCGATGGTCACTTGCCCTTTCCGTCCGGCCTGAGCCACAATTTCGGCTTCCTTCTCGTGCTGCTTCGCGTTCAGGACCCAATGTTTGACGCCTTTTTTCTTTAACAGATCAGAGAGCCGCTCCGACTTTTCAATCGACGTGGTACCGACCAGCACCGGCTGGCCCTTGGCATTCAGCTGCTGAATCTCGTCCGCCGCAGCAAAATACTTTTCTTTCTCGGTGCGGTAAACAACGTCGGGATTCTCCAGCCGCAGCATCTGCTTGTTCGTGGGAATCACGACCACTTCCAGCTTGTAGATCTTGTCGAACTCGGTGGCTTCCGTTTCAGCCGTACCCGTCATGCCGGCCAGCTTCTTGAACATACGGAAATAGTTCTGGAAGGTGATGGTGGCGAGGGTCTGATTCTCACGCTCGATCTTGACGCCTTCCTTGGCCTCGATGGCCTGGTGCAAGCCGTCGGACCAGCGGCGGCCGGGCATCATGCGTCCGGTAAACTCGTCGACGATGATAATCTCACCGTCCTTGATGACGTATTCCACGTCCTTGCGATAGAGCGCATGCGCCTTGATCGCAGTCTCGACGTGATGCTTGAGGGGCCAGTTTTCCGGATCGGCGATGTTGCCAATACCGAGCATCTTCTCAACTTTTTCCCAGCCTTCGTCGGTGACCGTAATGTTGCGGTGCTTCTCGTCGACCACGAAGTCGCCGGTTAGTTGCGCGGGTTCGCCGGGAGCAACATCGAGCTCCTCGCCTTTTTCCAGCTTGGGGATGATGCGATTAACTTTGTAGTACTTGTCGGTCGATTCCTCACTGGCACCGGAAATAATCAGCGGCGTCCGCGCCTCGTCAATCAGGATCGAGTCAACTTCGTCGACGATGGCGTAGTTGTGGCCGCGCTGCACACAATCTTTGAGATCGAACTTCATGTTGTCGCGCAGGTAGTCGAAGCCGAACTCGTTGTTGGTGCCATAGGTGACGTCGGCGGCATAAGCGGCGCGCCGCTCCTCGTCGTCAAGGTCGTGGACGATGACGCCCACCGTCAGACCCAGGAAGCGATAGAGCTTGCCCATCCATTCCGAATCGCGCTTGGCGAGGTAGTCGTTGACCGTGACCACGTGGACGCCGCGCCCGCTCAATGCGTTGAGATAGACCGGAAGAGTGGCGACCAGCGTTTTGCCTTCGCCGGTCTTCATTTCCGAAATCGTGCCCTGGTGCAGTACCATGCCGCCAATCAACTGCACGTCAAAGTGACGCATGTTAAGCACACGGCGTCCGGCCTCGCGCACTACGGCAAAAGCTTCGACCAAAATCTCGTTGAGCGCTTCCTGCAGCGCTGCGTACTGTTCCTTCTCCAGCCGCTTCTGGCGGTCGGGATCCGGTTCATCGTCGGCATCAGGGTCGGTTTCCGCCTCCGGCGCACTGTTGAAACGGCTCAACCGCTCCTGAATGCGCTGGCGGAATTCTTCGGTCTTGGCCCGCAGCTCAGCGTCCGTGAGCTTCTGCATCTGAGGCTCAAGCGCATTGATGGCGTGAACTTGAGGCATCAAGCTCTTGACCACCCGCTCGTTCCTGGTCCCAAAGACCTTAGCTATTAGACTGTTAATCAAACCGGAAATCCTTCGGAGGGCAGCGCGCCCAAGCTGTCTTTAAAAGCCTAGCATATTAGATGCGAGACGAGGGGCGGCTGGACGCGATGAGGTATTGGTCAGTTTTGGAACGGCCTTCTGCCGATCCGCATGCTAACTTGGCAGTCTTACTGGCCGTTGAACTTGGCCTGTTCGGATCCTTGAATATGAAGGATTGGCTCGAGGATCAACCCGGGCCACTCAGTCTGCTTTTCGTGTATATTCCCCACAACCTATACCAGTTTGACCCATGCCCACCTTTTACGACCGCTTTGTCGAGTGTGCCGAGCGCTGGCCGGACAACGTCGCGCTGCAGCTTCAGCGGCACGATAATATCGAAAGCTGCACGTACGCCGAACTGCGGCGGATGGCGGAATCGGTGGGGCGCTGGATTATGGAGCAAGGCTTTCCCCGTGGATCGAGGCTGGCCATTCTGGCGGACAACCATCCCCGGTGGGTAGCTGCGTATCTGGGAATCATCGCTTCGGGTTGCGCGGCGGTGCCTCTCGACACGGCTTTGCATGCCGACCAGATCACGAAGCTGCTGAAAGATAGCGGTAGCTCCGCACTTTTCTGCGATGCGAAGCATCTGCCTGCGGCGCGTCCCGCTTCTGCCGAGATGAGCTTGGGTATCGTGCTGATGGACCCGGATCGCATGACAGACCACTCAGGCCATGAACGCTGGTTGGCTGATCTGCCTGCAATCTTCGACGCGGGGCCAGGAAAGTTCACCCCTGCGGCCTCTAATGTCGACCACCTGGCTTCCCTGCTCTATACCTCGGGAACGACCGCCGACCCAAAGGGAGTAATGCTTACACACGGCAACCTGCTGGGCGAAGTGGAAGCGGTTTTTGATTGGGTGGATCTCGGTCCGGGGGACGCGTTGTTGGGCGTTCTTCCCATGTTTCACGTGCTGGCGCAAATGGCCAATCTGATGATCCCGCTGGTTAAAGGGGCGCGGGTTGTGTATCTCGAGACTTTGAACACAACCGAATTGCTGCGTGCGTTGCGGGAGCAGGAAATTACGGCATTCGCCGTGGTGCCGCAATTTTTCTATTTGATTCACGAACGTATCTTTCAGGAAGTCGCCAAGCGCGGTCCGCTCGCCCAAAAACTTCTGCATGGCCTGATGAATCTCAACCGGGCGCTCCGCAAAGTGGGCATCAATGCCGGCCCTTTTCTCTTTGCGAAAGTACACAAGGTTCTGGGCAAGAAGATGCGATATCTGGTGACTGGGGGGTCGCGCTTTGACCCAGGCATCGGCCAAGATTTTTACGCCCTGGGCTTCGACGTCTTGCAAGCTTACGGGCTGACGGAAACCACCGCAGCCGTGTTCGTAAATTCGCCGAACGACAATGTCATCGGTTCGGTGGGCAAGGCCATGAAGGGAGTCGAAGCCAAGATCGTGGACCCGCAGCCGCAGGAAGACGGTGGCCCGGAAGTGGGCGAGGTCGCACTGCGTGGCGCGGTCGTGATGAAGGGATACTGGAATCGTCCGGACTCCACAGCCGCAGTGATGAGGGATGGATGGTTCCTTACCGGTGACCTCGGCTACTTCGACGCGCATGACCATTTGTTCCTCACCGGGCGCAAGAAAGAAGTGATCGTGCTCAGCAACGGGAAGAATGTTTATCCCGAGGAGGTTGAGGCGCATTACCTGAAGTCGCCGTACATCAAGGAAATCGCGGTGATGGGACTTGAAGGCAAGCCCGGCGAAGGGGGCGATCGGCTTCATGCAGTGATCGTGCCGAATTTCGATGCGTTGCGGCAGCGGAAGATTGTCAATGCGAAGGAAGTGATCCGGTTCGATATTGAGAGCCTGTCGCCGCAGATTGCTTCCACCAAGCGCGTTGGGAGCTACGAGATCTGGCAAGAGGATTTGCCGCGAACCAGTACGCGCAAGATCAAGCGCTTCGAGATCGAGAAGCAGGTACGCTCGAATCGTGGGCGCCAAGTCAGCGACGATGCTGATTTGCCACCGGAAAAGCCGCTAACCGAGGAAGAGTCAACATGGCTAGAGCAACCAGATGTGCAGCGCGCGCTGAAAATCGTGCGCGAGGCCGCCCACACAGCACCAGAAACCCTGCAGCCCACGCTCAATCTTGAACTCGACCTGGGACTCGACTCCATGCAGCGAGTAGAAGTGTTGAGCCGGATCGAGGAAGAGCTGGGGGGCAACGTCGAAGAGTCGCAACTGGCTGAGATCTACACCGTGCGCGATCTGGTCGACGCTGTGCTGCAAAGCGCTGCCAGCGGTGCAGGCGGTCCGTCGGCCCGGGTCACGTTTGCCGGATGGAAGGCAATACTGGCAGAGGATCCAGATGACCCTGATGTTCTGTCGCTGGCCAGGCCGCATCCTGTCAGCGAGACTTTCTGGTATCTAGTGTCGCGCCTGATTCAGGTGATTGCGCTCGACCGGTTTCGTATGCAAGTCAGCGGAATGGAAAGGCTGCCCAGGAGCGGCGCTTATATCATCTCGTCCAACCACCAGAGCTATCTCGATCCACCTATTTTGGCGGGGATTCTGCCGCCGGAAGTTTTTCACAAGCTTTTTGCCGTAGGAACCAGCGATATCTTCGGGCAGGGACTCATGCGGCGGCTGGCGCGTTCGCTGAAGGTGGTCGTCCTAGACCCGGATGCGAATCTGGTGCCCGCCATGCGTGCCGGCGCATTCGGGCTACGACAGGGACTTGCACTCATTCTCTATCCAGAAGGCGAACGGTCGATCGACGGCACGCCAAAGAACTTCAAGAAGGGCGCGGCGATTCTTTCCATTCATCTGCAGGTACCAATTGTGCCATTGGCGATTGAAGGCTTTCATGAAGCGTGGCCGAGGAATAAGTCGTTCCAAAGTTTCGCGCCGCTGAAGATGGCTTTCGGTGATCCGATTTATCCTCCACCCGAGACGGAAGCGTCGGAAGCGGCGTATGAGAAGCTGACTGCAGAACTCAGGGCGAGGGTAGTGGAGAAGTGGGAAGGGCTCCGGAAGAATCATCCGCAGTAAGTAAAAAGGATAAAACTCCTATTTCGCTCGTGGATGTGTCTGGTCGTATACCTGCAGCACGTGTTTCATCGAAAGCTGCGTGTAGCGCTGCGTCGTGGCGAGGCGTTCGTGGCCGAGCAACTCCTGGATCGCGCGCAGGTCGGCGCCTTCTTCCAACATGTGCGTGCCGAAGGCATGGCGAAGCGTATGCGGGTGGACATCCGGCGAAAGGCCTTTGGCGACGGCAATCTTCTTGATGATGCGCCCGACGCTGCGCGTCGTCAGACGTCCCCCGCGCCGGTTGATCAGTAGGGCGGACGTGTGCTTGCGCCCCTCGCCGAGAGCCTTCTGCCTGGCCGGAAAATAAGTCGCGAGCGCACTTTTCACCGCATCTCCGAAGGGAACGTAGCGTTCTTTCTTCCCTTTGCCGCGAATAAGAATCGCTTCCGCGCTAAGGCGAATGTCATCTAAATTGATTCCGGTGAGCTCAGAGTTGCGGATGCCGCATCCGTATAGCAACTCGAGCATGAGATGGTCGCGCTCGGGGAAGGCCGCTACTTCGGGCATCTGACCGTCGAGCACTGAGTTCATCTCTTCGATCGTGGGCACTCTCGGAAGTTTCTTTGCCAGCCTGGGCGTCGCTACCAGCTTGGCGGGATTCTGCTCAACCACTCCTTCCCCCGCCAGCCAGCGATAAAGGGAACGAACGGCAGCTAGCGAGCGTGCGACGGAAGTCTTGCCGAGTCCGTTCTCGTAAAGCTGCGACAGGAATCCGCGGATGGCAACATGGTCGATCTGCTTCCATCCACGCGACCCGGCGTAGTCGGCGAATTTCGCCAGATCGCGGCTGTAGGCTTTGATCGTATGTGGCGAGGAGTTGCGCTCGCCGAGGTGCCGAAGGAAATCGGAAACGGCTTTGCCGACGATGGTTTTGGCCTGCTCGTTCGCAGTCATAAGAATCAGAATCTACGCATGTCTCATCTGGCCTTCGCCCTCGGATGATGATTCCGATACACGGTGCGCAGACGATCGAGTGCCAGATGCGTGTACACCTGAGTCGTCGAAATATCCGCGTGCCCGAGAATGGTCTGCACCGTGCGCAAGTCGGCGCCGTTCTCCACCATATGAGTAGCGCAGGAATGGCGCAGCATGTGTGGAGAAGCGCTGCGGCCAGATCCCGCAGACGCGGTCTTCACGATTTGCCAGACACGCTGGCGTGTTAATTTGTGGGCGCCTCGCGCGATAAAGAGCAAAGGCGAACTCTTGGCGAGGACCACTACCGGGGCCGTCGCGGATCTTCTGCTGTGCTTCCCAGCCGCCAATACCGGGCGCGAGTGCGTCAAATACTCCCTGAGCGCGGCTTGTGCCGACTTGCCCAGCGGTACCATGCGTTCCTTATCGCCTTTGCCGCGCACCAGCATGTATCCGACGTCAAGCTTCAAGTCTTCCAGTTTTGCGTTGATAACCTCTGACACGCGCAGTGCTCCGGCGTAAAACACTTCGAGCATTGCACGATCGCGAGCGGACAGAGCCGCCGACTCTTTCGTCTTGCGGGATGTGTGCCGCGTGAGCGGGGCCGCCAGCGTAGCTTCCATTTCGTCCCGGGCCAAGGCCTTGGGCAGAATCTTCCATTGACTGGGTGACTCAATGTTCAAGGTGGGGTCATACTCGATTTTTTTATCGAGCAGCAGGTAGCGGTACAGATGACGGAATGCCGAGAGTTTTCGTCCGACGCTGCGACCGTCCACTTGATTGGAAAAAAGCTCTTGCAGAAATTCCCGGACATCGTTGCGGCGCGCCGTAACCAGCAAACGTTTTCGTCCTTCGAGGAACTCCGCGAACTGAAGAATGTCCGTCGTGTAGGCGGTGATGGTAAGCGGAGCCAGCCCCTTCTCGATTCTGAGGTAATCGAGAAAGCCGGAAAGCACGCGGGAGTTGGCTTCGGCAGCCATGATAAGGAGATCTCAAGTATGACGCGTTATCGGACGTTGAGAAAGTGATGAATGGGGTACACGCTGCTCACGGATGACTAACTTCACGCACTAGTTCGACGGCGTAAAGAGCTCCTTCCGGCGTCTCCTCGTGCTTGAAGTAAGCAAACACGTCGCGCCCGGCAGCAACGTGCTCACCGATGCGATGAATCATAGAGCGGCGCTCTTCCCCCGTATAACTCGGCTTGCGGAAGCGGTAGTAGGCGAAGCCGGCGGTCGCAACATCGGGAGTGGTCATAGTTTCGGTCTCCGCCACGCACAAAGCGATGTTGCGAGACTTGAGCAATTCCCATGTCGAGTCGGCGAACCACGACGCGTGACGAAATTCAAACGCCGCCGGGACACCGCGCGGCAGAATAGCCAGAAAATCTTTGAGCAACGTCTCGTCCGCCTTGAGATTCGGCGGAAGCTGAAACAACACCGGGCCCAGCTTTCCTGCCGATGCCAGCGGCTCGATTGTCGCCAAAAAACGTGGCACGAAGTCTTCGGTTCCCTTCAGGCGCTTAATGTGCGTGATCACCTGGTGCGCTTTAATGCCGAAGCGAAAGTGCCCAGGCGTATCTTGAATCCAATTCTGGATCGTAGTTTCTTTGACCAGCTGGCGGAAGGTGAAATTCACTTCCACTGTATTAAGCTGCGTTGCGTAGTGGCCGAGGAATTTTTTCTGCGCCAGCTTGGCGGGATAAAAATCGGGCTTCCAGCTTGGATATGCCCATCCAGAGGTTCCGGCGAAGAGTTGAGGCATAAGACGTTCCAGAAAGCGAGGTCTCCCGCGCAAAGCCGGGATTATACCTTGCGAGACTTCTTCCGAGTCGTGCGCTTCTGCGAAGACTTCTTCTGAGTTCGCCTCGGGGGCTTGGGCGAATCTTCTTCCGCCTGCGCCGCGATTTCAATTCGCTCCGGCCCGGCCTGTGGCGCGACCGCGCCCGTCAACTCCTTCAGCGTCGGCAGTTTTTGCTTCAACTTGAGGACCGGTTCGAACAAGTCGCCCATCTTCTCAAAGCGAGCCACCACCTTAGGAGCCTCGAAGCTCAGCAAGCCAGGATCTTTTTTCTTGAGAGCACGCGCTACCTCCTCCCACGTCACGGGGGTCGAAACCGTCGGACGTTCGCGCGCCCGCAGCGAGTACACTGCGATGGTCGTTTTATGCTCGTCATTCTGGCTCCAGTCGACAAAGACCTTGCCGGTGCGAATCTGCTTCTTCATGTCAGAGACAACCTGATTCGGATGATCGTGCTCGAGAAGCCGCGCCAAAGCGTGGGCGAAGGGCTTGGTGGCTTCATAAGTCGTGGGAGTATTCAAGGGAACATAGACCTGCAGCCCTTTCGAGCCTGAAGTCTTGGGGAAACTCTGCAGCCCGAAATGCTCAAAGATCTCGCGCAGCCAGAGGCCTACCTGGCAGCATTGCACGATATTCGCCGGCGGCCCCGGATCGAGATCAAATGCCATTACGGTCGGGCAGGCTACGTCTTTCGCCCGCGCCAGTGAAGGGTGCAGTTCGAGAGAAGCCAGGTTTGCCAGCCAGACGAGGGTCGGCAGATCACTCACTTCCACATAGTGCATGGTGCGATTGTTGCCTTCGCTCCAAATGGGCACCGTATTCACCCAGTCAGGCCGATGCTTGGGTGCATTCTTTTCGTAGAAGAATTGGCCGTCGACGCCGTCGGGATAGCGTTTCATCGTCAGGGCGCGGCCGGACAGATGCGGCACGAGCGCCGGTGCGATGCGAACGTAGTAGTCGATGACGTCTTTCTTGGTAAATCCCGTGGCGGGATACAGAACCTTTTGCAGGTTCGAGAGTTTCAGTTGCCGGCCTTGGACCTCAATCGTGGAATCCATCTTGCACACGCTCCAGCCAGGATTGTGACTGCCCGCATTGTGCCTGAAAGATCGTGGGACACAAAATACGGGCCTCCCTTACGAGGCGCAGCCCAATCCCTGTAGATAAGGGAGCAGGTTTGACAACCGGCCTTCGCGCCACGTACTTTCAAAACTTCTGCTCTGCAGATCCGTCCAAACACATGTGTACCCGCCAGCCATGTTCATTCGATGTTAATCAGCCGAGCCTCGGAGGTCCGATGAAACGCCAGGCACTTAAAGTTGCGGCTTTATTTCTTCTGCTGTCGGCATTGGCCGCGGCCCAGGACATAGCGTCTTTCGAAAAGCGCATCACGGTCAAGAAGCTTCCGAATGGCCTCACCATCCTGATTTGCGAGCGGCCGGAGGCTCCCGTCTTCTCCTTCTTCACCATGGTCGACGCGGGCTCAGTTCAGGATCCCATGGGCCAGACGGGCCTGGCCCACATGTTCGAGCACATGGCATTCAAAGGGACTGACAAGATTGGTACGACCAATTACGCGGCCGAAAAGATCGCGCTGGCAAAAGTTGAGACTGCGTATGCCGCTTACATCAAGGAGCGCGATAAGCGGGTCGGACGTGACGAAGAGCAGTTGAAGGAACTCGAAAAGGCGTGGAAGGATGCCATTGCAGAGGCCGACAAATACGTCAAGCCCAACGAGTTCGGCAAACTGATCGAGCAGAACGGCGGGGAGGATCTTAACGCCAACACCAGCTACGACGAAACTTCCTATCACTACTCGCTGCCAGCCAACCGGCTCGAGCTGTGGGCCTATCTCGAGTCGGAGCGTTTCATACACCCAGTAATGCGCGAGTTTTACAAAGAGCGCAATGTGGTGATCGAGGAGCGGCGTCTGCGCACCGACAGTAATCCAACCGGACGGCTGATCGAGCAGTTTACGGCCGCAGCGTTTGAGGCTCATCCTTATCACCGGCCGACCGTGGGATGGATGGCCGACCTGAATTCGTTTTCCGCAACCGACGCGCAGAAATTCTTCAACCAGTACTACGTGCCTTCAAACATGGTGGTGGCGATTGCGGGTGACGTGAAGGCTGCCCAGGTTCTGCCGGTTTTGGAGAAATATTTTGGGCGGCTGCCGGCGCATCCCCAGCCGGATGAGAGCACTACTACGGAACCTCCGCAAAACTCCGAGCGCAAGGTCGTGCTGCTGGAGAAAACGCAACCGCTCTATCTTGAGGGCTATCACCGGCCGGACTACATGAGCAAGGATGACGCGGTGTACGACGCTATCACCGACTTAATGTCAGAAGGGCGTACTTCGCGGCTTTACCGCGCGCTGGTGCGGGATAAGAAGATCGCAGCTTTCTCGGCGGGATTCAGCGGGCTGCCTGGAATCAAGTATCCGCACCTGTTTGCGTTCTATGCGTTTCCCCTTCCAGGGCACACTACGCAAGAAGTGGCTGCCGCCATCCACGTCGAGATTGAGCGGCTGAAGAAGGAAGATATCAGTGACGACGAGTTAAAGATGATAAAGACGCGCACCAAGGCGAACCTGATCCGAGGCCTGGCCGAAAACACGGGATTGTCCACGCAGCTCGGGACATACCAGGCCCGCTACGGCGACTGGCGCGAGCTGTTCCGCTCCGTCGAGCGGATCGACAAAGTTACCAAACAGGATATTCGTCGCGTGGCGAATGAGACATTCGTCGACATCAATCGAACGGTTGGCATCATCGAGACAACCGGCCCTGCTGGACAGACTGGGGGCGAGCAGCAGTCTGGAGATTCCGGCTCGGCAAGTGAGGGCAGCGAAAATAACGGCCGAGTGAGTGAACCTTCGCAGAGCGCAGGAGGTGCACGATGAAGCGGACAACCCTCTTAGCATTTTTCGTTGCGCTAATCGTGATCTCAGTGGCAATTCCGCAAGCTGCGACTCAAGCCACAACGTGGCAGCAGATTCCGATTCCACCCTTGCCCGCCTTTCATCCGCAGCAACCAAAGCGCATCGAGCTCTCTAACGGCATGGTGATCTTCCTGCAGGAGGATCATGAATTGCCGCTGATCGACGGAACCACCCGCATTCGCGGCGGCTCGCGCCACGAACCAGCTAGCAAGGTTGGGTTGACTGATATCTATGGCGAAGTCTGGCGCACCGGAGGCACCAAGACGCAAACCGGAGATCAACTGGATGACTTCCTCGAAGTGCGCGCAGCCAAAGTTGAGACCAGCAGCGGACCAGATTCGACCTCGCTCAACTGGTCGTGCCTGAAAGGCGATTTCGACGACGTCTTCAAAGTGTTCGTGGACCTGATTCAAAATCCTGAGTTCCGGCAGGACAAAATTGATATCGCACAAAAGGGAGAGTACGACGCTATCTCGCGGCGCAATGATCGGATTGGAGAGATTGCTCAGCGCGAGGCTGCCAAACTCGCGTATGGTCCCGACAATCCCTACGCGCGCGTTCCGGAATACGCGACCGTGGCTGCGGTCACGCGCCAGGACTTGCTCGACTGGCACGGGACGTATGTCCATCCGAACAACATCATTCTTGGCGTAAGCGGCGACTTTGATGCGACCGCAATGGAAGCGAAGCTGCGCGCGGCGTTTGAGTCCTGGGCGAAAGGTCCCACGCTTCCCAAGGACGACGTTCAGTACCATCCCGCAGCCCCCGGCTATTACCTTATCCCGAAAGAAGATGTGAACCAGAGCAGCATCCACATGGTTGCGTTGGGGATCAAGCGTGATAACCCTGACTACTACGCGGCGAGCGTGTTCAACGAGGCTTTCGCCGGCGGCTTCTCGTCGCGGCTGTTTAACGACATCCGCACAAAACGCGGATTGGCTTACAACGTCGGCGGCGGCATTGGCGCGAACTTCGGGCATCCCGGCATTCTGCAATTCGTGATGGGAACGAAGAGCCAGAGCACGATCGAGTCCGTGCAGGCGTTGTATGAGGACATCGACAATCTCGCCAAGCAGCCTATCGGGGACGACGAGATTCAACGCGCAAAAGATGCCATTCTGAATGCATTCATCTTCCGCCTCGACTCGCCCGACAAGATTCTCGGCGAGCGCATGACCTACGAGTTCTACGGCTATCCTGCTGACTGGCTGGATAAGTACGAGGCGGAAATAAAGAAGGTGACGGCGGCGGACGCAAACCGCGTCGCTGCGAAGTATGTGCATCGCGATCAGCTGGCGGTGCTGGTCGTAGGCAACGCGAAAGAGTTCGATAAGCCGCTTTCTTCTCTGGGCCCGGTCAAGGAGATTGACATCACGATTCCGCCTCCGCCTGGCGCCAAAGAAGGTGCTAAGGAGGAAGGTATCGAGAAGCCGACGGAATCGAATCCTGAAGGCAAAGCGCTGGCAGCGAAAGTGGTCGGAGCCATGGGTGGAGAAGCGAAACTGGCGGCGATCAAAGGGCTCAAGGAAGAACTGACCATTACGCAAAAGACACCGCAGGGTGACATCCCCCTGCAGATGAAATCGGTGATCGTTTTTCCGGATCATCTTCATGCCGACATGCAGACTCCCAATGGGCCGATGAAGATCGTGGTCACGCCAGATGCTGCCTTCCTGGTTTTTCCCGGAGGAAACGTGCAGAATTTTCCCGCCGCCCGAAAGACCGAGACACTAGAGCAGATCAAGCGCGATCCCATCTTCGTCGCTTCGCATTCAAAAGATCCCAACGTGTTTTTTCGCGCGAGCGGCACAGAGAAGGTTGGAGATGTGGAAACCCGCACTGTCGACGTGAATGCGGCGGGCGCCGCCATCCGGTGGTTCGTCGATCCGCAGAGTGGGAACATTCTGAAGCAGACTTACAGCACTCTCACAGAGACCGGGCCTGCGCAGGGCGAGACCACCATGGAGAACTGGAAGACCGTGAATGGAGTGAGCTTGCCTTTTTCGCGCAAGAACAAGCAGAACGGCCAGGATTCGAGTGCGACGGAGATTACCGCAATCGAATTCAATCCAGCAGTCGATCCGAAGTTGTTCGAGAAACCGGTGGAGAAACCAGCCTCGCAGCCGTAAACGTTCCCGATCGCTTCCCTGCCGTGCCAGCTGTGCAACAAATTAGACAAGCCTGCTTGACGAGCCGGCGTCGCCGCGCTATTCTTGGGCGAACAAACGGCGAATCACCATGAATTCCCTTCCCCTTCTTCCCCTCTTTGCCGACAAGCCACGACTCATAGGCATTGCTCGCCTTGCATCGCAAGGAGAATCGCTGCGCGAAGGACACCAGGTCGAATATTTCACGCTGCCCTCGCGTTCTTTGCTCAATCGCTGCGTAAGTAATCGGTCTATGCCCTTTACCTGGACCATCAATCCTTATCGCGGATGCGAGTTCGGCTGTAAGTACTGCTATGCCCGCTATACCCACGAGTTCATGGAGATGCGCGACGGCGCGGACTTCGAGCAGAAGATTTACGTGAAGCAGCACGCGGCCCAGTTGCTGCGGCAGGAGTTGCGCCGGGTCAAGCCCGAGGAAGCCATCGCCTTAGGTACAGCCACTGACCCCTACCAGCCGGCGGAGCGCCGCTATGAAGTCACGCGCGCAATTCTTGAAGAGGTCGCGCGCCATTCCGGATATGAGTTGGGAATTGTGACCAAGTCGAATCTCATCGTCCGCGACTTGGACCTTCTGCGCGAGGTAGCGAAATCGAACCGGCTCTCAGTCCATGTCACGATTACAACGCTGAATGTCGAGCTGGCGCGGATTCTGGAACCGCGTGCGCCACGTCCGGATCTCCGTCTGGAGGCCGTTCGGGCACTGAGCGCCGCTGGGATGCGAGTTGGATTGAGTTGCTCTCCCGTAGTGCCCGGCATTACCGATTCACCTGTGGATCTGGAAACACTGGTACGAGCGGCTGCCGAGGCAGGCGCGGACTACGTCTTCGCGAATCCCCTTTTCTTGAAGCCCTGCTCCGCCGCGGTCTTTCTTCCCTTCCTCGAGCAGAATTTCCCGCACTTGATCGAAAATTACAGAAAGCGCTATCAGGATCACGCATTTCTTCCGCCTGCGTACGGCAAGCGTCTGTCTCAGCTCATCGCGCACCTGCGGCAAAAATACAAGATCGCACATCGCGACCGGCGCCCCTCCTATGCGACGAAATGGCCGGTGCCGCCTTCCGATGAACAACTAAAACTTTTTAGTAGTTCTGGGTAGCTTCGGACTCGTATCGGGGCACGACTTCAGTCGTGCCGTAAGTTGCCGAAAATGCGTCCGGCTTCATCCGCAGGGGTTTTAACTTTCATTACACACAGCATTGTCGGATCATCTTCAGGGAAACGCCATCAAGCGGTGATCACAAATCGAAAACTCCGCCTTCCTCTATAATCGCTGCTTAATTCCATGGCCACTGCGTACCCACCTGCTGGCGAGCCCCAGAACCAGCGTGTTCCCTTCTCCCTGCGGATGGAGCGGTTCTGGCGGCGGGTCACGGAAGGCCTGGAAATCAGCCAACTGTGGTCTCAGTTCGAATCGGAAGCCAAGGCCAGCTACCGGCTCTACTCCAAAGATGTCGCCGCGAAAACGCCGGAAGGCCTGACCCGCCGGGGCCGCCACCTGCACGTGGTCAAGGAATTCTTCTGGGCGGTGCTGGAGAAGTTATCGCCGGCCCGTCGCGTGCTACTTTTGGCGGCGGTGATCTTGTTACTCTTCCCGCACGGCGGCTTCAGTTACAACGGCGAAGGCGGGAAGGTTTACGCGGTTGAGTTCGACTTTCACTTTTGGGCGGCTCTTCTGCTCTTTCTTCTGCTCATGCTCGAAATTGCCGACCGCGTGGTGATGAAGCGCGACCTGCAGATCGCGCGCGAGATTCAGACCTGGCTGTTGCCTGGAGCTCCGCCCCAAATCCCCGGTCTGACCATCGCCTACGCCACACGCCCGGCAAACACTGTTGCCGGCGACTATTACGACGTCTTCCCCCGTCCGGGCAAAACGCCCGAGGATAATCGCGTTATCTTCGCGGTGGCTGATGTCGCGGGCAAGAGCATTCCCGCGGCCATGCTGATGGCCACGTTTCAAGCCAGTCTCAAGACGCTCTCTACCGCCCAGGTCGCTCTACCCGAATTAGTGGCGAACATGAACAAATACGCCTGCTCGAACAGCCAAGGCGGTCTGCGCTTCACCACCGCCTTCCTGGCCGAGTACGATACCGTTCGGCGCGTGCTCACATACATCAATGCCGGGCACAACAATCCGATCCTGCGGCGAACCAACGGATTAATCGAGCGTTTGGACGTGGGCGGGCTGCCGCTGGGCATTCAGCCAGAGGCAAGATATGAGTCGGCAAGCGTCGTCCTCGCTCCCGGCGATTGGCTGGTCATCTTCACGGACGGCCTGGTAGAGGCGATAAACTCGCGCGATGAGGAATACGACGAACCACGGCTGTTGCACACAATCGAAGCGGGAACATCCGCGAGTCCCAGTGAGATGCTCACACGCCTGATGGCGGAGCTGGATCTCTTCGTCGGCAATACACCCCAGCATGACGACGTCACCTGCATGCTGCTGAAAGCGGAAACGGGCTGAAAACGCCTGTGTGGCGCGGACCTGTCCTGAGCGAAGTCGAAGGAACTCCTGCCCGCGAACTCTAACCAAGGGAAGGTTTTGATCCCAGAGAATTGGTGTCTGAGATCGCGCAAAACCCTCAGGCCCCCACGGGGACGCCTGAGGGCGTCGAAATAAAGTTCGCAAAATAGGATTGGTCGAGCGTTCAGTAATGGGATGGTTCCGGTCCCGAACTGACATGATTTGTCAGTCTTGGTGACGTATTTTGGCGGGAAGAAGGCTTGAACTCTTCTACAATAGGTACCAGGGTCACTCATTTGACTGAAAATAAAGCTCTTGTCCTGAGCGGCACCAACCCCAAAGTAACTAGCGGCATTGGCCCGGCAAGTGCGAATATCATGCCGACTGCGTCATCCAATGACCAGGACTAAAAATCGAACCAGAAGATAACGAGGGGAAAATCGAGATGCGGAAACAGAAGGGTTTCTCACTAATTGAGCTGCTGATCGTGGTGGCCATCATCCTGATCATTGCAGCGATTGCTATTCCTAACCTGATGCGCGCCCGTATGGCAGCCAATGACTCGTCTGCGGCCGCTTCCGAGCGCTCCATCGTCACCGGCGAAATCGGCTACACCTCTGCCTATCCGACCATTGGCTTTCCCGCGACATTGGCACCTCTGGGCGGGGCGGCACCTTGCACTCCGGCAGTCGCAACCGCCTGCCTGATTGACAACTTGCTCGCGACCTCCATTCCCGGCGGCGCTGGCAAGAGCGGCTTCTTCTTCAACGCCACGGGCGCTGCCAGCGCTGGCGTTACCACAAACAACCTGTTCTACACCGTCGGCTATCCCATCAGTGCGCAGACCGGAACGAAATCCTATTGCGCGTTTGAGGACGGCGTGTTGCGTCAAGCGGCTCCTGGAACTATCGCTGCTGTCGCCAGCGAGGCAGCCTGCCAAGGTCTGTTGCCGATCGCAAACTAACAGCTAACAATTGGCGAAGTACTCGGGGGAGGGTACAAGCCAGAGGCAGCGAACCTAGGTTCGCTGCCTCTTTGTTTTTCGCTTGCCCGGAATCGAACCTTCAAAGCAGCACGGATTCGTCCTTCAATGAGGCAATCCACATGCGGCTCATCCCGGCAAACAAATACTGCGGCATCGGCCCGGCCCAAAAACTCAAACAGTTTTGCTGGTGGCTACCCGAAGGCAAAGGAGCCAACGGAGGGGCTAGACGGGGATCGACCCGCACGCTTCTTGCTCCTCACTTTGCTCGAAGTGTATCCAGATCCGTCTCCATCGAAGCTCGGACGTTCGGATCCTGTTCCGTCGCGATGGCACGCTCCAGAAAGGAGGCATCGCCTTTCTTGCCGATCTGCACAAGGTCGCCGGATGCCGCGATGCGCACCGTGACCTCCTTGTCGCCAAGCGCTGCAATGACTATCTTTCGCGTCTGTAGCCCCTCGCGCGGACGCATGTTCGTCAAGCTGGTCAACAGATCCAGCGCATGGATGCGTGAATCAGGATTCGGCGCAGATGCAACCAAATGCTCGATCGTGCCATAGCAATGGTCATCGCCGAGAAACCCCTGGAGGTATCCTGCTGCCCGCAATCGCAGCTCAGCGTCTATAGACTTACTGTCGCAGGTCGAGCGCAACTCAGCAGAGCCAACGTCGTCTCCTAATCGGGCAACCGAAAGCGCCACATCCACTTTCGTCTCGAGCTGCCTTTCTCCCCTGAGCGCCGCCAAGAGGTAGCGCAAGGCACGCTTGTCTCCCTTTTCCCCTAACTCGGCAGCGGCTAGCCGTCGTACTTCTGGGTCAGAACTACGCAGCGCGCCCACAAGGGAGTCGTTGTCTGATGCGATGCCGTGCTCGTGCAGCTTTTCCGCAATAGTAGCCGGCGGCCCAGAATGTACGCGAGCCTCCTGCGATGCTGCATTCATACAGACCAAACTAAACAGCACCGACAGCAATAACGGAATTTTGAGCATGTTACGCTCCTTTGTCCAAGCTTATTTTACGCTGGCGCTTACATTTGTGACGCTCGTGTTCTTAATGGTGACCTTCGCAAAGGTGTAGGTGACAACGTGAGTCGCAGTCTCCGGAGATGTCGCGACAAGAACGAACGCAATTGCGAATAGAAAAGTGCAGGTTGAAGCCGATTTCAATTGGGTTCGGGAACCGAAAAAATAGCTCTGTTCAATGATTCGGGAGAATGACAAAAATTGTCGATCTTGCTATTTGGGGCCCGATTCCCGCCGGACGCTATTCGCAAACAAGTAACTTCCGGTTGATAATCAATAGAAGGATAAGGGCTTAGAGTGTGAAGGTCGTCCGCCAAAATCTTCAATTTGGCCAATCACGTGCCGCTAGAGATTGTGTCTTTCCAAAGGAGCAGATTAAAGCGGGCTTCAAAATTCGTTCGGGATACGGCGATAACGCCCATCGGGAGGCAAGAATTGAAGATGAGGAAATGCAAGGGATTCTCACTAATTGAACTGCTGATCGTAGTCGCCATCATCCTCATCATCGCAGCGATCGCTATTCCGAACCTAATGCGGGCACGCATGTCAGCCAACGATTCTTCTGCGGCCGCTTCCGTTCGTTCCATCAACACTGCCGAAATCGGCTACCGGGATACCTATCCGACTATCGGCTTCCCACTTACTCTTGGAATCTTAGGCGGCGCTTCTCCCTGCACCCCTAGCACTGCGACCGGCTGCCTGATTGACAACTCCCTGGCGACCGCGCTTCCTGGTAGCGGCGGGAAGAGTGGTTACGTTTTCAACGCGGCGGGATCCGCCAGCGCGGGCAGCCTGATCAACGACGAATTCTATGCGACCGGCACGCCGATCAGTAATCAGACCGGGACGCGGGCGTATTGCTCGGTTGAAGACGCCGTGCTGCGCCTTCAGCCTCCGGGCACCATCACGCTGGTCGCCAGTCGCGCAGTTTGCATGGGTCTCAATCCGGCGAACTGAGCAGCGCATCCACGTCACGGTTGTGCATCGAGCACTCTTTAATACCGAACCCTCGAGGCCGCAGTGACCGTCGTAACTCTCTCCGCAGTTTCAGAACGCCTCATCTTGCTTATAATTTCCCCGGGAGGATCTCGATCTCCTAACTAACAAGAACCATGAATGCCATTGAAATTCTGGGTCTCGAAAAAACTTACAAGGTGGGCTTCTGGCGCAAGCGCCCGAAACGCGCATTACATCCACTGCATCTAACCGTAGAGGAAGGCGAAATCTTCGGCTTTCTCGGTCCCAATGGTGCGGGCAAGACCACAACACTAAAGCTGCTGATGGGGCTGGTCTTCCCCACGGCAGGAACGGCTCGCCTCCTGGGTCGCGACTGGAATGATCCCGAGGTCAAAGCGCAAATCGGTTTCTTGCCCGAACAGCCCTACTTCTACGATTACCTCACCGCCCACGAGCTTCTCGATTACTACGGACAGCTCTCCGGAGTTCCGGGCAAAGATCGCAAGCGTCGCATCGACGAAGTATTGCAGCGCGTGGGCCTGACGGACGTAAACGGCGTGCAACTGCGAAAGTTTTCCAAAGGCATGTTGCAGCGAGTCGGAATCGCTCAGGCCATCCTGCACGATCCCAAGCTGGTGTTTTTCGACGAGCCCATGTCAGGCCTCGATCCCATGGGCCGCCGCGAGGTGCGCGATTTGATGGAGCAGCTCAAGCACGAAGGCAAGACCGTGTTCTTTTCCACTCACATTCTCTCCGACGCCGAGGCGCTCTGCGACCGCGTCGCGATCATTCACCAAGGAGAGTTAAGAGGCGTGGGTGCGGTCGCCGATCTAACCTCCAGCGTTCAGGGCAAAGTAGAAGTCATCTGGCAAGGCACGCAGGTCCCAGCGTCTATGAAAGCGTTAGGCGCGGAATGCCACATCACCGGAGACACGGTTCGCGCCGTGCTCGACGAGAACCAACAAGACTCAGCTATTGACGCACTGCGCCGCGAACGCATCCGCCTGATCGCCATCACTCCGGTGCGAACCTCGCTGGAAGAATACTTCGTGGCCAAGCTGCAAGGGACGGGGACTACAGCGGGGAGGAACGCATGAGTGCACGCATAGTTCATATTGCATCCAATACTTTCCGTGAAGCGGTGCGCGACCGCGTGCTGTACAACCTGATTGCGTTCGCGCTGCTGCTTTCGGGTGCGGCAATCCTGGTGGGCCAGATCTCGATCGATATCGAGCGGCTGGTCGTCATCAATCTCGGACTGACGGCCGTTTCGCTGTTCGGCGTGGTCATTGCGATTTTCATCGGCATCGGCCTGGTCTCGAAGGAAATTGAGAAACGCACACTCTACACCGTGCTCTCGCGGCCGGTGCGGCGCTGGGAGTTCATTGTTGGCAAATTCTTCGGACTCGCGGGCACGCTGGTAGTGAACACGTTTTTTATGGCCATCGGAGTGTTCGCCGCCCTCCTATATGTTTCGCATAAGTTTACGCGGCCCGATGCGCTGATTCTGGTGGCCCTGTACTTCATCGTTTTGCAGTTCCTGCTTATCTGTTCGCTG
>Ga0209488_10001354_pt1 | contig 20853 bp, 16 predicted proteins | sample Rivendell_Oct201_8_FD_188349 | JGI IMG/M metagenome (GOLD analysis project Ga0209488, IMG submission 188349) | Vadose zone soil microbial communities from the Eel River Critical Zone Observatory, Northern California, USA -... | ecosystem: Environmental > Terrestrial > Soil > Vadose zone >...
AGGAGAGATGCGGGCAGCCGCGTCGAAGCCGGTGGGCGATCGGGATGGCGTTGGCGCTGGTCAGTGTCGCGGCAGCCGGCTGCAATGATACTGGAAATCCTTTCGTGGTGTCTCTCCAGCCCTTCTATACGAAAGTGGATTTGGAGGCCGATCCCGGATTGATCGGCACCTGGAGGGATAAGGAAGGGGATGTGAGCTTCACGTTCGAAGCGGGAACGGAAAAGGAGTACGCGCTGGTGGTCAAGGAGAGAGAGGGAGAACAGGAGACGTCGGGCGAATTCGAAGCCCATCTGTTGAGGTTGGGTGGATCGTGGTTCATTGACTTTTTCCCCAAGAACAACAGCGGGGAAAATGAATTCCACCGCGTTCATTTTTTCCGCGGGCATTCGATCGCGCTGGTTGAACTTGGGCAAGACTCGATGCAAATGGCGTTCTTGAACGCCAGCTGGCTGAGCGCGCGGATCGAGGAAAAAAGCATCGATACGCCGCACGAAAAGGCAGATGGGTCGCTCCTGCTGATGGGAACGACTGAGGAAGTACAAGAGCTGGCGTATTTCTATGCCAATAACGAGGAAGCATTCGCGGATCCTCTTTCTTTGGAGAGGACACGAGTGGAGGAGGATGGGCAATGATTGCCGTTCATTCGAAGGAAGCGGTGCGAATTCCGCATGACGCGTTGGATCTGCAGGGTGAAAGCAAACCAAGCGCTTGGGACCGGCTGGATAGCTGGAAAGAAATTGCTGCTTACCTGCGGCGCTCGATACGCTGCGTACAGAGATGGGAACGGACGGAAGGACTTCCTGTTCTTCGTCATCAGCACGCGAAGGGTGCAACGGTGTACGCCTACCGGCACGAAGTCGATCAATGGTGGGAGGAAGGGAGGACCGTTGGGACTCAGGCACAGGAGGAGCGGATCGACTCAATTAAATAGATCTAGAGTATTCATGGACCTCCAGGGAGAGCACGGAAGGAATCGAATTCAGCGGCCGACAATGCGCTGACTTACCCAGAGCGGGATTAGTAGGGCGCGAGGGTCAGCCGGCGAGGGGATCGACGACGGCGCCGAGGAAGACGACCACTCCGGAAAAATCATCGCAGATGGCAAAGATAAAGGGGCGGTTTACGATCATCTCGAAGGGCGGCGGAGGTGGCGGTGGGTTCAAGGCGGCGCCGCACATGATCATCGTCACGGCGGCGGCTTCGGTGCCCTTCTCATTGACTTCGACAAAATCTTTCTGCATTACGCCCATTAAATAGAGAGGCTTGCGGTCGCTGATGCCTTCTAGTGTGGCGCGGGCTGGGTCGAAGACCTGCGACATGCCCAGCGCTTTCAGCGGGGCGCTCAAATCGGCATGGGTCTCGATGCGGAAGCGCGGCAGCCGAATGTGGCCGTCTCGTTCGCGCATGGCGCGAGTCCAGTTTGTTCCGACGATGCTGGTTAGCTCCGCGCAAAACTTTGGGAACGGTGTGTCCTTTGGAGGAAGCACTACGCGCATGCTCATTTCGCCTTTGTACGGCAGGCGCACGATCTGAGCGCCGCCTCTTTCAGCGTAGCGAAATTCTCCCGACTGGCGCATTAATGGTACGAGTTCTTTCGTGCCGTCCTGCAGGGTGAATTCTTCCTCGCGTGTCTCCTCGACCTCGAACGGCTCTATCCATAGCCCTTTGAAATACACCGCGTTCATCGTCACCAGCGGCGAAAATGGCTCCAAGGAGTCGACGATTGATGGAATTCGCCCGCGCGTTTTCTCATGGGCCCAGCCGTTAACTTTTCCCGCGGAACCGGGAGCACGAAAGTCCAACGTCTGCACTTCCGCCCAGTAGTGCTCCTTCAATGTGTTCACGTAGTCCTGCTTGGGCACGAAACCGTCATCGCACCACAGGGAGTTGGCGGTGAGCATCTCCAGGCCCCGGCGCTCCGTCTCCGTCTCCAGTTGAAAGCCCAGGGGCCGCCCTAGCCGCTCAAAATGGTTGGAGACGTAATCCGGGTATTCATCCAGGCGCAGCGTATCCATCATGGACTTTCGTGTTTCGCCCGTAGAGCCCTCGCAAAGCATGGCCAGCACAACGCGGGCGCTGTAGGGAGAAATAGCCAGGTTGCGATCGCCCGGCTTCAACGCTTCGAAGAGGCTGAAGGCGAATTGGGTGCTGGGGAGGGCGGGGATCTCCGCAGATGCGGCGCGCTGGGGCCGCTCGGTCTTCGACGGTTTGCGGAGCCTAGAAAAGATGGAAGACATACAGAGATCCCTGTCGACTATACCTTAACAAGCTGAATTGTCACTGTGTCGGCAGGCAAATGGGGCGGTCCATGACCTAGCATCCCGCAAAAGGCGTTTTGCCGTCCGGCAAGGAGAAAACCAACTTTCCCAGCCCTGACGGGCTAAATTGTGGGGCACCTTTGGTGCTCAAAGTCTAATGAACCTGATACTCTCCTGAACTATTGGAGCAACATAGATGAAAAGTGTGCAAGCGGGGAAAACTCCGAAAGTTCTCGTCATCGACGTTGGCGGGACGAACATCAAGCTGCTGGCGACGGGGCAAAAAGAGCCGCGCAAAATCCCCTCCGGTCCCACCATGACGGCGGGCAAAATGGTCCGCGTAGTCAAAGAGTGCGTCAGGGATTGGAAGTTCGACCGGGTGGCCTTGGGATATCCCGGTCCTATCATTAACGGACACCCTCTTCGCGAGCCCCATAACTTGGGGGGCGGATGGATGAAAATCAACTTCAGCCAGGCTTTTGGGTGCCCCGTAAAGATACTCAACGACGCTGCCATGCAGGCGCTGGGCAGCTATAAGGGCGGCCGCATGCTGTTTCTGGGACTTGGCACGGGCCTGGGGTCGGCGATGATTGTGAATGGAACCCTGGAGCCGATGGAGCTCGCACACCTTGCGTACAAAAACGGGAAAACCTACGAAGACTATCTCGGACTGCGCGGACTGGAACGAATGGGGAAGAAAAAATGGCGCGAGCACGTCGCGAAAATAACGAAGAAACTGAGGGCTGGTCTGGAAGCCGATTATGTCGTCCTGGGCGGGGGAAACATCAAGAAATTGAAGAAGCTGCCTGCCGGCACGCGGCTGGGCAGCAATGAAAATGCCTTCCTCGGCGGCTTCCGCATGTGGGAGAAATAGAGAAGAAAGTATGGGAGCGCCGTCGAGGATGAGTGGGGCAAGGTTAAATGGAGCGCAGAGCGCTATCATCGAGCCGGTGATGGTGCGCATCCCGGAGGGTTGCTTTGGGATGGGTTGCGAGAGCGGCCGGGATGATGAAAGGCCGCGGCGAGGCGCTGCGGAATCGGCTAGAATGTGGAGTGCGGAGGCTCGTGATGGCACACCGGTTTACTGTGATCTTCGAGAAAGAGGCGGAAGGGGGCTACCACGTTTTCTGCCCCACCTTGCCGGGGTGCCATACGCAAAGCGAGACGGTCGAGGAAGGCGTCGAGAACATCCGTGAAGCCATCGAGCTCTACATCGAAAGCCTGGTCGAAGACGGATTGCCCATCCCCACGGAAGACATTTTGATCAAGCCGATTGAGATTCCGGCGTGACGCCGAAGCTACCCGCCGCCACATCGAAGGACTTGGTTCGTGTTGCCGAGCGATTGGGATTCGTGTTTCGGCGGCAGCGTGGCAGCCATGCGATTTATGTGCGGCAGAGCGACAAAGCCCGCGTGGTGATCCCGATGCATCGGGGCGAAGTAAAGCGCAAGACATTGCGCGCCATCATCCAGGACTTGAAAATCAGCGTGGAGGAATTTGGGAACATGCTGTAACCGTTTCGACGGCGGCGGAAAGAACGGATGGATGGGATGACATGGCAGCGTCGTCAAGGTTGAGTGGAGTGCAGAGCGCGATCATCGAGCCGGTGATGGTGCGCATCCCGGAGGGTTGGTTTGGGATGGGTTGCGAGAGCGGCCGGGACGATGAGAAGCCGGTGCATCGAGTGTGGGTGGATGCGTTTGAGCTGGCGGCTTACCAGGTGACGAACGCGGAGTATGCGTGCTTTCTTGCGGCGACGAATTGTGCCGCGCCGCCTTGCTGGACGGAGGCAAACTTCAATGATGCGAAAATGCCGGTGGTGGCGGTGTCGTGGGATGCGGCGGCGAATTACTGCGAGTGGCTCAGCGGCGTCACTGGCAAACGCTATCGTTTGCCGAGCGAAGCCGAATGGGAGCGTGCGACGCGCGGCGGCGCGGAGGGTTTGCTGTATCCCTGGGGAGATGCGGCTCCGGAGATGGTTCCCGATTACGGCAAGCGGTGGAAGCTGGGGCCGGAGCCGGTGGGCCTGTATGCGCCAAATGCTTACGGGCTTTACAACGTCGGCGACAACGTGCATGAATGGTGCGCCGACTGGTACGACGACGGCTACTACAGGCGCTCGCCGGAACGGAATCCGCGCGGGCCCATGAGCGGAACGCGCCGGGCTTCGCGGGGCGGCTCGTGGCGGCATCATATCAAGGTTACGCGGACGGCGGCGCGTTCGAGTATTCCTCCGGAGTTCCAATACGCGGACTACGGATTCCGAATCGCGCGGTCGTTGGACTAGAGAATTGGAGAGAGTCGTGCCGACGGAAATGTGTTCGTAACAGGTCGAAAGTGAGGGTCGTGATAGGATGCCGGGATGTCAAATGGTTTAGCGGTGTTGTGCCTTGGAGTCCTCATGCTCGCGCTCGCTCCGGTGGGAGCGGCTCAACAAGATCCAAAGCAAAAAGATCTTCCGGATGCGCCGGCTCCAAAACAGGGGAACGCGCCCCAGAAGCACCAGAATGCCGTCAATACAACAATCGAGGTTCTCGGCCGGCGGTCTGTTTTCTTTCCCAACATTGCGACCAGCGTGGGACCGCTGAGCACCAAACAAAAGTTCGAGCTTTTTGCGGGTGAAAGTGTCGCTCCTTCCCGTTTTCTCAGTTCCGCGGCCGGGGCGGGCATCAGCCAGGCGCGGAATTCGCTGGACGGATATGGCCAGGGAGCAGGCGGGTACGGAAAGCGTTTCGGTTCTTCGATGGCCACGGCAGCATCGAACAATTTTTTCGGAACGTTTGTCATTTCGTCGCTGCTGCACCGTGATCCGCGCTACTTCGTCACCTTGCATGGAGGCGCGGGACACCGTATCGGCTACGCGCTGAGCCGCATCGTGGTGGCGCGGACGGATGAAGGAAAAGATGCGGCGAACTGGGCGGGAATGCTGGGGCCGCTGCTGGCCGAGAGCCTGGCGAACAGCTATCTGCCGGTGAAAGAACAAACAGCGGGCCGGACATTTCAGCGCTACGGAATTCGCATCGGCCTGAACACCGCCAGCAACGCGCTGCGGGAATACTGGCCGACGATCTTTCGCAACCTGCGCATCACAAGGGCGGCGCCGCGGTCGAACTCGGATCCGGGGGCCCCGCCGCCAGCGCCGCGGCCATAGCCCTGATGAAGACAGGAGAAGTTGAAAAGCCCGGGAAGTATTACAATGGAGATGTGGGGCTGTAGCTCAGATGGATAGAGCAGCAGTTTCCTAAACTGCTTGTCGGCGGTTCGAATCCGCCCAGCCCCACCAGAAGAAAGTAATCAGTGATCAGTTTTCAGTGATCAGTTCCACGACTAGATTTGTGAGGCGAGGTTGCGGAGGAGGCGGGCTCGCGAGAGTGCTCGCGGCTGGTGCGTGGCTCGCTTCAGTAAGATTTTTGCATGGGGCGGATGCGGATGTCAGTGACTTCGGCGGTGCGCGGCAGGCGGAGCGAGTGGGTCACCATTTCGGCCACGTCTTCGGCTTGCATCAGCAGATCGGGCTGGTAGGCGCGGCCTTCCTTTTCGAAAAGTTTGGCGAGGCGTGGCGTGGCGGTGCGGCCGGGATAAACGCTCAGGACGCGAATGCCGTCGGCGTTCACTTCGTCGCGCAAGCTGTCGGCGATGGATCGAAACGCATGCTGCGTGGCGGCGAACTGCCCGGCGGTGGCGGGGGAACGGAGTCCCGCGGAAGAATTGATGAAGACGATCTGGCCTTTGCTCTTGCGCAGAAGGGGCAACATGGTCTGAATCATAAGGTAGTGGCCGCGCACGTTCGAACGGTACATCAAATCGAAATCCGCGAGCGAAGCCTTCTCGAGCGGGCCGTGGAAGATGGCGCCACCGCAGAGCACCAAAACATTCACATGGCCAAAATCTTTTTGAAACCGGTCGCCCAGGCCGCGGATGTCCTCATCCTTGGTGAGGTCCGCGGGGCAAGCGTGGCCGCGCGAGCCCAGCGCGTGAATTTGCTTGGCAACATCTTCCAGGAGTTCGCGACGCCGTGCCACTAGGCAGGCTTCGGCGCCCTGCGCGGCTAGCGAGAGTGCTATCGCTTTGCCGATGCCGCTGCTAGCGCCGGTCACCACGGCAATTTGATCCTTGAGACTCTCCATAATTTGCGTTGTAGCCTCCGCCGGTTTGTCGACGAAACTGTAGTTGGCAGAATACCATTGGTCCCACTCAGCGTCGCGTTGCGAAGGAACGTTGCACTCCATCAACTAATTCAGTCAACTGGCTTGACATCTTCCATGAGAGAGAAAAAACCTTCGGCGAGCGTGGGGTGGATGTAGACGGCGCCCTTCAAGAGCGTGTAGGGCTGATTCGCAAGCATGAGGGTGCCGAGGATTTGCACCAGCTCGCCGCCTTCGGAGGCAAGGATGGAAGCTCCAAGAACACGATCGTTGGACGCATCGACGACGATCTTCATGAGGCCGGCGGTTTCGCCGCGCTCGATGGCGCGCGCCACATAGGTCATCGGGCACCTGCCGATTTTTAACTTGAAGCCTTTGGCGCGAGCTTCTTTTTCGGTCATGCCGACGCCGCCGAGCTGCGGATCGGTGAAGAGGCAGTACGGCACGGGCCGATTTTCGATGGTGAGATTTTTTCCTTCGATCAAATTGCCGTAAACAATCTGAAAATCGTTGTAGGAGATGTGCGTAAAAGCCGGGCCGCCTTTGCAATCGCCGAGGGCCCAAATTCCGGAAACATTTGTTTCGAGGCGGGCGTTCACTTTAATAAAACCGTTCTTGCCGGTTTCAATGCCTGCTTTGTCGAGACCGAGATCGTCCGTATTCGGACTGCGCCCGGTGGCGATCAAGAGATGCGAGCCGGTGAGGCGCGAGGAGCCCGCGGCGCTTTCGAACGATAAGTTGACGGCGCCGTTCTTGTTTTCGACGCGCGTGGCGCGGGCGTTGAGCAGGAATTGCATTCCTTCGGCTTCGAGCGCTTTCTGCAACTCGGCGGTAATTTCGGAATCTTCGCGAGCAACGATTTGCGCGCTGGCGTGAAGGAGGGTGACGCGGCTGCCGAAGCGGCGAAACATTTGTCCAAATTCGAGGCCGATGTATCCGCCTCCGAGAATGAGGAGGTGTTCGGGAAGAGCGGTGAGCTGCATCACGGATTCGTTGGTGAGATACGACACCGTCTCCAGGCCAGGGATCGCCGGAATGCTCGGGCGGCCACCGGTATCAATGAAAATCTTTTCGCTTTCGAGCAAATCATCGCCAACCTTAAGCTGATGCGCGCCGACAAAGCGGGCATGGCCGCGATGGAGGCGAAGGTTGGCGCGCCGGTCGACCTGTTTCTGCCGGCCGCCGCGAAAGCTGAGAACGACTTCATCTTTTTGCGCAACAATCCTGGCGAGATCGACGCTGACGTTCGATGCGTTGACACCCCAGCGCGCGGCGTTCCGAGCATAGTGAGCCACCTGCGCGCGGTGAACCATCGTCTTGGTGGGCGTGCATCCAACGTTAATGCAGGTGCCGCCCAGATCTTTTTTCTCGATAAGCGCCACCGACCAGCCCAAATCGGCGAGCCGAAAAGCGAGCGGGTTGCCGCCTTGGCCCGAGCCAACGATGATCGCATCGTAGTTCATGGAGAACCTCCGGCGAGAAAGCGCACCAAAACAATACATCAGTCGCGGCGGCAATCCACGAGGACCGAAGAAATTACGCGGAAAGACATTTTCGCCGGTTCCGGAGAGCCGTCAAGAAACAGTGCGACGGATGAGCCGCCGGAGGAGAGAAGCTACGTAGGTAATCAGCAAGGCGGCGGCGCTTCCCAGCAAAACTTCTTCGGTGCGGTCGATGGCCACAGCGAGGCCCGCAGCGCGCCCGCCGCCAAGGACGCTGGGATTCATGAGAATGGCGACGGTGACCGGCGCAACGCGCCAGCTTCCCGGCACGCGGATCAAACTGGTGCAGATGATAACCGACACGATGATGCCGAGGAGAATGGACCAGTACGAAGGACCCAGCAAGTAAAGAAAGGAAAGGCCGACGGCGCAGCCGATCAGCGTGTTCACGATGCGGGAGTTGAAGGCCAGAAACGCGGCGCTGAGTTCCGGTTCGGTGACGATGATGACGGAGATGAGCGCCCACAGCGGGTTGGGGTGATGGATGCGCTGGAGTACAAACCACACGATGACGCAACCTAACAGAATGCGAACGGCATATTGCAGGCCGGAAGGTTGGGGAACCGCAGGAGCAGGAGTCTCGACACTGGTGGTCATCAAATTCCTTGGGCCGCGCTGGCGCTTTGCGAAAGGACGCGGCCATAGCGCCGACATGAAATTCTAACGATCTTTTTTGAAAATGACGATCTGCGCACGGCGAAACTCAGGCGTCCAACTAACGCGACTAAATTTCCAGCGATCGCGCCAGCATGCACAGAAAAATTGTTGTAGAGCGCTTCAGAAGTGCGAGAATGCGGCTGGACCATCCGGATACCTCGCATGCTGCGGGGAAACGGCGGCCGCAAGTCTGAACATCGCAATGAATCTCCGCGAGGTGACGCGATGGGACAAGCAGTGGACATACACCGGCTGCAGTTCGCGTTCACGATTACGTTTCACTACATCTTTCCACAATTGACGATGGGGCTGGCGCTGCTGCTCGTCTACCTGAAGACCAAAGCGCTGCGCACCGGCGATGAACATTACAATCGCGCGGCACGATTTTGGGCGCGGATCTTTGGGATCAATTTTGCGCTCGGCGTGGTTACGGGCATTCCGATGGAATTTCAGTTCGGGACGAACTGGGCTGCGTTTTCGAAGGCCGCGGGCGGAGTGATCGGGCAGACGCTGGCGATGGAAGGCGTGTTTTCGTTTTTTCTCGAATCGAGCTTCCTGGGCTTGTTCTTGTTCGGCGAGAAAAAACTCGGGCGAATCGGACACTGGGTGGCGGCGTTCCTGGTTTTTCTGGGCTCGTGGCTCTCGGGCTATCTTATCGTGGCGACGGACGCGTGGATGCAGCATCCCATTGGTTACCGGTTAGGCGCCAACGGCGAGATTGAACTTTCAAGCTTCCGGGACCTGCTGCTGAACAAGTGGGCGCTTTGGCAGTACGCGCACACGATGCTGGGCGCGGTGCAAACCGGCTGCTTCGTCATGGCCGGAGTCGGCGCTTTTTATTTGCTGACGAAGCGCGATGAAATCTATGGCCGCACTTTTGTGCGGGCGGGCGTATTGGTGGGAGCGATCGCCGCGCTCTTGCAACTTTTTCCGACCGGTGACATGCAAGGAAAGCTGGTGGCTTACAATCAGCAGCCGACGCTGGCGGCGATGGAAGGACTCTTTGAATCGCAAGAAGGAGCGCCGCTGGCCATCCTCGGGCAGCCGGACGTGGAAAAAAGAAAACTCGACAACCCACTGGAAGTTCCGGAGATGCTGAGCTTCCTGACTTACAGGAAATGGCGGGCGCACGTCAAGGGCTTGTCCGATTTTCCGCAGGCGGAATGGCCGGACCAGATTCCACTGCTCTATTACAGTTATCACGTGATGGTGGGGCTTGGAACGATTTTCATCGCCGTGATGGTCGTGGCGTGCTTATTGCTTTGGCGCGGAAAATTGTACGACTCTCGCTGGATGCTTTGGATGCTGATGGTCTGCGTGCCGCTTCCTTATATTGCGAACACGGCGGGATGGATGACCGCCGAACTCGGGCGGCAGCCCTGGCTGATTTATGGATTGATGCGCACGGCGAACGGAATTTCTCCGCGCGTGGCCGCGGGCAACGCCTGGTTCACGCTGATTGGCTTCATGGGGATGTACACGGTGCTGGCGATTCTGTGGCTGTTCCTGATTTATCGCGAGATCGAACTTGGGCCGGACCCGGGCAATCGTCCGACCGGCGAAGATGCGGTCGTCCTGGCGGTGGACTGAGGAGAGCGTGATGGGAACGATCTGGTTTTGGCTGGTAGCGATCATGATCGCGGTATACGTGCTCCTGGATGGCTTTGATCTGGGCGCAGGGGCGATTCATCTTTTCGTGGCAAGAACGGATGAAGAGCGGCGGCAAGTTTTGGCGAGCATCGGCCCGGTCTGGGACGGCAACGAAGTGTGGTTGATTGCTGCGGGCGGAACTTTGTACTTCGCTTTCCCGGCGCTTTACGCCAGCGCGTTCAGCGGGTTTTATCTGCCGCTGATGATCGTTCTCTGGCTGCTGATTCTCCGCGGCGCGTCCATCGAATTCCGGAATCACATCAAGAGCGTCGTTTGGGATCCGCTGTGGGATTTTCTGTTCTGCGCGTCGAGCTTGCTGCTCGCGGTATTTTTCGGAGCGGCGCTCGGCAACGTGGTGCGCGGCGTGCCGCTGGATGCGAGCGGTTATTTCTTCGAGCCGCTGTGGACCAATTTCCGGCTCGGGGACGAAACCGGCATCCTCGACTGGTACACCATCCTGGTGGGAGTATTGGCGCTGCTCGCGCTGGTGATGCATGGCGCGCTGTGGGTACAGATGAAAACAAGCGGCGAAGTCCATGCGCGCGCGGGAAAACTGGCGGGCCGGGCGTGGTGGGGTGTCGTGGCGCTTACGGCGCTGGTTACTGCCTTCACGTTCCGCATTCAGCCACAAGTCAAAGTGAATCTCGCGAACTGGCCGTGGGGCTTCGTTTTTCCCCTGCTGGCGGTGGCGGGGATAGCAGGCGTCCTGTTTGAATTGCGAAATCACGATGAGCGCAAAGCGTTCTTCGCGTCCTGCGCTTACCTGACGGGCATGTTGACCAGCGTCGTCTTCGGCGTTTATCCGATGGTGTTGCCCGCGCGGAATCCGGTGTATTCGCTTACGGTGGCGACGGCGAAAGCCGCGGACTACGGTTTGAAAATCGGACTGGCGTGGTGGATCCTCGGAATTATTCTGGCGGCCGGATACTTCACCTACGTCTATCGCTCGTTCGCCGGCAAAGTGGTGGTTGAGAAAGACTCGCATGGTTACGGCGATTGAGGCATGGTCTTTTCTGTGCGCAACGGCGCGGTGAGGTTGACGCGGGCTGACGGCCGGCGTAGCGTAATAAAAGGATGCCAAGGACGATGCGTATTCGAAATATGAGCTGGTCGTTACGCGCGCTGAGTCTGGTGACGCTCATGGCTCTGCTGGTGGCGCCAGCGTGTGCGCCGCTATGCGCCGCTCAGAATTGCGGGCTGGCACATACAGGGGCCGCAGCGGCCGGACACTGCCACGGTGGCGGTACCATGCCGAACGAAGCTCCTTTGTTACGCGGCCTTCGAAATTGTGGTTCGGGAGAAATGCCCGCGATCGTTTTGAGTTCGACTCCCCTTGGCGGCGCGTCCTCCTTCGAATCACGTTTGAGCGAGTACGCCGGCAAATTCCTTGCCGTTGATTTGGAGAAGTCCGCAGCTGGGGCGGCGCTTTTAAACCCCCATGTTGGCGGCCTGCACGGCTTCCTGAGTAGTTCTGCGACCCTATCCACGGGTGTCCTTCGAATCTGAACTGTTCTTCCTGAAAAACTGAGAGCAGGACGGCCTTGCCATGCGGGGAGTTCTGCTTTCCCAGCGAGATCGAATGCACTCGAAAAGAGTGTCGAACTAATTCCGAACTTTCATCCGCGAAGATCGCGGTTTGCAGCATCGAGAATTCCAGGAGGCGGGCATGAACGGTACACGAAGAAGATTTTTTCAGGATGCGGCAATGTTGGGAGCGGGATTTTTCGCTTCCGCGAAAGTACTTTCCGCCCAAGAGATGCAAATGTCCGGGGACATGCCCGGAATGAATATGAAAGGCAAGAAAGGGTCTATCCATGACCACGGCTCTCCCGTTCTTGTCGAGACGCCGGACGTCCCCAACCTGCCGTGGCGCATGGACGGGAATGTAAAGGAATTCCATCTCATCGCTGAGCCGGTGAAGCAGGAAATTGTCCCTGGCCGAATCGTTGATCTCTGGGGTTACAACGGCAGCGCTCCGGGGCCAACCATTCAAGTTACCAGGGGCGATCGCGTTCGCATCATTGTGGATAACCACCTTCCCGAAGCAACGTCGATGCACTGGCACGGTTTCGACATACCTAATGACATGGACGGATCGCCGGGGTCGAGCCAGGATCCCATCGGACCCGGCGGCAGATTCGTCTACGAGTTCACCCTCAACCAGGAAGGCACCTACTTCTACCACTCGCACATGGCGATGCAGGAAATGATGGGGATGATCGGTGCGTTCGTCATGCACCCGAAGGAAGCCTACAAACCCCGGGTCGACAAGGATTTCGTCATCATCATGCAGGAGTACGCGATCCTGCCGAATATTAAAGTCCCGAACTCGATGAACATGGAGTTCAACTGGCTTACCTTCAACGGAAAATCCGGTCCAGCCAACACTCCGCTCATTGTGCGGCACGGAGAGCGCGTCCGCATCCGCCTCATCAATTTGGGGATGGACCACCATCCGATCCACCTTCACGGCCATCAGTTCGTAGTTACGGGAACGGAAGGAGGCCGCCAACCCGAAGCGACATGGGGACCAGGAAACACGGTGCTCGTGGGAGTCGCCCAGGCGCGAGACGTGGAGTTCGTGGCCAATAATCCTGGCGACTGGATGCTGCACTGTCATCTTCCGCACCACATGATGAACCAGATGTCGTCGATGGTCGGCCCGATGTCACGCCGAAATGGAATGCCTGCGGGGCTTGACATGGAGCGAGGCATGGGAATGCTCCGACAGGGCAATGCGACGTCCGAGGAAAACGGTCCGAGCCTAGGTCGTGGATTGGGCGTCGGTTCGACAGCGGAGCAAACCATGTCGAATACTCCGCTGAAAACCGGAAATCCGATGCAGCACCAAGGGATGCAAATGGGTAAGCCCGATGTCAGCAAGGATGCGAATTCCGTACCGGGCTTTCCGCAGGATGCCTTCATGGAGGGTCCCATGATGGCGATGGACAAAATGGTCGACAAACCGGAAAACTTCGGGCTCCGCCCGGGATGGAGCGGCTTCATGGCGGGAATGATGACGTTCGTACGCGTGCTGCCTCAAGACAAGTACGACCAAATCATGGAGCTCCGAAAAAAGAAGGAAGGCAATAAGCCAATGAGGATGGACATGCCGGGAATGGAGCACAAAAATGAATAACCTGACTACGCCGGTGAAGTTTATGAAAGTGAGGGTCGAGACAGTGTCATCACTCCGTTTTGTAACCCGATTCGTACTCTGCTTTTCCTGGGCTTTGTTCCTGGTGGCCATGCCGGGCCGAGCGCAAGCTCCAGCTTCTGAGCAGAAGACGATCACACTCGAAGAACTCCAACAGATGGCCTTACAGAACAACCCGACGTTCGCGCAATCGGCCGCCAACATCCAAGCGGCAGAAGGCAGGAAGAAGCAGTCGGGACTCTACCCGAACCCAACCGTCGGCTATCAGGGGGAACAGATCCGAGGCGGGTCGTTTCACGGAGGTGAGCAAGGGTTTTTCGTTCAGCAGGACATCGTGATGGGTGGAAAGCTGGGCTTGAATCGAAAGATTTTTGACCAGGAGCTGAAACAGGCACAAACGGAAGGCGAGGAGCAAAAACTGCGCGTCGTCACAAACGTACGGGTGTCCTACATCCAAGCGCTGGCTGCCCAGCAGACGCTGGAGTTGCGGCAAAACCTCAGCAAGCTTGCCGACGACGCCGTTGAGACCTCCCATCAGCTCGCGAATGTCGGCCAAGCGGACGCTCCCGACGTGCTTGAATCGGAAGTGGAAGCGCAGCAGGCGCAACTCGCGGTCACCATGGCCGAAAAGAACCAGCAGCGGGTTTGGAAAGCACTGGCCGCCGTGCTGGGGAATCCGCGGCTTCCCTTGATGAAGCTCGAAGGAAAACTCGAGGACACCCCGCCGGTCAATGCGGATGAACTAGTGGAGAAAATCGTCAACGAGAGTCCAGCGGTAAGAATCGCCGAACTCGGCGTCAAACGAGCCGAAGCCGCCTTGGCTCGCGCGAAGCGGGAACCGATTCCCGACGTACAACTGCGCGGCGGCATGCAGCAGAACGGCGAGTTGTTGTCCGGGCCTAACGGGAGATCTGTCGGACTACAGGGCTTTGCCAACGTGGGGGTGAGAATTCCCATTTTTGATCGGAACCAGGGAAACATTGCCACCGCTAAAGCTGATGCAGAGAGGGCGAAGCGCGAAGTGGAGCGCGTGAAGCTCGTCTTGCGGGAACGCGCGGCAAGCGTCGTCCAGACCTACGCGTTCTCGCAAACCGCGGTCGACCGCTACAAGAACCAGATGATACCGAGGGCGCAAAAGGCGTATGAGATGTATACCAAAAAATACCAGGATATGGCTGTAGCGTACCCACAGGTTCTCATCGCCCAGAGAACCCTGATGCAGCTCGAAGTCTCCTACATCACTGCGCTGGAGAACTTCGCCACCAGCTCACTTTCTCTACAGTCCTACTTGCTCACGGACGGCCTCGAAGCTCCTTCGCAGCCAGGCGGCATGGACAAGCCAGTGCGTGAGGTCAACATCCCGTTCCAGATGAGCGCAAGCCCCCAGTAGCTGTAAGCGCATGAGGAAAGGCACTCTTCTTCTATCGAGTACCGCCGCAGGCGTCGCGGCTGCTGCTGCGTTCGGATGGATGACCATCCGGTCCCATCCGCGAGACCAATGTGCCCACGCCGGAACGCACGATGTCTCCCCGGCCGGGAATCGCTGCGCAACCCCTAATTTGCGCCCGGGCCCGGCAACCCAGCGAATGGAGCCGGTGGTCAAAAGTGGAGCCTCTCAGAATGGCTCGCTCCCACGTATCGACTCCGCCACACTGGTACCCCAGTAGCGTTGACCAATAGAAAATCCAATGGGTACCGTGGAGCGTAGGGCGCCCCGGGTGTCGGCGGAGGCGTTTGCGCTGAAAAAGATCAGGAAATGGACGATGGAAGGTCTGGGAGTATTGCCAGGTTGCTTTCCTTCAAGAGAGTTAAGACCAGTTCGCTCCATGGGGTTTGTATTGCCAGTGCCGTCCTCGCAGGGCGACAGATCGATTGAACGATGCCAACAGTAACAAAAGCCGGAAGATACGAAATCGTCGGGGAACTGGGCCGCGGCGCCATGGGCGTCGTTTACAAAGCCATGGATCCGGTGATCGGGCGCACCGTCGCGGTCAAGACCATCCGGCTGAGCGAAGAAGGCACCGGACTTTCGCGCCCCGAGCTCCTGACGCGATTCCAAACCGAAGCGCGCGCCGCAGGTTTGCTGACGCATCCGAACATCGTGGTGGTATTCGACGCCGGCGAAGAAGACGGCCTCTATTACATCACCATGGAACTGGTTGAGGGAAAGAGCCTGCAGGCGCTGCTCGACGGCGGCCACGCGTTTCCGCTGCCGCGCACGCTGCGCATCATGGAGCAGACTTGCAGCGCGCTGCAATTCGCGCACGAACGCAACGTCATCCACCGCGACATCAAGCCGGCGAACCTCATGCTCACCGCCGACGATACCGTCAAGGTCACGGACTTCGGCACGGCGAAGATTTTGCAATTCGGCACCGTCCAGCAAACCGCGCACGTCATGGGCACCCCCAGCTACATGTCACCGGAACAAGTAAAGGGCCGCGCCGTGGACGGACGGAGCGACATTTTTTCGCTGGGCGTCATGCTTTATGAAATGGTGACCGGCGAGAAACCTTTCCCGGGCCAGAACATCACCACGGTGATCTATAAGATCGTTAACGAAGATCCCGTCCCGCCGCGACAGATTGATCCCTCGATTCATCCGGGAATCAGCGCGGTGGTCATGAGGGCGCTGGAGAAAGAGCCCGACCAGAGATACCAAAGTTGCCGCGAAATGCTCGAGGAGCTGCGCAATTACCGGACACTTACGCCGACCGGCGGCAACCCGCAATCCACGATGATGATGGGCGGAGGCTCGCCTGCCGCGACTGTGGTTTCCGGAAATGCGGGCGGCCGTGGTCTCACGACCGAAGATCAATCCGTCGCCGCGACGGCGCGTTCCCTGAACGCGCGGGCATCGGCTCCGGGCCAAACTCCTCTAGTACGGCGAACGGGAACAATCGCGCCCGCTCCGGAGCCCCCGAAAAAGAAAAGTGTGGTTGGAACGATATTCGCGGCGTTGCTGCTCCTGGGGGTGATTGTATACGGAGCGAACAAAATAAAACCGGTTTTCGAAGCCGCACGCGAGCTTCATGACGCACAGAGGAAAGAGGGAAGCTTACCTGCTGCGGTTCCGGCGTCATCGGAAACCGCTTCGACGAACTCGGGGGCCACGCCTGCCGGGACCGAGACTTCTCCTCAACCGAAGGACGTGCCGGCTGGAGCAGGTGCGGAGCCGAAACCACCCGAGTCCAAGACCGCGGAAGTCGTCGCGCAAAAAGTGGCGCCCAAGAAACCAGAAAACTCGATTAGCCCCAAAGCGGCTGAATACAAAGGCCGCATCGAAGAAGCTATTTCAGAAAAAGGATTAAACGGCCACGTGAAAGTTCAAGCCGCGGGCAATACGCTGACGCTTGCGGGAAAGCTCCGGCCGGCTGAACATGGCGCACTCTTGAAATTATTGCGCAACGCCCCTTCGGACGTCCGCGTGATCGATCATCTCGAGTACGACGACACACCGGTGGCAGCCACCGGCAGCCCGGACGAGGGCTCGCACCCGATTCCTGCGGCGGGGTACGGAGCGATTCATGTCGTGACCGACGTGATCGGCGCTACCGCGGTGCTGCGCGGTCCCGCGGGTCACATCCTGAACAAGTGCGAAACGCCCTGCAGCTTTAACAATTTGAATCCCGCGCGGTACAGCCTTGAGGTGCAAAAGGCCGGCTATCAATCCGTGCAAACCGCGCTGCAGGTAAAGAGTGGCGACGCCCAGGACCAGAGGATCAAGCTTGAATCGCTGGCCAAAGGTATTTTCATCAGCAGTCAGCCCCCGGGTGCCGATGTCTTCATCAACGGAGCGAAACAATCGGGTCAGACGCCGGTAACGCTGCCGCTCGCGCCCGGGCAGTACAACCTGGTCTTGCGGCTGCCGGGTTATGAGGCTTATGCCGGTGGCATCCAGGTCAAGGACAATATCCAGACGCAGCTCAACGTGCCGCTCAGCGAAAAATCCGCAAGCCGCGTCGCCTGGGCGCAAGTGAACTCCGTTCCAAAGGGCGCAGAAATCATGGTGGACGGAACCTCCACAGGACAGTTCACACCGGCTCGCGTGCAGGTTCCTACCGGGGTCCACACGATAACGCTGCGGCTCAATGGATTTCAGCCGGCAAAGAGGACGTTCCAAGTAAGCGAAGGTGGCACCGTCCCGATTGACGAAGCGCTCCACCAGAAATAGGCCGTTCACCCGCCTCGGACAGCGCGCTTTAGTCTCTAGGGTTACCTCAACAAGCCCTTGGAAGGTGTACGCAAAACGTAACATTTTGTTACATGGAACCAGCGTGAGTTCCAGAGCTTTCGACATTATTGTTCATAACAAAAGACTTAGAGCCATCCGCGTCAGGCCGGAAGCGTGCTTGCCATATAGGTGGGGACCACCTGCCCTGACGCGAGATCTTCGCGAGACTGAAGGCGGACTCCCTCGTTGCTCGAAGCGGCGCGAACGAACTGTAAAGAAGCAAGTGGAGACTCCTTTGGTCGTGAGGGCCATACTACCTGTCCATGAAACAAAGCGCGAGGCGTCGTCGCAGGCGAGCCCAGATGTCACGCCGCGTACGTCACTGCGCCAGCTTGCGAGTGCAGTCTCCCGCGTCCCAGCCAGCGTAACGGACCACAAAGCCATCGAAGTTCAACGGGCACTCCGAAACCTGCATTTGCTCCTGCGCTCGGAACGCCTTTACGAGAAGGATCATCCCCACAGACTCGACAGCCTCGACACGGCTTACGATTCCATCCGCAACGCTACCGAAATTCTGGGCGGGCTGGAGATTCGCGTGGAACGCGGCGGTTTGGTGGCGCCGAGAATTGGTGACGCCCACCTGCCGGACGCGCGGGGAGAAATGCAGGCGCTGGCGCTCGACCTGCAGCGCGCCGCAATTCACGCGCTGGTCTTCTCCAAGAAATTCCATGTAGGCGAACTGGACACGCTCGCGCGACTCGTGAAGGCATCGTTGCTAAGATTGGAAGAGCCGGCGAACGGCGGGGGCAACGCCTGGTGGCCGGCGCGACTTCTGGAGAACCGCGTGGAAGGCATTTCCATCAATACGCAAACGGAGCGCAGAGTGGACACGGTTTTGGCGAGTCTCATCGGCGCGCTCGTAGCGTATGGCGGGCATTCCCCGCGCGAGACGGCCGATTCGCCCATTCAGGCGCCGGACTTCGATGATCTCGTGGCGAGCCTGCGGCTCCTTGCCCGGCTCACGCCGCCTCTGGAAAGCGCTCGCGGCCTTTCCCCGGAAGAAGCGGCACGCGCGATCCACGGCGCGATGGAAGAAGCCAGTCGCGACAGCGTAACCATGCTGCTGAGTTCCGTTTCCCAGTATGAGCCGCGCGAAGGCGAGCGGCCGCAACCTTATTTGTTGCGCCTCTCCGAACACCTCATTTTTGAATTTCTCAGCGCGGAGTTTTCCAGTGGAGCGCTTACCGCCACGTCCGTAAAGCCCACGTTCTATCGGCTCAGCGATGTCATCGTCGCGGCCGGCGGTTACTCCGGCCCGCACTCTTCGCAGCATCTTTCGTCGCTGGCGGTCACCTGGGCGACGGACACGCACCGCGAACAGTTGATCGATCGATTCTGGCTGGAACTTTCGCCGCGCGAAAAATCGGCGGTCTTGCGCGGCCCCGATGTTTGGTGCGTTCCGGTAACGGCGCTGCGCCACACGCTCGGACAACTCGCCGATGCCGGAGCCGACGCTCCGCGCCGCGAAGCGCGCAACATCGTCCTGAATTACGCGCGCCGCATCGAACATGCGGACCCTTCGGCCAGGCGCTCCGTTGCCGCCGGACTCAATGAACTGTCCTCGATTTTCGAATCCCTCTGGCCGAATCAGTTGCCGGAAGACCTGAGCCGCGGCGCTATGAAGGCGCTGGATTCGGAGAAGTCTCCGGAAACCGCTGCCCTGCTTGCGGCCTTCGTCGAATCCCTTGGGCGCATTGCCGTAAATCGCGCCGACTACTCCGGATTCGAAACCATCCTGACCGGTCTGGAGCGCGCTCCTCAGGACAAAGAGCACGATCACATGGCGGCGCTGGCAAACCGCTTGGTGGCACAGGATCGCTGGCTGTTGCTGGTGGACGCTGCACTGGCCAACCGCCCTCTGGATCCGGTCCTGCCCCGGCTTTTGCAACGCGATCCCGAGCGGCTGCTCGACCGCATGACTTTGCTCCTCACCGAACCGCGCGGCCCGGAAATGGTTCCGGCGATGGCGCGACTTCTACGGACGATCGGCGTGCCCGTTTTGAATCTTCTTGAAACGCGGCTCTACGAAGCCCGCCGCCAGCGCGTGACTGCGGCCATCAAACTTCTGGCTGCCGCGGACCCCGAGCGGCTATTGCGCGGCCTCGCACGCGCCATGGCCAGCTGGGAATGGAACCTCCAGGATTTGGCAGTCAGCGAACTCATGCGGCCAAATAATTCCGCATCGGCGCTGAGCACCGCTTTCGTCTTCTCCGCTATCCTCGCTGACGCGCATCCCATGGTCGTTCCCATGATGATCGACCAGCTCGGCTTGGCTCAGGAAACCACCGCCGTGCCGCAACTCATGGAAATCGCTGCCGGCGAACACGAATCTTTGCGCGACCTGTTTGTGCGCATCAAGGCCATCGAAGCCCTTGGCCGCATGCGCGCCAGCGAGGCCGCGGAGCTTCTTCGCACGTTGTCGGAAGGCCGCGAGGGCCTCACCTATGCGGAACCCGCCGGTTTGCGTGCCGCGGCGGAAGATGCGCTGGCTCTGATCGAGAATCGTCCCTCGTTCAAGCAGGCGGCAGCAGCGTTTGGAGCGCCAGGGCAGTCAAGCTCCAGCTACGTCATCCCGCGCCGTTATACTCGAGTTCCGCTAGACTCACCGCTTCGCGCGCAGATCGAGGGCGCGCCTGCGGGCCTTGCTCGGGTAAAGACCATCAGCCTGGGCGGCGCTTATCTGGAGTCCCCCCGGAGACTCAGTGTGGGCGACTCGATCAAACTCGAAGTCCGCGCCGGTCTCCGCAAGATCAATTTCACCGCCGTGGTCCGCAATATCGGCCCTGACGGCAGCGGCGTCGAATTCGTGCACATGCGCGACGAAGACCGCGAAAAACTCCGCAAGCTCGTCCAGCGCCATCTCCATCTCTAGTCGATTCCCGCTAATACCTGCCGCGTTATTCCCACATTTTAGGGTGACTCCCCTATCGTGAATCAGCCATCGCGGCAGGGATGGCGACAAGAAGCGACATTCCTCTATTCCGCCGCCGTTTCGTACCTTGTCTCTTGCCAGGCCTCTCGATTTCGTTGATTCTGCGCTGGTGCTCGGCGCTCTCGGCAGAGTTAAGCCGGTTCTTGGAGAGCCAAAGGCGCTGCCACTTCCTTCATAGTATGTTCTGGGGGACGGCTTGGAAGTTTTCAGTTGAAAGCGACGCTATATTGCAGTAAAAGCCGTGTAATCAATTGTATCGTCTTGGAAAGGGTGGGATAGCCCGCCACCGCTAGGGGTAGCGGAAGATCAGTTGGTGCC
>Ga0209488_10001356_pt1 | contig 20841 bp, 28 predicted proteins | sample Rivendell_Oct201_8_FD_188349 | JGI IMG/M metagenome (GOLD analysis project Ga0209488, IMG submission 188349) | Vadose zone soil microbial communities from the Eel River Critical Zone Observatory, Northern California, USA -... | ecosystem: Environmental > Terrestrial > Soil > Vadose zone >...
TATAGGCTCGTCAAGTATGCAATACGACCTGTCAGTCCAAATGCGGAGTACGTATCTTGTATTCATGGCCTTTTGAGTTTCTGGTTGATCGGTTGTGTGTGTAACTTTAGGCCGAGCAGGATACCGCTGTCTGCGTTCATCGTGGAGGATATGGCAGAACTCGCGCGCGCTCATGCGACGTATAGGTTTGTCATTCTGGACGAGGAGGAAGAGCGTCCGAGGATCCTTGTACGTGCCCTCCCGCGAGTTATTGTCATTCGCCCGTCCTCTGACTTGACTCATCTCTGCCTCTTCGAAAAGTTGTGGCTATTCAAACCGAGCATGTATCTGTCCTACAAGGCTAACAAAAACTACCTACTCCCGGAGCGTGGCACGATCCTAGCTGCCAAGGTGTTGTACAAGGTCCTCGAACCGTCGATGTGGACGATGAACCTGGAGAGCTTGCTCGACCGTTATCCTGGTTTCCCGCAGGCGGAGCAGCTGATGTACTCCAAAAACACGTGCACGCAGATCGCGTTGCTGCTTAGGGAGAGCAATTCATGCTATCCGGAAGGGATGCGGTCTATGACAAGGCTCGATGTAGGATGGCTTCTACGGGCGTGAAGAGCTTTTTTGTTGTGGGTGTTATATACGTGTATGAACTTTTCCGGCCAGGTGCACGGTCGCTGTATTTATTGTAGTACCATCTTAGATACTTGTTACAGCTTAGGAGGTAACAGGAAAACATATTCTCACAGCTACTTAGGACCCTCGCAGAACTTACGAGTAGCGTAGGAATACACAAAGATGGAAACAATCAACTTGTATTGTCTCGCCTTGACAAGCGGAAAATCAAACCCGAGACGAAAAGTAGACTGGAGAAAGACCGATGAAATACGATAAAAGGTACGTAGTGGTACAGTTATAATACAGAGATACATCTCTAACCCTCCTGACTCTCCTTCTTGCCCTTTTGCGTTTTGCTGGGCAAGAGCTGCGCGGAAACAATCAGGATACACTCTATTCTCGTCGCAGAGTGACTCACCTCAGGGCTGATATGGGGTACGACACCACCCTGCGAGATCACGACACGACCGAGGAGTTTGTTCAATCTATGGGGAACGATCAGTCTGAGAATAGAAAGACCAAGTCCCTCGAACATACTCTTCATCGTTTCGGATTGCGAGTTGCAAGTGACGAGGGACAATACGTTGCTTCTTGTTATCGCGTGCGGCATTACCAGCAAGCTCGAGAATTTCCGCAGCCAGGTATTCAAGGACCGCAGCCAGGTAAACTGCAAGAGAAAGTCAGATGCAAGGTAAGGCAGAAAAGCGCAGGAGACTGACCGGGAGCACCTGCACCAACACGTTGCGCGTAGTTTCCGCGTTTGAGAAGACGGTGGACACGACCGACAGGGAACTGAAGGCCTGCCTTGGCCGAACGCGATTGCGCCTTTGTAGCCTCGCTAGAGGAAGCTTTGCCAGAGCCGGACTTGCCAGATTTTCCACCTTTGCCAGACATTGTTCAACGGGTTGGAGTAATGAGTAAAAAAAGGTGTAAGGCAAACAGCTGGGGAGCGTAGTGGGAGGATAGACTGGGAAAAGCAGGAGGTGGGAGAAGATGGGGACTTAAATAGGGAAAGGGAGAGATGTGACTCGCAAATTAAAGTTCAGTGATCAACAACCCGAACGCGTCATGTCACGCGTCGTTGTTGACAGAAACAAATAGTCACAAAGTCACGTGCGGCACCCTATAAAAGGGGCAAGTTGTTACGCTGTCTTCAAGCATTATCGCTCTCCCTATACGACCGTCTCGTCCTCAACCCCTTACCCTGCTTTATCGATTGTGATGGCACCCAAACCCGCTTCCACTGCTGGCAAAGCCCCAGCATCTTCTGGTACCGGCTCGAAAGCACCTGCCAAGACAACTGAGGGCTCGAAAGCTGCGAAGAAGACTTCGAAGACAGCAGCAGCCGCAGCAACCGGCGATGAAACTAAGAAGAAGCGCCGTAAGCTCCGCAAGGAGACGTACTCCTCTTACATCTACAAAGGTATGCGTGATCTCATTGATTTAGGGATTAGGCTAACGCGATGGAAATAGTACTCAAGCAGGTGCATCCTGATACGGGTATCTCGAATAAGGCGATGGCTATCCTGAACTCGTTTGTTAACGACATCTTCGAGCGAATTGCTACTGAGGCTTCAAGTGAGTCACGTCGACTTGGTAATGGAAGCTCCGTTCAATCCTTTAACCTCTTTTAGAACTCGCTGCCTACTCCAAGAAGTCTACCATCTCGTCTCGCGAGATTCAAACTGCTGTCCGCCTCATCCTCCCTGGTGAATTATCGAAGCATGCTATTTCTGAGGGTACCAAGTCAGTAACGAAGGTGTGTACGCTACTGTGTTGTGTGTCTATGCTGGCTTATGCCCTTTTCCCAGTTCTCGAGTGCGGGGGCGAAGTAATTCTATCTCAGTTATTTTGTCTTCTCGTTTGTATCCCTGTTGTATTGTAAGGAGAGCTCCGTATTAACAGATGAGGTGGACTTGTCCACATCAACTATTATGTTGTTGGACTAATGGCATTGAGCCAACTTTAAGGGCCACGCTTGGTCTTCGAATTTCAAGTTTCCTCATTTTGATGTCCTGCGTCTGAAGTGGCTCTGAGTTCACTGAGGCTCCTGGTGGGAACTTGGGTCCGCATATCCTTCGTCTTCGAGTCTGAGGTATAATTATATGCACTACTTGTTCTGCACTATGCAACCTCATTACCATCGATAGGCATTTTCACGTCTTTGGCTGTCTGTTTGTTTCATCTTCGCTAGTCTGTATGAGGGTCATTTCTAAACAGAGACTTCGTGGAAAGGCACGCTCTTAGACAGCAAGTGTTATTATTCTAGCTATGCTGTTCGGTTTCGAGTACATATGATATGTCATCCCGTGAGCAGGAGCCACTTCAACCCTGTCACTGGCAGTGCCGCTACAGCCAACAGATGACACTCAAGGGATCAGATGATGTTCAGAGTAATGGAATGCCACTAAGATTGCCCACTATTGGGTGAGAATGGGCTACAATTTTCTGAGCTCGTTAATAAAGCACTAGTGTCGTGTCTGTAGGTTCGGAAGAGAATTGCATGGTGTGTCATCATTGGATGAAAGGTTGATGAAAATCAAAAATTGAATGGCTGCAAATGCCACCTTGAAACTTTACATGTACCTAGTACCAGCATAGATGAATTTCACACACTAGAAATTTTGGAGAGAGACCGGGCTTCTTATATACATGAATGAGTGTGTGACATTACTACTAAGGCTATCAGAAGAGCACTGTCTCCCTTATGGCGTGGTGGCATGAGGGCTTGGAGTCGTGGCATGAGCAAGACAAGACGTCGCGGTATGAGCAAGACGTGGCATGGCGGCGCCAACTTGAAGAAGACCTGGCACAGTAGCGTGAGGAAGACATGGGGCGATGGTGTGAAGACCGGGTGCGACGGCGTAATAAGAAAAGCAGGAAGAGAACATGGCGCTGTGGCATGAAGAGGAGACACGGCGGCGTGAGAAGGACATGGCGCCGTGGCGTGAAGAGGAGAGGGGACAGTGACGTTGCGTGAGAGGCATGGCACAGAGGAGCGAAGAAAAAAAGGAGTCGAGGCGTGAAGAAAGGGGTCAATAACGTGAGGACTCGGTGTCATCATGATGGCGTAGATGATTCACGTCAAGGCTCTTTGTTTGGACACAAAACTGCAAAAAAATCGTCATAACATGTAAGAGCTACAGTAGCAGTAGCCGTGACCTGTGCTTAGTACCGGCTTTATGGCAGAGTGAGGACTCGGAATTGTCAGTCTGCTGAGCCGTTGTTCATTTGATTGGCCTGATCACTTGGTGTTCACTGTAGTACCAGAACCTGAGGGGATGTCAAGATTAGAGGTGTGGGGGATAATTAAAGGCGTCATATGATATTCCACTTCCTAGTCTTTGAGTCTCGTTGTGTACCGTGACCACTGGTAAACTGAGCAGATCATCCAGATTCCAAGTCATCCGGTGCACAGGTACCTGGATTGTTGTGGCACCTGCGAATCAGCACTGGGTGCCTTGGGCTATTTACCATGCCAACCGGTTAGCCACTACCGCTAGTCTCAGGACTTGAGTCCACTTTGTCGCCGTGGAGTATAGCCTCGAAGGCAGACTAGTTGGGCAGTGGCCGGGGGACTGCCAGATTTGCACTGGGCGCAGGTCGAGGCACGTGGCCGAAAGGGTGTATTTTGAAATTGACCTTCAACCCCTGCCTGATGAGACCGGGGTGTCAGTGAACAACGTTGTAGCGTGACGCCTAGCATCATGGCTGCGGATGCTCATTCTCCAGGTTCTCCATCTCAGACACTCGCGGACCTTCATATATCCTTAGAAGGACACCCGTCACCAAACTCAACTCCATTGCCAACCGTAAATGGATTCAAGACAGCGGTCAACGGCATACACCACACGAGTGGAGAGGATGGCCTCGACTCGATCGGCAAACTGCAACAGGAGCTCGAACGTACTCGCGAAGAAAAAAGTGAACTCGCGACACAATATCGAAATCTACTAGGAAAGCTCCAAACGATGCGCAACACGTTGGGCAACAAGTTAAAGCAGGATGCCGTACGTGTTCTCAATCCCCGATTTATTAGTTTTTTGTATGCCCACGTATGCCCGCGCCCGTCCTTCCAGGAAGAGCTCGACCGACGCGAGCAGCAAATAGCTCAGCTTACCGCACAAAGCGAAGATCTCCTGTCGACGGTCGAGGCGCTGCAGGCGGAGGTGTTGTCCTCGAACGCGGAGGCGGAGCGTGCGTCGCGGGAGCTCGACACGATGCGACAGGAGGTTTCGGGCGAGTCGTTGCAGCGAGAGCAGGCTCTCCGAGAAGCGCGCGCTGAGCTCGAGCGTACCCGTACCGCGCGTGACGACTGGGAGGCGGAGGCGATGGCTCAACGCGTGCGTGCTGAAGAGACACGCATGACGCTCGATGCGACCTATCGCGAGCTAGCGGCGGTAAAGGAGGCGGGCGAGCGCGATGCGCTCGCCAGGGATGCTGAGGCGGAGCGCGCGAATAACTTGCAGGCTGTCCTTGAAGATTTCCAGAGTGGTGTGTGCCTCATCTCTCCTGCTAAGATCACAACCTTAACTTGATCCTCTCAACAGCGAAAGACCACGAACTACGACAAGCGGTTAGTGAGCGTGAATCACAGTTGGCTGATGTCACGCAATCCCTTGCCGAATATAAACATCGCGCGCTGCAGGCGGAGGTCTGCCTCTTTTCCACAACATCTAGTGTGGCTAGGTGTAACGCTTATCTATTAGCTTCAACTAGAAGAAAACTCTGCAAATAACTCGCGGACGCAGGCTCTAGAGCAAGAGGTGAAGGAGAAATCACTTTTAATTGGTAAACTTCGTCATGAAGGTGGGTATCAACGATGATCCTCGGGACTTGCTGGCAACCTCATTCGCACGGAACTCCTTCTATTAGCGGTGATCATCAACGAGCATCTGATGGAGGCTCTGCGGCGTCTGCGCCGCGGATCGGCGAATACCAATGTGGACCGTAGGCTGGTAACTAACATATTGCTCACTTTCCTCAATACGCCGCGGGAAGATACCAAGCGATTTGAAATGCTTGGACTCCTTGCGTCCATCCTTTCCTGGTCGGACGAGGAACGTATGCGGGCTGGGTTGCAACGTATAGGCAACAATCCTGCTTCCGCTAATTCGCCCGCAAGACCACGTCCATTGGAACTCGAAAAGACGGATGAGACAGAAGTACGTGGTTACAACTCTGGCTCAAGGAGGTGTTTGCTGAAAGAGTTATCAAGTCCTTCTCCCGTCTCTGGGTAGAGTTTCTTCTCGCAGAAGCAGCGGCTGGCGACCCAGCATCTCCACCGGTGACTCCTTTACGCCCGAACTTCGGACATTCCCCACGTACACCAGGGTCGGTCCTCATGACACCCCCAATACGGAAGGGAAAGGAACGCGCGTTAGACCCCACGACATTGAGCTGACGGTCATGTGTTATGCTCTACCTGTCATTATCCTCTCCTCTCTTTATTCTTCGTACTTTAGCAGCACTGGACTTGTCTTTCATCTGTGTATTTCCTGTCGCTAATCGCCTCTTATGAACACGATATGATCACGATGGAATCACACACACGTCCAAGCCCACTGCTTAGTAGTTTCCATGTAACATTGATATTCATGGTTCCTATAGGGCATTCACAAGGTGAGAGGAATACATGCCCTGAACATTCGCACTGTCCCATGCCGCAACGTATGCCAGCAAAGCAGTTCGCACACGCGTGATATTGCACACAGCCCTGAATCCGACCATCGTCGCATCAGCGTTCGCTCTTCCTCCTGTCGTGAACCGGAAATCCCAACATCGGACGGAGGCTAGCCTCGGTAGGCACGTGGAATTCTACGCGGCTGGGGAAGAGATGCGACCACAGGCGGCCAACTTAGAGTTCTGCAAGCGATTGGCACGAAGATCGAGTCGTCGCCGTAGACACGTGACTTTTACAAGGTCATGGTCATTAGCCGGATTGCTGCACTGGCACTGCCGACTGAAATTGCTCCCCTTTCGGGGCCGTCGGGCAAAGTGAAGCCATTGTCGAAGCGGCTTGTGAGCTCGCTACGATACCACAGCTATTTCTACTTCCTCCGTGTGGCTCGCCTTTGAGTTCTATGTGGCTGAAGATGAGTGATCTGACTCTCGCATACTTTCTCATGTTTCAACCACCATATGACAGAATAGAATCGTCGAGCCGGGTCCTTGGCGGTCTCATACGGTGTGGACCCTCGCTTCAATAGGGCTGTATCTGACCCTCGCATACTTGTCTCGTCCTGCTCCGAGTCCGCGAATCGGCTCACGGTCTCGTACGGGTCATCATCGCGTGGACAGACGCGCCAATACTGTACTCGCGGCTCCCAATGTTGCACCCTGATAAGCAAGGTTGGAACAAAGGTCAGATTCGGAGTGCACGGGCAGCTCGCCTCCAGCTAGCCAAGGGCGAGTGAGCTGGTGTTGCCGTTGGTCGGCCTGGAGTGCAACTGTACAGATAGTGAACCGGTAGGAGACACCGGTGTTGCCGTTGGCGCGATAGAGTTCACTATAGGCTCCATGAAACAGGGCGGACGCGGGAAGAAGGACGTATAACGTTCCCGTGTTATCATTTGGCACACCCAATTGAAGTTCGTTTCGTTTTGAAACGTTCCGGGGACCACCTAATCTTGAGTCTCCAATTTGGGACATCACAAAAGGGTTGTGATGTCTGATTGTCGTCATCGCAGTGCCCGGGTGAGTACAGCGATCCACGATTTCCGGACCGGTATACGTATCGTCTACGAAACCTTCTACCAACATCTCTTACCCGAACACAATCGAACGGCCCCCCTCAGGTTTTCCATCATTCAGTCCAAATTTTACTCAAAACTTGATGCGCCATCTCTGGTAGCTAGCTCCTATGAGCGTTTCCAGAATAACTGGGTTGGGGATTTCGTATTGAAAAGAGGTAATTGTAATTTGATTTAAACCGTAAACGCTCTAAGAAAAGTTCCACATGATCAGTTCATCGCTCGCCATTTTCTCGGTCTATCAGCGTCCATAATTACATCCTCGTGTTGATGTGCGACCCGCATAATCATCAAATGAAAAAAGCAGGTTACTACGATTCTGGCTTACAATTGAAGCGTACTCGTGTCAACCAACTCGTCGAACTACGTAGGTACACCATCCATCTTGTCTACGGTCACTGCAGCTTACTGTGCCGTACAATTAAAGACCTTGATATAACTGCCTGATTGGCGGGCTCTGAATAACCAGTCGTTCAAAACGACACCATGACGTGTCACTGCTGCAGTCCGCCAGGCCTGTTGCCGTTCGGATGATGGGAGACACAGTCCAACACGATCTGAAACTAGAGTTCTAATCGCTCACTGGAGAAAGCTCGCTAGACAACTGAAGGATTCACTCCGTTCACTTCAAGCTCATTGAATACAATCCTCTTCCGGCGCCAAGGTGTCGGATTCAACATGCACACGCGCAGTAAAGTACGGCCTCCTCACCACACGGGAAAGAGTCCAGGCTCAACGGGTCGGTCTGCCTGTGCCGGTACTGAGGCGATCGAGTTCTACGTTTTCAACAGAAGGAAATCACTGACGGTTTCCCCTGTCTATCAGTGGGTCTCAGGCGACTTACCCGTGAAAACGAAAAGTTACGCAAGCACTCCGACTCGGACCTCACTTCCTAAGGAGAGAATTTGTCTCCAATGGAAGGCGGATATACATGTGAATATGCCAAGGACGTTGCATACCCGAAGAAGTGACATGCTGCAACTGCCTGTAACTAGGGAGCAGCGAAAAACCCAAATCCGTTGCAAGACAAGTGGGGGCGGGGTAAATTATCTCTACAGTAATTTTGGTAAGCGGCAAATTCCCTTGGGTAACGTAACTTGTGCCACAATAAGCGAGGCCATGACTGGAGCATTTCCAAAACAAGCGGAGACAACACCAGGTGTGTCGTGAAGGCTCGCTGGTGATGGTACGCGCCAGCAAAGGTCTCAAGAGTGTCCGGGTACGTCGAAACTGTCGGTACTAACGACACTGTTTACCACGCGTAACGCGGGACTAGCAACTATCACACGAGAAAGTGACAAGCGGCTCATTTTCACGCCCTCGCCGCTATATGCCTGATGGGAAATACAAATGGGATGGGTGATGCCGTGAGGCGCAGTCGTGACGAACATCGGGACACAGCCACGGCACTGTAAATGGCTAGTGAGAGCACGTGGGTAAAAACCGGTGCAGGGAGCATGTGCAGGTGCGGCGAATCTGCACTTCCTTTTCACCTCAGTCATGGTCTCTGGATTCCATCGTTTCAGCCTTAATTCTGCTACGGGTCTGAAGGCGCGGAGTGCTTCCCCTTCAAACCAGACGTGGAGATCATCTCGAGCACAGTCGGCAACAACTATTCTGACGCTGTCACCGAATTTTTAGACAGGGTTAGAGCAAAAAATATCGGCCGAGAAACTGGCTGCGGTAGGATCTCAGTCCCATTCTCAACACCCCCGGAGCGGTTATGGGCTGTGACATGTTATCGCTTGGACAAGCGTGCGATCTGTGGGGTCCTTCGGAGCCGTTCATGGACCTGTGCCCCGCTACTGTCTCGTTCACCTCAGTACTACCTGTGTTCTCCCTCGCAGAATTGGCGATCCCACTTGCAAGGATGCTACTAGACGAACCTCCGAGACCTCCGCTTTGTCCACACTGCCCCAGCCTCCACCGCTAGCCTTCGCCTTGTATGCTCACGACCCCGAGATTACCGTTTTTGATTGTGTGCAACGCTAGTACAGCCGGTGGTTTAGAGAAACGTATTTTCCTCTCTGATAGATTGACTTGTATAAGAGGATGCCTCCTCTCGCCACAGAAGATCACAAGCCCAACCTCCAGGACGACTTGAAACCAGCAGCACAAAAACTCGACCATCACTTCGAGGACCCCCAGCACGCTCGCAAAAATGTCTGCCAACTTCAACCCATACGTTCAAGGCTGGCGCGTCGGGAACGCGCCCTCGACCAACGGCAGTGGGCCCTGGGCAAACACGTCCGGGGAAATGCCCTCCATATTCGGTGCCCTCCCGGGGGGCAACTCGAACCGCAACCGGCGCAGTCCCCCCTCTCCAGACGCGACGATGTTCTACATCACCGACTTTCGCCCGAACGTGCTGAACGCGTCCGTCGTCGACGCCCGCGGACGTCAGTGCTACAAGATCGTGACGGACGCGGCGCAGCCGCACCGCACTGTCTACTACGACAACCACAGGCGCACCGTCGCGCTCGTCGACTGGGCAGGCGGGCACCCGAGTGTCGAGATGCCCGGTCTGCTGCCCCGCCAGCCCCTGCGGAACTGGCTGCACACCGCGTCTGACCGAGCGTACGTCGTCAGCTCCAGCGTAAAGATCGTCTGGGATCGTTCCTGATGCCATGGATCACTTTCTAGGTCCCGAGTGATGACCGTCAGGGGCATTGCTCACACCTGGGTTCCAGATGGGGAAGACATCTGCGTAAGTTTTTTTTTTCGTGATCAGTCGCCGTTTTTTTTTGCTCCCGGTATTCATGCACCACGTAATTACATTGCAGCTCTATTATGCCAATCGCTCAAATTCCCAACGTCTCGGGCGCATACGTGTCACTCGTGATGCGGTCCAGATCGAGCTCAGTCAACATGCCATGGAGGCCCGCTTGACCGAAGTTTGCATACTAAGCGCCTCCATATTCCTCTCTGGATTTAATATTGATTAGTTCATGATATGGATCACAACCACGGTTACCAGTAAAAACACTATCAACAATGTTGTCGCATGTCGTTCACATCGCCCTACTTTACTAATCGTAACTTATCATAGAAAAGCCGCAGCGACTAGACCCGACAAAGCTGGCGGGCCAGTGATGTACACCCAGAAGTCTTGCCATGTTATCTAAATATTTATTTAATAGATCATGACGAAAACCAATGAAAAGTCATGTTGCTTCGAGCGTCTTGAGGAATTGAGAGTGTGCGATGGACCGTGCATGATGTAACTTGGTTGTTTCATCTACTGGTAGACCTCGAAGTTGTTTGGGACTCTGGAATGCGGGCGTCAGGAACTCGACGAGTGGGAGGAGCCCACAACTCACCAAAGTTAGGGGTGACACGTTATCGAGTTGACCTGTCAGTCTACTGATCATAGTCGCCACGGCAACGCTGTGCCGCGCATCTGCTGGATCACGGACCATCGCCGGCAGGAGCCCAATCAGCTTCGGAACACTACGCATCAGCTCCTCCAGCTCGGCCACTTGCGGGCCATCATGTGAGGCTCTCAGATCTTGGATTAGTTCAGGTAGTCGCGTCATTGCATGCGCGTAATCGAGGAAGGCCTGTGGCGCTTATCACATTAGATAATGACAGGTGGAGGGCAGCGCGCTCAATTTGACGGACCTTGCCCCGCACATGCCACTCATCGAGAGCGTGCCCAACAAACCTCTCAAACAGCACCTTGAGCAGCTCCAGATCATCCCTGATAACCGCCTCCGGGGCGAGCTCAAATACAGCAAGCTCGTGCGCTGCACTATGCAGCCCAGCTTGGAGATATAGATGGTATGCTTCAAAGACGTCACCCCGGTTCAAGGCATAAATCGCCTGGATACGCGTTGTCAGCGCTGAACGTGGGGCTAAACGGACTCCTCCGTTGAATCACCTTTGCTTCATTGATCCACGATAGTGGGATCTTCAAGCTCCCTGCCATCCCTCGCGTCATCCAGTCGTCAAGCTTGAGAGCGGATCGCAGCAATAGGTCCCTAATGGCCTTCTCTCGCCTTTTAAAAGAGCGTCAATGGCTGCCTTCCGGTATGAAGAGATAAACGCACCCAGCAGAGCCCTCTAAATGGAGTAAGATGAATGCCGCTTCTTGTATCAAGTCTTGTTGCTCCAACTGCAACGCATATGTGCTAGCCAGCACATCTGCGCTTGGACTATGTCCTTCAACTCGAGCATCTCCGTCGTCACCTCCCTGGGACTCTCGAGACACGCCAGGGTCATCGCGGTCCGAAAAGTCTCTTATCCGCATTGTCTGGGAAAGAATGATGTATAAGTGCCATAGGAGCGAAAAGTCCGTTGGCGAAGGACCGAAAGAAAGCGGGGAACATATAGTTTCTAGGGAGCAAGCTGGATCGGCATAGAGTCTGATGAGAGAGTAGAAGGCGTCTGGTGGGTTTTCGTCTCGGAACAAGTGCCAATGTTTAAATTCGGGGGATTCAGCCTCGAAATACCATGGAATGGGAGCTGCGGCGCGGTCTCGTGCGTTCTTCCAGTGGTCGTCGTACGCATCAAACACATCCGCTATCGAAGCGTCCATCTGCTGCCCGAACCAAAGGTGCAACCCGAAGACGCGCTTCCAGTCAAGTTTTTGGGATACTGGAAGGTCCGGACACCGTTCTACTCCGGTGCCATTCGAGCCTTCTAATATGTCTACGATGCCGCCTAGGAGTGCGTAGATTTTGCGCAGGTTTTGATCGATGTGGGCATCAACACATTGTTCGCGCCATATCCGCAACTGGGATCGGATGTCCATTCGTAATTCGACATCACCACAAGATTGGGATATCAACGTGGCAAGCTTTAGGTTTCCGCCGTCCATCGCCACATCACAGGCTTTGTCGATTTGATGCCCAGTGAGGAGACTGAAGGTTGTAGAAGGCGAGCCCCCAGAAAAGTTGCCTTTTACTTCAGCGTCTACGGTCGGGGCAACGACGCCTTCGAGCCATTTTGAGAGGGCCTCCTTTCGGCGCACTGCATGGACTCGGTTGCGGACGTCTATGCCAACAGAGTCGTCCAGTCGGAGCTCTATCTCGTCGAACAAGGCGCTGCCGAGGCGGAAAAGGCGAGCGGCAAACGACTGGTCCGTATGGGGAAAGAGAGCTGCAAACGATCCAAAGGATAAGTTGGGAGACGGGAGGGCAAAAGGGATGCCCTCGGCATCGAGTTGAATGGGTGAGTTGGTGAGGTGATGGGAGAGAAGCTTCGTGGAAAGACTCGAGTCTGTTCCCGGTTCGGAAAAGGACACGGCAGTTTTCGTGACTATGGATGAGTTCGCGGTATACTGTCTAAAAAGGACGGTTCAGCGCAATGAACGGGGGTATGTAGACAGGGTGTCTTACTGTGTCGACGATGGACTACATAACCGCCCTAGATGCACCAAGGTCCCTCCGGGACCCCAACCGACTCGGAATGACCGCCCAAATGCAAGGCCCGCGTCGACCACGGCGTCCTCGACGCCATTCACGATGGAGGCTGAACTCTCCACTCTAGCATATTTGCGAGAGGGACGGAAAGGGACAGGCTCGATATCATGAGCAAAAGAGGCCCGCTAGCACATGGAACGTGTAAGGCAAGTTCCGACTTTTAAAAAAAAAACGGAAAAGAGAAATAAAAGCACACACACACCTCTTGGGTCGCGGCCCTCACGCCATCCCCCTCCGAGTCCCGACTGTGTTTCCTGTGCAGCCCGTTTGGGGTCAAGCGGACCCGCTCGGGTTTTTCTGCGTTCGACGGTTTCAGCGCTTCCGCCGACGACTCTGGCCCCGGACCCGGGAACAGTGACGCGTGCATGACGTGCATCTTCTGCGGGTCGATGCCTATCCGCTGCGCCCACGGGATGATGCTCGGGTCTCCACGCCGATGTTCAGGAAGTATCACCACCTCCAAACTCGACCGAGACGACCCACCGGACTCCTCTCCTTCCTCCTCCTCTTCTTCTTCCGTCGTGTGGGTCTCTCTGCCCCTGCCCGCCCGTGCAGCAGCGCGCCGGTGGTTGTTCGCACTCGGACGTGGCGAATCACTGGGTGGTTCGTCATCTTCGTCCTCTTCCTCCCCTTCTCCGTCTGCACGTGATGAACCGGAGTCGGAAGCCATTTCTGCGTCCTCGTCTACCCGCTGGACACGAGAAGGAGCGGGCGGGCGGTTGGTCCGTGGCTGCGGGGGTTTCAGGGGGGGAGACGCAACATATTTCTCATCATCCTCGCTAGTATCGCTAGGCAGAGCGGTAAAGCGGGCCATAGAGTAGTTGCCACCGTTGTTGACCTCGGGGGTGAGAGAGAACGTTGAACACGTGTTACTCACGTGCTTAGGGTTGTTCTAAGTTTAAACCGCGTCGTGACCGCGACGATCTCGAGCGACGATCTCTCAATCATCCATCCACACAACAAACTTGAGCTGATGATGATAAGCACGGTAAAGATACTGGTACGGGGAATTTAGCAACTTTATTGTGATAATACTCGGTCCTTGAATTGCCGCTAAGCGGCTTCTGCATCTCTACTAAACCAAAAGCCTAGATCACCCATATGGTGTGTGTACCAGGCAACAGACAGTTGTAGACGACGATGATACTTTATCCGTATCCACGGCAGGTTCTTGAAGATGAAAAGTACGGGTCATAATCGCCAAGGTATTCATTATCAGCACGCCCATCCAGACAAACAGATCATTGTCTGCCCGGCGGTGGCAACTGGGTCCCTGTTCAAGTAAAACTTGGTGACGGTGGTTTTCTCGTGCTTGACAGAGACGCTCACTTCTTCCACATGGCACGGACCTCGGCGACGGCGATCAGGGCTTGTAACTTGGTCAGCCAGCGCTGAGCTACGGTACGCGAAGCCACCTTAAATTTTATCAAGCGCGCGGGAAGCTATTTGACTTCGGCCTCACTGTTCAATCTCTGCCGATTGTCTAGGGATCTACGCTCAGGATGGTATGTACCTCACGGAGATGTTTTTGTAATCAGGCACTTCCGAGTCCCCATCATCATCCTGTGCCGTGTCAATGTTCTGAATAAATTAACTGGTCACGTATCGTGCATACCAGTATCAGCAACGCGACATCAGGCACTAGAAACTAAAATCACTAGAACGTATGGATCAGAATCTTCCCCGTTTGCCTACCACTATACCACTACTTCGCCCGAGCGATCGTTCCGCAAGCACGGCAACGTCGACTGTCCTCGTCGGTGATCCAACGCTCAATGATCGGTTTGAGCTGCGTGCCTAGATCCGTCACATGGAAAGACTCTTCGCGTATGATGGTAGGCCCCTCATGTCCCGGATCACGGCAATACCAGCGCAGGCGGTCTTTTTTGTTGTCGTTGCCGTTTTTCCATTAAAATACGAGCACGACGACGCGGGTGATGATGACACGTACCGGTAGAACCTTCCGGTCTCACCCGTTCAATCACGATTCCAACTGTGTCCGCAAAGCGCACGGGGTTGTGCGGAGTATTCCCTGTCATGATGGACGCACGCACAAATATGTCCGTAAAACCCGCAAGTGGCAGCGGAAAAAAAAAAGTTTGAATTTGAATTTGTATTGTTTTGTTTGTTATTGCTGAGTGAGCGCCGCGAGCGCACAATGCACTTACCGGGGAGTAAAAACATCTCGCCCTCCTTAATCTCGATGTCACGGAAGGTGCCGTCATCCACGACACGCAGGAGCATGGCACCTTTGTATTGATAGAACCATTCCTGTTCGGGATCAAGAGGTGAGGTCCAAGGTACCCCGGAACGAGTCGCTTTAAGATACCTCCGTTTCGTTGACATGATAATCCGCGCGAGCATTTGGTCCCCCGACGGCCATCACGACAAAGTCCGTACCTGAGTACAGACAGAAATTGTTTACCGGTGGCCGCAGACGATCAGAATTGTCCTTGAGCCAACGGGGAAGATCGAGCGGAGGTGAGATGGGCATTGTTATTAGTGGTCGAAGTCTAAGCTAAGGTGATGACCGAGCCCTTAAATGCTAATCTTATCTTTCCCTGACACCTGATCTCATTACCAATCCTCGATGTCATCGTCCTCCAGGTATCCACAACCTGTGGCCTGCTCAGGACTCGCATGTGACTGCCTACTCTCGCCTTCATAATTAACAGGCTCCCCCTCAACATCCCCTTCGTTGATAACCTCTGCGCCCGAGAAATCCTGTCCGAACACAAGCTCTGAGAATGCCTGGTGCCCATGCGGTGCACGACGGCCCATCGCGCGTAGCATACCACCCAGCTCTGTCACGATCGCACCTTGCGACCAAGGTCCATTCTGCACGACGTGAGCATTCGATCGGCTTTGGAGGAGAATCACGTTTCTACGCACACCGGAAAGCCAAGATGAAGTACGTTCCAAAGCATCTCGCGCGGCCTTTTCTCGATAGAGCGCGCCAAAGAATGCCGGTTTATAGACCTGTTGTCCCGTGCGCGGAACGGGACTGGGTAGGGAATGAAGTGTCCCAAGTGCCTGTATGTGGAATGTATGAGGGTTCACGTCGTACCACTGCTTCCACTGTGAGCATCCATGAAAGGCGTCCAGGAAAAACAGGTGCCCACATTCTCCGATTCATTGGCATCGGTCCAACTGAGGTTATCGATCAGAGAGCTACATTGTTCCAGGCTGGAACAGAATTGCGTATAATTTTGGTGTATATAGAGACCAAAAAGCGAAGCATCAATCGGGGTGGACGCATAAAGCATCTGCATGGAGTAAGTGGGTCAAGGAAACGATGGAATCGTCATCGCAGAAAGGATCACGCACATTAACGTCCACCCGACTAGTTCGTCGCTCCTCCGTAACCAGCCAAGAAGGTAGTGGTGGTGGATCTTCCAGGGACCGATCAAGCGCCCGTTCTCGTGCGATGTCTCTTGCAGTAGCAGATCGGGAAGGAGGATCACCCTTCCCTGCGTAGATTTTAGAGTTTATATGATATAGAAAACATGGAAGCAAACGAACGCTTGCTGTACATTATCTTGCCCATCAGATGAAAGAGTAGCAACGCGTCCTCCTTTTGTGTTGCCAGAAGTATAGAGCCAGCGCTGGGGGACTACATTAAGAAACAAATTGAAGATTCGTCGGGTGATAACTTATACTCACGTGTTTCTACCTGACTTGCGAGACGTGGGACGTGCACAGGTAAATTCTAACGTCATGGTCGCGCTGCGCACATCTCCTCCAGCACCCTCCACGATCGAATGCAAAATATTCGGTGACAGGTGCACCTTGGTCAACGCAGCCACGCGCTTCACTGCGGAAGTGAGTAGCGTAGACGCAATCGGGTTGAATCTATGCGCACCTGTCGGCAAACCCCATTAAAAACAACGCAAATTCGCAGAAACGAACGGACCTGATTTCCGTGAAGAAAGACGTGGATGACAACCCGGGTGGGACAACCGTGCGCGCGTCTATCACCATATCACGACTCCGCACGCCGCTGGAATCGCCCTCAGCGCGCACACCGGCATCGCTGACGACAAGGACGAGAGGTGCAACGTCGCATGCGCGATCCACGTGAGCCTGGAGTGCATCGTGAAAGCGCGAGCGGACTGCGGGATGTAGGATATTGGGGAGGTCCTCAACAAGCACGAGCTTCCGACGCGCAGACGTGAATACCGACGTGTATGCGCCCGCGCGAGTCAAGAAACCCACAAAGGTGTCAGGGGTATCGGCTACGCCAATTCAGCGCCCCCAAAAAGAAAAATAGAATCGCCACCAGACGTACACGTTGAAGGCTCATCGGCAAAGGTAGAGTATTGCGTTGTGGTCATGTTATTTTTGTACTCGACGATGTCAAAGTCCATCTCTCGCGACAGCACGCGCAGCGTCATCGTCTTTGCGGAACCGGTAGGACCGGTGAGGATGAGCAGTCGCTGCGCATTATCATCAAGCTAGGTTTGGAACCGCGAAAAAGTTGTGACGACTTACGCGGCGCTTCGAGCGGCCTTTCTCGTTGAAGGCCTCCACCAACCACCGACGAACGTCGTCCACTTTGCGCTTGTGCACGGCCAGGTCTTGCAAAGTCTGCGGCACATATTTATCCACCCAGAGACCGTCAACTTGAGGAGAAACCAAATTAGCTTCAAGTACAGGAAAGGGACAACTGCGACGTGCCTGTGGACTCCTCCGAGTTGTGCGCGAGACGAGTAGCTTTTCCCTTTCCCTTTGCATCCTTCGCGGCCACACCGACTACTCCTGGTAGTTGGGGAGCGGATAGGGGTTTAGTCACAGGGCTGAGAGGTGGGCGTGGAGAAAGCTTATTGGCGTCAACCAAAGTCAGAGCCCGATCCTTTGAAGTTGATACATGCGCCTTACGGATAGAATGGTGACACCTTTTGCAGACTTGAGCTTCTTTTTAGGAGGGAGGGAGTCGAGCTTCAGTGTACTCTTGTGCTTGATTCTGCTCGACGAAGCAGGCTTTGGGGCCATTGGGAACAGACCCCTGAGGGTTAAGCTGTGTGTGCCTTCCGTTCAGTAACGCGCCAACATCAAGCACTTCTCGTTCACGTGATCTACGATGGTATTAAAAGCAATGGGAGCAATTTAGAATTCTACACAAGATACCAAGGATATGCCCAATAGAGAGATGAATAAGGTAAACAAAAAACCGAACGGCCACTCAGTCAATCACGACGATATCAATATCTTCATCCATGTGTCCATTTCCGTCCAACAAAATTAAACCGTCCTCCTCGAGACGCCGCGATGCGCTCGGAGAATGGTTGGGGAGAGCAGTGGCGATTCGTGCACGCTTTGCTGGTTGCGCATCGTCCACACCGTCTGGAGCCGGTCGCTTCTGAACGCGTACCGGCGTCGTTAAAGGCGATGGAGCTTGGGATATGACGGGCTTTGCCCTTTTCGTTGGTGTTGGTAGGGGACTGGGGAAGATTATGGCAGGGCCGTCAACCGGGTGATTTGGTCTGTTACATTGCCGATATCAGTTGGACCTACGCGAACAAGAGAGAACGAGAGAAATTCACGGGAGAGAGCAGATGGCGAGCGTGATGGTTTCAAGTTCGCCATCCTCGTCTGCTATGCTGAGGAATTTCCCCTTCATTACATTGAGGCTCTCGAGCGTTCGATCGAGATTGTCGTCGAACTCTGGGTCGCTGAGCATGCGCTTATCTTCGTACGTACTTACATCTCGCTTCGAACCGTCCAAGATGCCTTCGAGCACTTCAGCGAGCGTCACACGTGATGGGTCGCATTGGAGCAAGGCATAGGCGTCGCGGCAGACACCGCAATGTGGATTCGGGGGTGAGAGCTTAATGGAACTCAGTGGGGCGGAAGGCTTGAATTGTGCGTGTACGTTGCGCAGGGAATCAAAGGCTGCACGCAACAGGTGCAGGGCTTGTAGCACAATCAAACCCGAAATAATTGCATTGGTTGTTGCGATTGCAGGTATGATGTTTCCTGCCATCTCTAAATACGGACGTTTAAATGAACTTGCCAAGTCAAAGACGTCGTAGATCGCACCTTTGACTTCCCAACGACTCTTGCCTTGTATTCCATAAGCTGCGGAGCGCAGATTCGCGGCTGCAGTGACGAAATCCAGTGTGTCGTCGTCGTCCTTGTCAAATGATATAGTCTCCTCGTTGCCCGTCATGAGGCGGGCTGCAAGACGCTCCATGCTTCGCCCGTTACACATAGGTTTAGGAGGAGGGTGGAGAGGGAAACACCTACCTCGAGACAAACAGAGCCAAATTCTCCTGAAGGGACAGGGAACGCTGGTCCTTCAAGCCGTGATCGGACCTGGTTGCAGACTCTTTCGGTGTTGAGGTTGCGCTTATACCATTATGGCTGGCGGCACTTCCATTCAAATGGGCGGTTACGCCATCGGCAGAGAGGTCAACGGCGCTGACCGAGTGCCCGCGTAGGACAAACTGATTGCTCTGAATGAGGTCGAAGTCAAGTGGTACTGGTTTGTCTCGGAAACGCCACATATCCTCCATCGAGAGGAGGTTGCGGATATCGTTGTAAAATACCTGAAAGTACGACAATAAGGTCTCCCATCTGCACGTATAAAAAGGGACTGTACCTTCTCAAACACCAACCTCGCGGCGCTTGATCTGGTGTCTTTTGAACGCAGCGCAGCTCGGACGGACTTGAATGCCTGCGCTTCCCTCCGCAAATTTGCAATTTCTTGCGCTGGGGGAAGCATGGGCGTGTCGTATCAACGGCCAAGGCAAAGCGGATACAGAGGTGGCGTAATACAGCTTACCGTTTTCACCCTGTTTTGCAGCCTCGTCTAGTTCATCTGTCGAACCCTCGTCTTCACCAAAAAGCTGCCTTATCTCGTGTCAGTCCGGTCGAGCCCGCCACGAGGAGTATGTCGGGAGAAGAATGGTGATCGGGAAACCTACGGTATCAAGTAACTCTTAGCCCAAACAATGCAGTGTATTGGTTGAGTCGGCGTAGATCGGATGGTGCACACCGGAAACGTCTTAGGCGTCGGTTTAGGGATACAATCAAAACATTCGGTACGATCCTGCCAGTGTGCAAAGTTGGGTCATGGACGTTCCAAGTTCTGCCCTGCAGCGCGTACCTTCAGCAAAGGTTGGACTTGACCGAGGTAACCGGCTGTTCCAGACTCTACAAGGGGGATACTTCCGGCCATGCACATTTTATTCACGTGTCGTCGAGCATCTGATGGGGTCAACGTGTGAGTTTTCCACTTGGAAAAAGCTCCGAATATATGAAAACATGCCCAAGTTGTCTAATGCGTTCAGGACAATGTCAAAGCTTTGAAACCATGCCAAGTCATATTGCGGGTCCTTGATGTTTCCGTGAATGGGCGTGATATGAACATTGGGGTTAAATGTGGATGCTGTGCGCGCCGCAACCTGAGGGAAACGCGTTTGGCCCAGGCTACAAAACGGGAGTAGCAGGGGAGACGCATACCAGCGCTTTACTCTGCTTCACGTCCTTCTTCCTGAATAAAAATTGACGGTTCAAGTTGGAAAGGTCGATAGTGTCGAGATCGAGGAGGGTAATGTGGCCGAATCCGGTAAGTACGGCATTCTTAACTGCAAGAGCCCAATCATCCTGTCATTAAGAGAGGGGCAATTCGATGAAACGGGGATGGGACATACGAAGTTCGCAACCGATTCCGCCGGCTCCCACTATGAGGACGTGCACGTTGGGCAGTCGGTCGTGCAATTTGGGACCGAGGATAGCCCGAGCATGAAAGCCTCGGGACTTGGGTGATGACAGGTTGAAAGGAGCCATGGACCACGGTTGTGAATGATGCGCTCTGCCTGTCAAGAGTGCTGTCGACAATTATTAGAAGAGAAGGGGAAGATGGTAAGCGTCCGAAGGCTTCGATTCCGGTGGTGAAGCGCCAGCGATTCGAGCCGAGCCGAAGTTGTCACGAGTCGCGTTTGGTCACACCGTGTTACATCATGACTACTAAGTTAGTTGGTACAACACCATGCTAATAGCGTCAGCAAAAATGTCCTATAATGGCCAGTGCATGAGCAGATCTGATCACGACCATC
>Ga0209488_10001358_pt1 | contig 20837 bp, 17 predicted proteins | sample Rivendell_Oct201_8_FD_188349 | JGI IMG/M metagenome (GOLD analysis project Ga0209488, IMG submission 188349) | Vadose zone soil microbial communities from the Eel River Critical Zone Observatory, Northern California, USA -... | ecosystem: Environmental > Terrestrial > Soil > Vadose zone >...
CCCGACGCGGTCGGCAAGATCGACATCGTGCCGCGCGCGGCGATCAAGCTGCCGACCGGCGGCACCGACCTGCGCCGTTCGCTCGGCATCCCGCGCCAGCGCTTCCTGGCGCTGCTGCCGGGCGGACTGCGGCCGATCAAGGGCCAGCATCGGGCGTTGTCGCTGGTGCGCGTGCTGCGCAGCCACGGCGCCGACATCGAGATGATCATCGCCGGGCCGGAGCAGGACAGTGACTATGCGGCGATGTTGCGGGTCCAGGCGGCGCAGGAGGCCGGCGTGCGCATCCTGCCGACGCTGGCCCGCGACCGCATGGGTGCCGCCTACATCGATGCCGACGCCGTGCTCAACACCTCGCTGTGCGAAGGCTGCGCGCCGACGATCCTCGAGGCCGGGATCCTCGGCCGGCCGGTGGTCGCGGCCGACGTGCCCGGCAACCGCGAGATGATCCGCCACAAGGAGACCGGGCTGCTGTTCGCCGACGAGGAGTCGATGGCGAAGCAGGTGCTGGCCCTGTACCGCAACCGCTCGGCGGCCGGCGCGCTCGGCGTCCGGATCCGGGAGGACTTCCAGCGGCGATTCGGCGAGGAGCAGGAGATCCGCGGGCTGCTGTCGGCGTACTCGGCGGCCTGAGTCCGCTTCGGCATCGCCGACGTTCCCAGCGCGTGTGCGAGCCGCTACTGTCGCGCGCCGCATGAGCACCACCCTGCGTGGTTCGTTGGTCCTGATCGTGGTCGCCGGCGCGCTGTCGGCGCAGTCGTTCGACGAACTGAGCACGGTGCGCAATCCGCAGCAGGCGTACAGCTCGCTGTTCCAGGTCAAAGCCGGCGTGATCGGCGCGCACGCCAGCAGCACCGACAAGGCCGTCGGGCTCGACGACCATCTCGGCTGGGATGGCAGCCTCTACTACCACACCGACACGTTCTCCGGCAGCACCGGCGTCCTCGATGCCTATGCCGGCCGCGACGGCGCCTACATCGGCGCGCGCAACGCCCACGTCGCCGGCAAGGAGACCATGACCAGGCTCGAGCTGAAGGCGCGCTACTTTGCGTTCTATCGCGAGGGCGCCTACCGGCAGCACAACTTCGTCCCGACCGGTCGCTACGAGGGCCGTGATTACGAGGCCTATCTCGGTTTCGGCCGCATGGCCGCGCAGGACCTGTTCGTCGAGGTGGGACCGTTCTACCGCCGCAATTCGTTCTCGAGCAACGACGACACCGAGCCGTCGTTCACCATACCCGACGACTTCAACGCCTACGGTGCGCGCATCTTCCTCGAGCACAACACCGTGCAGATGGACCGGCAGGCCGGCGTGCCCCGCCAGGGATTCGTCCTGACGTTGGTCGGCGAGCAGGAGTGGAACGACAGCGCGAAACTGTGGGGTGCCGACACCGGTGCCGGCCCGTCGTTCGAGATGCCGTCGGCGGTGCGACGCGCGCACGGACGCATGGAGTGGTACGTGCCGCAGTCGGACGCGACGACCTGGCAGATCTTCGTCGACGGCTCGCTGAGTTCGCGCCGCGACCGGGTCTACAACTACGATGCGCAGCGACCACAGGGCAGCCTGTGGCTCGATGGCCAGCTGCGGTTGCGCTGGCAGCTCGGCGACCACGCCTCGCTGGCGCCGTTCTTCAACCTGCAGTACGTGCACATCGAATCCGAGAGTGGCGCCGGCACCGACACCAAGACGTTCATCGGCGCTGGCGCCGAGGGCTGGCTGCACTTCAGCGACACGGTGTCGCTCAACGCCTGGTACTCGTATCTCGACAACGAGAGTCGGCCGCCGGTCAGCAGCAGCCGCGATCTGCATGGCCAGCACATGTTCTTCGCCGGCATGGTGCTGCGGTTCGGCGCCATGCGGCGCTGAGCGGCGGTCAGAGAACCATGACGCCGCCGCGCAGCAACCTCTCTGCTGGCCGCGCTGCCGCCAGCCGCTGAGGCGCCGCCGCGCTCACCTGCTGGTCGCTGGCGCTGCCGGCGGGCGCCCGGCCGGCGCCAGCGGCACGAACTCGCTCCAGGTGGTCTGCAGCCGGCTCTGGCCGTCGTCGACATCGCACAGGCGACGGAACGGCACGCGCAGCCCGGCGACCTCGCGGTAGTCCGACCACGTCTCCTGCAGATAGGTCGGCGGGCCGCTCGGATCGGTCTCCCAGCTCTCCACGGTCCGCACCAGCGACGACTCGCGGTCGATGTGGATGCGCAGCCGCTCGAAGCGATCGCCGACCGCCTCCAGTACCATCAGTTCACGGTCGTGCACGCGCCGTGCGGCCACGGTCCGGAACTGCAGTTCGCCGCGCGCCGCCGCCGCCAGCAGCAACAGCGGATGCCGTTCGACCTGCCGCAGGCGCACGGCGGCCTCGGGTCTGGTCAGCTTGATCTCGTCCTGGCCCACGCGTTCGCTGCAGTGATCCGGCCGCAGATCGGTCTCGACCGTGGCACCGAGCACCTTGCGGCTGCGGGCCAGCCGGCCGTCGTGGTGCCACTCGAGGCGCTCCTCGACCGCCGGGGCATTCTCGGTCAGGGTCACGCAGGCGGCACGACAACCGGTCAGCAGACGCAGGCGCTCGCTGCCGCCGACCGCGGCGAAGGCGTTGGCGAGGTACGGGGTCGCGGCCTGCAGTGCCGCCGGGCTCCCTGGTCCGGCCAATCGTGCGAGCGCCTGTGGCGGCAGCAATTCGAACTGCTGCACGGCCGCAGCGTCGGCGGGCATCTCGCCGCCGATCACGATCATCGCCATCGGCAGCTCGAGGAAGGTGTCGACCACCGGTGCATCGACGGTCGCCCTGGTCGCCAGCAGCCGCAGCCGTTCGGCGACCGCGTCGGCCGGCACGCGCCGCAGCTCGCGCATCGTGCGCACCCGCAGCGCGCGCAGGGTGCCGAGTTCCGCGCGCCACCACGACAGCCGCGTGCGTCCGAGTGCCAGCGTCAGTTCGGATGGCGTCGGCGGCAGCGTCCGCAGCGATGCGCGCGCCGCCTGTGCCAGTTGCCACAGCGGGCCGATGCGGTCGCTGGTGGTCGTGGTGCCGAGCACCAGCGCCGCCGCCTCGGCGCAGTACACCTGCTCGGGCTGCCAGACGACGTCGGCGAGGCCGGCATCGCGCTGCAGCCGTTCCATGCGGCCACCGAGACCGTCGAGCGACACGCAGTTCTGCAGCGCCTGCAGATCGGCCGCGGTCGCCAGCAGCGGGTCGGGTGCGCCGAACACCAGCAGGGCGCGGCAGCTGGCGGTGCCAGGCGTCGGCGCCCAGTACACGCCACTCTGCAGCGACCGCGCCGGGGTCGCAGCAGAGCCATCGGCCGACGCGGCGGCCGCATGCCAGTGGCCGAGGTCCTGGACCATCGGCTGCAGGGCGGCGGGTTCGAGCGGCGCCTGGATCGCCAACACCGCCTGTTCCGGCCGGTAGTGGCGGCCGGCGTACAGCACCACCTCGCTCGGATCGCGGTCCATCAAGCTCGTCAGGTGCTCGCCACTGCCGCGGTCGCCGAGCAGGAACCGGGTCGGGACTGCGCGCGCCGGGACGTTCCAGACCGACAGCGCGCGGGCCTGCAGCAGTTCGCTGCGCACGCGTTCGATCTGGCTGCGGGAGGTCGTCGGCAGCGCCAGCGCCGCGGTCAGTGCTGCCAGCGCCGGCTGCAGGTTGGTGGTCGGCACGCGCACGCCGAACCACGTGGTCACCGGTCCATGCTCGACCTCGATCGTGCCGCCGAGCCCGGCAATGCTCTGGCGCAGACCCGGTCGCCCGGCCGTGGCGTCGCCGGCGGCGAGCAGTACTTCGGCGGCGAGGTCGGCAAGGCCCTGCGGGCCCTGGCTGGTGCCGCCGGCAAGGGCGAGCTGCAGCGCCACCGTGCCGTCGCGCAACGGCGGTGGCCACAGCAGCACGGTGAGGCCGTTGGCGAGCCTGGTGCGGAACGGCGCGTCGCTGGCGGCGCGCACCGGCAGCGGCGCCGCGACCGGCGCCGGCGCCGCCTCCGGACTCGGCAGCGGCGGTGGCGCGCTGCCGCACGCGCTCGCCAGCAGGATCCACGGCAGCATGCGGGTGTTCATGGCAGCTTGCACTCCACCACGATCGGTGCCGGGTCGCGCAGCACGGTCTGCAGCAGCGTGGCCACGGCCGCCGGGCTGGCCGGCGCCGGCGGCGCGATCGGCAGCGCCTGTTCGGGCCGCAGCAGCGCCTGCACCGCCAGCAGAGTCGCGAACTGGCGCCCGTCGCGCGAGTCGTACTCCCACTTCGCCACCAGCGCCGCGTGGATCGGCGCCAGTTCGGTCGCGGTCGGTACCGGCATCGTGTTGCCGGCGCACAGGCGCAGCACGGTATCGGCCAGCCGTTCGTTCGGTACCGAGCCGCCGCGCACTTCGAGCACCAGCAGCTGCGGCGCACCGGGCAATGGCCAGGGCAGCGTGGCCACGGCCGTGGCGCCCAGGATGCCGGCCTGCGGCAGTTCGCGCAGCAGCCAACCGTCGGTGCCGCTCGCGAGCCAGCGCAACGCCGTGGCCAGGGAGTTCGGATCCTCGTCGCCGGCGAGATGGAAACCGAGCACACAGGCCGGTTGCGCCAGACCTGGCACCGTCGAACGGCGGGATGCGGTCGCGGTCCGCGGCGGCGCCGGCGGCGGCAGCGGCTGGTTCGGCAGCGCGGTCAGCGCGAACGCCCGCTCGAGGATCGCGCGCACCGGTGCCACGGCGAAGCCGCCGACCAGCACGTGGATGCTACGGTCGGGCCGCTGGGTGCGCCGCCACACGCCGGCGGCCATGGTCTGGTCGGGCCGGCTGGCGCCCGGTCGGTCGGCGGCGCGCGCCAGCGCCTGGCCGGGGAATGCCAGCGCCAACGCTTCGGCGCGCAGCGGTTGCAGAGGATCGGAACGCCATGGCGCCGCCAGCAGCGTGCGCACGGCCGCGAACTCCTCGTGCAGACCGCGCAGCGCCGGCTGCTCGCGGCGTTCGACCAGCAGTTCGGCGACGCGCTGCAGCGCCGGCAGGTCGGTGGTGCAGCGCAGTACCGTCGCGCTCTGCAGGTCGCTGACTTCGACGTCGAGCGCCGGCGCGGCAGCGAGCACGCGCAGGAACGCCTGCGGATCGGCCAGCGCTGCGGCGGCGGTGCGCGCGCGTTCGACCGCCTGTTGCAGTGCCGCCGGCTCGTGGCCATCGGTCCGTGACGCCGCCGACAGGTCGGCGAGGGCCTGATCGAGCGCCAGCAGCGCCGCCGGTTCGGCGGTGGCGTCGCGGCTGCCGATGTGCCAGGTGCCGCGCAGCGAGGCGCGCGCGCAGGCGACCGCGAGGCCGTCGAAACCCGGCGGATCTTCGAGCGGACCTGCGGGCGTCGCCACCGTCCAGTGGCACACCGGCGGCCCGCCATCGGGCAGCAACACGAAGTGGCTGCCGTCGCCGGTGCGGAACGTCGTGACCTGGCCTGCATCCTGCGCGGGTGCGCGGGCGACCACTGCGAGCACGGCGGCAAGGCCCAGGCAGGCGTGCTCAGCCGGTCGTCGCATCGACGGTTTCCTTGCCGTCACCGCTGGTGAGGAAGCGGCCAGCCCGTGGCATGCACACGCCGCGGTGCGAGCTGCTGACGAAGTCCAGCACCAGGCGACCGACGTCCTCGCGGCCGAGCGCGCTGCTGCGCACCTGCTCGACCTTCTGCGCCAGGTTGCCGGCGCGCCAGAACAGCAGCCGGTAGACCCGCTTGATCACCGCCTTCTGTTCGGCGCTGTAGCCGTTGCGCGCCAGGCCGACCACGTTGACGCCGACCAGCCGGGCGCGGTCGCCCTGCACCAGAGCGAACGGCGGCGCGTCGTGCGACACCATCGCGCCGGCGCCGATCATCGCCAGCTGGCCGACGCGCGCGAACTGGTGCACGCCGACCATCGCGCCGAGGATCGCGCGGTCGCCGATCAAGGCGTGGCCGGCGACCATCGCGCTGTTGGTCAGCACGCAATGGTTGCCGATCGTCGCGTCGTGGCCGACGTGACTGCCGACCAGGAGCAGATTGTGGTCGCCGATCCTGGTGGTGCCGTTCCCGAACGGCGTGCCGCCGTGGATCGTCACGTGTTCGCGGATGCGGTTGCCGTCGCCGATCCGCAGCACGCCTTCGGCTTCGCCCTTGATCTTCTTGTCCTGCGGCGTCTCGCCGAGCACGGCGAACGGGAAGATCTCGCAGTCGGCGCCGATCGTGGTGTCGCCCTGTACCGCCACGTGCGAATGCAGCCGCGTGCGGGCACCGAGTCGCACTCGGCCACCGACGACACAGTACGGGCCGATGTCGACCTCGTCGGCCAGGACGGCCGTCGCGGCAACTACGGCGGTGGGGTGGATTCCCATCGATCCGGGCTTGGTTCGGGCGTGCTGGGGTCGCGGCCGGTCGGTGCCGTGGCGCGCACGCGCGCACACCCTAGCCGGAATCACCGGGGCGCGCCACTGGCAAGCCGCGGCCGGCGTCCGGGCGCCGGGCCACGCGGTCGCCGCCATCTCGGACGATCTGACGCTGGCATCGGGCGGGCCGGGCGAGGATGTTGGCCGCGCTTGCCGCCATCTTCGAGGTCAGACACCGCGTTCACCGAGGGTCGTGCGCGCACCAGGCGCGCCACGCCGGAGGCGCTCTGATGACCGTGCACCGCGGTGAATCGGTCGCGCCGGGCACAGCGGTCGGGCCGGTGCGGCTGCGCGGCTACGACGAACAGGCGACCTTCGGCCAGCGCATCGCCGCCGATCAGGTGGAGAACGAACTCAACCGCCTGCGCGAGGCGCTGCAGAAGAGCCGGGCGCAGATCGAGGAGATCAAGCACAAGCAGCAGGCCAACCTCGGCGAGGCCGAACTGCGCATCTTCGACGCCCACGTCGCCTACCTGGCCGATCCGATGTTCGTCACCGAGATCGAGAACCAGGTGCTGCAGGAGCGGTTCGGCGTGCGCGACGCGGTGCGGCTGGTGTTCGAGAAGTACGACCGCATCTTCCAGCTGGTCGAGAGCGAGCTGCTGCGCCGCCGTGCCAGCGACCTGCGCGACGTCGCCACGCGGCTGCAGCGCAACCTGGTGGCCGTCGAGCGCGCCCCGGCGCAGCCACCGGTAGCGCCCGGCCCGTACATCCTGGCGGCCCGGAAGCTGACGACCGCCGACATGTTCAACCTGGAGAACGAACAGGTCGATGGCATCGTCGCCGAGGAAGGCGGCATGAGTTCGCACGCGGCGATCCTGGCGCGTGGCATGGGCATTCCGACCATCACCGGCATCCGCGACCTGCCGCGGCTGTTGCGCGACGGCGACCTGGTGGTGCTCGACGCCGGCCGCGGCGAGCTGCTGACCGCGCCCGACGAAGCGCAGCTGCAGGAGTTCACGCGCGCGTCGCAGCGCTGGAAGGCGACCCGCGTGCAGGCGCCGGAGGAAGGCGCCCGCCATGCGACGCGCGATGGCACCGCGATCCGGTTGCTGGGCGCCTGCGGCAGCGTCGGCGAGGTCGAACTGAGCCGCACGTTCGGGCTGACCGGCGTCGGCCTGTTCCGCACCGAGCTGCCGTTCCTGGTCGACAAGTCGACGCCGACCGAAGAGGTGCTGCTGCACCAGTACAACGAGGTGCTGCGGCAGCCGGCCGGCGGCACGGTGAATTTCCGGCTGCTCGACGTCGCCGCCGACACGCTGAATCCGGGCCAGCGGCCGCCGGAACGCAACCCGGCGCTCGGCATGCGCGGCGTGCGCGGTCTGCTGCAGAACCAGCAGGTGCTGCGGCGGCAGATCCGCGCCATCCTGCGCGCCGCGGCCGGTCATGACGGCACCGGCCTGCTGGTGCCGTTCGTCACCAGCATCGCCGATCTGCAGCGGGTCAAGGCCGCGGTGCTCGAGGAGCGCCTGCAGCTGCGCAAGGCGAAGGTGCCGTGCGCCGACCAGCTGCGGCTGGCGCCGGTGATCGAGGTGCCGGCAGCAGCACTGGTGGTCGGCTCGCTGCTGCAGGACAGCGACTTCGCGGTGGTGGCGGTCGACGACCTGCAGGCGCATCTGCTGGCCGCCGACCGCGACAACGCCGCGGTGCGCGAGTACCAGGACCTGGTGCACCCGGCACTGTTCGAGATCCTCGCGCGCATGGCCAAGGAGGCCGAACGGCGCGACCAGGAACTGGTCCTGTTCGGCGAGGGCGCTGCTGATCCGGTGCGCGTGCCGTTCTACCTCGGCGCCGGCTACCGCAGCTTCGCGGTGGCGCCGGTGCGCCTGCGCGCGATCCTGCGCGTGCTGCGCCGCTACTCGCTGGAAGAGTGCCGCCGCATCGCCGCGCGCATCCTCGAAGCGCCGCGCACGACCGATGTGCAGAAGGTGCTGGTCGGCATCGACACCAGCTAGGTCGCGGTCAGCCTTGTCGGCGGCCCGGCTGCGGCACGGGCGCGGTGGGCTGGTCTGCGGCGGGCGGCGGCGCGTCAACGATCCGCACCGTCACTTCGGTCAGTTCGCTGCCGACGGTCTTCAGCGTGCCCTCGGCGACGATCGGCTTGCGGTCGCGGTCGATGCCGGTGAACTTGGCGCTGCCGGTGACGGTGGGTGTTGCATCGAGGGCGACCTCGGTCTGCGAACCGGCAGCGGTCAACTGCGAGCAACCCTGGCGCAAGGCTTCCACGCGCACCAGCGCTGCGCCGAGGAACGTCAAGATCATGTTGTCCTGACGGCCGGGGTCCAACTGGAGGACCTGGTGTCCCTGCGCTTGCGGTTGCAGCTCGGCCACGCGCGCGGCCCAGAACTCCTTCGCCGTCGGTTCGAAGCCGGTGGCTGCGTCGTCGTCGCCATAGATGCACGCGGCGGCGCCGACGCGCGGGCGGACGACGGCGAAGCGGCCGCGCAGGTAGCAGGCTTCTTCGCCACGCGGCAGCCATTCGATCGGTTCGCCGCGCAGCTTGCCGAGGTGGTCGAGGATGCGCTGCTCGGCGGTGAACGGCGACGGCTGGCCACGGTGGAACGCTTTCAGTTCCCGGGTCTGCCGGCCGGTCGGCCAGACCTGGGTTTCCTTGACCAGGCCGGTGTCGCGGCCGAGCCAGAAGTCGCGCACGCCGTCGCCGCCGGTCGGCGGCTTCGAGGTGACGCGGACGTGCACACAGTGGAACACGCCGGCGGGCACCTTGATCTCCTCGTCGACGGCGAGCAGCTCGGCCCGGTGGTGGACCCGCAGGGTCTCCGGATCGGGCGCCGCGGCGTTGTCGAGAGTCTGGTAGGACAGCTGCTCGTCCCATTCCCAGCGGGTCTCGGCGCCGACCGGCGCCGGCAGCATCCGGGTCGGGTGCTGCGGGTTCACGCCGCGCATGCCGCCGAGGTAGGCGTTGCGGAATTCCCAGATGCCGTCGTCGCCGGCGGTCATGTAGCTCGGCACCTGGCTGTTGCCGATGGTGGTCAGCAGCTGGCTGCACGACTTGCCGCCGTCCAGCGGCACGGCACCCCAGACGACCATGGTGTCGTCGCGCTGGCTCTCCTGCCCGTCGTTCTGCTGCACGACGTGCCACGTCCAGGTGGTGCCGCGCACCAGTGGCATGAAGGCGGCGCCCGACATCAGGCCGTTGCGCGCTGCGTCCTTGCCTTGCGCGTCCTGGGCCGGCAGCACGCGGACTGCGAACGGGATCAATGTCATGGCGCCGGCGCAGAGCGTCGTGAGTGCCATGTTGGCGGCGGTCGGACGGATCATGGGGTCGAACTCCTTGCCGAGCAGGCGGGTGATGCGGTGGTGGAACGGCCGGCCGCCGAATGCGCGCAGTTGCAGCGACGCCGATGGCTCCCGGTCGATGGCTGCGGCGAGCATGACGAGGCCATTGGCGTAGGCGACCCGGTCGCCATTGCCGACCGCGCCGGCGTCGGCCAGCAGTTCCTGCGTGTCGGTCAGCGCGCGCACCAGCGCGCACACCAGCGGATGCCAAGGAAACATGCAGCGCGCCAGCAGCTGCAGCATGCCGTCGCGGTGGTGACCGAGGGCGATGTGAATGAACTCGTGGCGCACGATCGCCGCTGCCGTCGCGGCGTCGCTGCGGGCCAACAGGTCGGCCGGCAACACGACCACGGGCCGCAGCCAACCGAGAGTCGCGGGACTGGTGGTCGCGGCGCCGACCAGCACCGGCGGCGTCGCCGGCAAGCCGACTTCGCGCGCGGCCGTGGCCACCAGTTCTCGCAGCGCGCCACTTGCCGGTGGCAGCTCGGCCAGCAACTGCCGCAGCCGGCGGTAGCGCAGCGTTTGCCGCGCCAGCAGCAGCAGGGTCGCGCCGGCCCACAGCGACAGCAGCATCCTGCCGGGCAGCGGCCGCGGCGGCTGCGACAGCGGCCGCGGTTCGGCGCCGGACCGCGCGGCGTCCGCACCGGCGAGGTCCGGCGACCTTGCTGACGGGTCTGCTGCATGCCCAGCCGCAAGCAGACTGTCGGTCTGGCGGGCGGCCGCCGGCGTCGCCGCTCGCAACGGGTCGCCGGCGAGCAGTGCGACGCCGAGTGACGAACGATCTGCCGCCCAGACCAGCAGCGGCGTTGCCAGCAGCACCAGCAGGCCGTCGCGGGCGATCCGGTGGCGGGCCGGAACGGCGGCCCGACGCCAGACCGCGAGCACGGCCAGCACGACGGCAGCGACCACGGTCGTCGCCAACAGCATGTGCGCGAGCAGGGACAGCAGGTGGTCGGCGACCAGTGCTCCCAGCAGTTCGTTCATCGGCCGCGTCCCTGTTGCGCGTCCGCAATCAGCTGCTGCAGGCGCAGCAGCTCGGCGCGGTCGATCCGCCGGTCGCCGAGCAGGGACTTGACCAGCCCCGCGGCGGAGCCGGCGAAGAACTCGGTGACGAACCGGCGGGCGAGCCGCTGCTCGGCCAGCTGGCGCGAACAGGCGGCGGCATAGGTCGCGGTGCCGTCGGCGCCGCGGCGGCGCAGCCAGCCCTTCTTCACCAGCCGCTGCACCTGGGTCAGCACCGTGGTGCGGGCGACGTCGCGGCCGATCCGCTCCCAGATCGCTGCCACCGTCGCGCACTCGGCGCCGAGGGCCCAGACTGCCTGCAGGATGGCCAGCTGCGTGGCCGTGAGCTTGCTGTCGCGCGTGGTCATGCTGGTCGTAGCGACGACGGGTGTCGTCAATCATGACTACAGACGTAGTCACCACCAGCTTGTTCCGGGCGCGGGATTCTTTCCCGCCCTGGCAGCCGGCGGCCGCGGGCGTTCGCCGTGCCACTCGGCGGTCAGTTCGAGCCACAGCGCCAGACCGGCGAACTCGCCGAACGCGGCATAGCGGCGGCCGATCGCCCCGTCGGCGGGCGCGCGGCGGCGGCCGGCGAGCTCGGCGATCCGCGCCCGGCACCAGGAGTCGAGCGCGAGGTCGTCGTAGCGACCGAACAGGCGCATCGCCTGGCCGGCGGCGTACGGGCCGAAGCCATCGAGCGCCAGCAGGCGCCGCCGCAGGTCGGCGGTCGGCAGCCCGGGGTCGAGGAAATGGTCGTCGGTCAGGGCACCGGTGGCGAAGCGTTCGCACAGTTCGATGCAGGCGCGGGCGCGGTAGCCGACGCGCACCACCGCGCGCCAGGTGCGCTCGTCACGCGGACACTCGGCCGGCGTCGGGAACGCCCGGGCGCCGCTCGGCGCCGCGGGTCCGAACGCCGCCACCAGGTTCCGCGTCATCGCCGTGGTGCCGGACCAGGTGGTGTTGGTGGTGAACAGCAGCTTCAGCAGGTCCTCGAACACGGTCGGCGAACGCAGCAGCCGGCCGGCGCCGCGGCGTGCCGCCCAGCGCAGGTGCTGGCTGCGCCGGCATTGCGTCCAGAACGGCTCGAGGTCGTCGCCAAGGCGCAGCGCATGGGCGAGCTGCGCGCGCGCGGCGCTGATCGCGCGCGCTGGCAGGCTGCGTGCGGCATGCAGCGACAGCGCCAGGCTGCGGCGGCGCGGTCGCAGTTCGGCATCGACCACCTGGGCACCGAGTCGCAGTACCGTGCGGTACGGGGAATCACCGCCCGGCCAATGGTGCGGCGGCAGCGCCACCCAGCCGTGTCCGAGCAGCAGCACCGGCAGTTCGAACGGCTGTGGCAGCGGCAGCGTCGTGCGGTGGACGTGGACCACGCTGCCAGCGTCGCATCCGGGGCTGGATCCGTCGAGAGTCGGGCGGCACGCTGTGGCGATGGAGTTCCGTCCGCTGCGCCTCGGCAAGCTGGCGATCGGCCTGCCGGTCGTGCAGGCGGCGCTCAGCGGCTACTCCGACGCGGCCATGCGCCTCGTCGCGCGCGAGCACGGTGCGCCCTACGCGCTGCACGAGGTGGTGCTCGACGAACTGCTGCTGCAGCGCGGCAAGCTGCGCAACCGCAGCCTGCAGCTGCCGGCGCCCGACCATCCGGTCGGCGGCCAGCTGATGGGTTCGCGACCGCACACGTTCGGGGCGGCGGCCAGGCAGCTGGTCCACGCCGGCTTCGACGTCGTCGATCTCAACTTCGGCTGCCCGGTCAACAAGGTGCTCGGCCGCTGCCGCGGCGGGTTCCTGCTGCGCGATCCGGACACCGCGCTGGCGATGGTGACGGCGGTGCTGGATGCAGTAGGCAACGCCGTGCCGGTGACGGTGAAGCTGCGGCGCGGCTACGACGACACCGCCGACTCGGAGCGCGCGTTCTTCACCATCCTCGACGGCGTGGTGGCCCGCGGGGTCGCGGCGGTGACCGTGCATGGCCGCACGGTGGTGCAGAAATACGTCGGCCCGAGCCGGTGGCAGTTCCTGGCCCGGGTCAAGCGCCACGTCGGCACCGCCACCGTGCTCGGCAGCGGCGACCTGTTCTCGCCGTTCGACATCGTGCGCATGCTGCGCGAGACCGGCATCGACGGCGTGACGGTGGCGCGCGGCTGCATCGGCAATCCGTTCGTGTTCGCGCAGGTGCGCGAACTGCTGGCCGGGCGGGCGCCGCGCTGGCCCGGCGTGGCGGCGCAGCGCGCGGCGCTGCTGCGCCACTGGCAATTGGCGGTCGAACTGTACCGCAGCGAGCGCACCGCCCTGGCGGCAGTGCGCATGCACGCGATCAAGTACGCCCAGTACCACCCGCAGCCGCAGTGGGCGCGCGCACAGATGGTGGCGATCCACACGCCGGCGCAGTTCGTGCCGCAGCTGGATCTGGTGTTCGATCCGTCGCGCTTCGACCAGGCCGCACGACTGCTGCAACCCGAGGATGCCGTGGTGCCGGCGGCGGCGCTGGCCGAGTGACCGGAGTCTCAGCGCCGCCGCGCCGCCGCGCCGCCGCCGGCCGCTGCGCCCGCAGCTCGACGTCGACGAACAGGCCGTCGGCGGCCCACTCCTGGAACCAGCCGCCGACCGCAGCATTGCCGCCGGCGGCTTCGAGCGCCTTGCCGAGCGGCCGGCCGGCGGCGAGAGCCTGCAGCACCGCGAATGCCGCGCGGTCGAGGCGCGCGCGCCACATGCGATCGTCCTTGCGGTACACCAGCAGATGGGTGGCGGCGGCGGCCGGCGGTGCCGGCGCGCGGTCGTCGAGCCAGGCCTGGTAATAGCCGTTGACCGGGAACCGGCAGGTCTGCAACCGCACCGACGGATTGAGCTGCAGCCGGGCGACGGCCCACTGCGCCGGCGGGATGCGCTGCAGTCGCGCGGCCTGCAGCGGCGTGAACTCGCGGGCGTGGAACGCCTCGGCGAGCGCCCATTCGAGCGTGGCGAGTTCGGTGGCGAAGGCGCTCTGCGGCAGCGACCGCTGCCGCTGTACGAACGCCGGCAGGTGCCGGCCGAAGAAGATCAGGTTGGCGTGGCGGCTCGGGTGGGCGACCGTGTAGCGGGCGGCCAACCGGTGGAAACCATGGTCGCCGAGCAGGTACTGCAGCGCCGGGTAGTCGCTGGCCAGCACTTCGATCAACCGCGTCAGGTAGCCGCCGTTGTAGACCTGCAGCCGGTCGGTCGCCGACATCCGATCGTTGGGCTTGATCGGCCGGCCGGCACGCACGGCGCGCGGCAGGAAGTAGGCGCGGGCCGGCGCACTGCGCACCGCGACTTCGGCGGTGGCCTCGTGCTGGATCACCAGCGACAGCCATTCCTGCAGCGCGCGCAGCCGCGGTGCGGCGGCCCGCTTCACGACGCCACCTCGAGGCGGCGCGACGACTTGGCGCGCGGCCGGGTGATCGCAGAGCGGTGCTTGCCGGCCTTCAGCGCCTCCGCATGCGTGCGGGCGAAGCTCGGGATGCGGGCATCCCATTCGAGGATCGTCGAGCGGCCGCCGCTGAGCCGGTGCGCCAGCGCGTACAGCTGCCAGACTTCCTTGCACACCGGATGATCGTGGGTGTCGAGCCGATGCGTGTCGTGCACCGTGTGGCCGGCGAGGTGGAAGTAGACGACGTGCGGCCAGGGGATCCCGCGCAGGTACTGCTCGGCCGAGAAGCCGTGGTTGCTGGCGCAGACGAACACGTTGTTGACGTCGAGCAACAGGCCACAGCCGGTCTCGCGCACGAGCGCCGTCAGGAACTCCGGCTCGGTCATCTCGGCGTGCGCGAACTCGAGGTAGGTGCTCGGGTTCTCGAGCACCAGCGGTTGCTCGAGCAGGTCCTGCACCTGGCGCACCTTCCGCACCATGTGCCGCAGCGACTCTGGCGTGTACGGCATCGGCAGCAGGTCGTGCAGGTTCTGGCCGTTGACGCCGGTCCAGCAGAAGTGGTCGCTGATCCAGCGCGCGCCGCAGCGGCGCTGCAGCGCCCGCAGTTCGCGCAGGTAGTCGCGGTCGATCGGGTCCTTGCTGCCGATGTTCATCGACACGCCGTGCATCACCAGCTGGTAATGCTCGGCGACCTGGTCGAGCACGTGCAGCGGCCGGCCGCCGGTGTGCATGTAGTTCTCCGACAGGATCTCGAAGAAGTCGACCTTCGGACGGTGGTCCAGCACGTGGCCGTAGTGCACGGTGCGGAGCCCGAGGCCGATACCGAGATCACGGCGGACGAGGTCGGCGAGCTGCATGGGGTTCGATGATCACCCGGCGCGGCCCATCGGGGCCACGCCAGGCGGTTCGAGGTTCGGTGGCCTAGTGCGCCTTGACCGGGACGGCGCAGCCACCCTTCTTGGCGCACTCGTTCTTGCCGGCCATGCCCTTGCAGCCGCCCTGGTTCCGGCAGCCGTTCTGGCCGGCGCAGGCGTGCTTGGCCGTGGCGCAGCCGCCCTTGCCCTTGCAGCTGTTCTTGCCGGCGCAACCCTTGTCACCGGTCGAGCAGCCGCCCTTGCCGGTGCAGCTGTTGAGCTTGGCGCAGGCGTGCTTGTCCATCACCGCCTGGGAACTGTCGGATGGCTGGGAGGAATGGCAGCTGGACAGGCTGATGGTGCTGCCGAGGAAGAGGCCGGTCACAGCGGCGCTCACGATTGCGGACGTGGTCTTGTTCATGTTTGCGGTTCTCCGTCGGCAGTCGCTGCATTCCGTGAGTCACATGGGCTGCCGTCAGAACGCGCGAGGTTACGACGACCCCGCTCGCGCCGGTCCAGGTGATCGGGAAAAAGCTGCGCCCGGGCACGGTGTGGCGCATGGCCGCGGCACCGCGGGGTTCCGCTGCCGCCGGCTCTGCTACTAGGATGCCGCCTTCTCGCACCCCGGGATCTGTCGCCATGCGCTCGCACCTCGCCTTCGTCCTGGCAGTCACTGGCGCTCTGGCCACTGCCCAGAGCAACACCATCCAGGGACTCGGTATCCGACTCGCGGACCTCGACGCATTGACCAGCAATGGACGCAGCGGCGTCTTTCCCAATGGTTCGAGCGGCCTGTCCTGCGCGCTGAGCGCCTGCAACAACGGCTCGGTGCCGGTGAACTGGCTGTCGGCAATGCAGACCCAGCATCCGTTCTACGCCTTCCTGTTGTGCCGCGAGACCGCCGGTCGCTTGCTGCAGATCTCCGACCACAGCTTCGTCAAGCATGGCTTCGCCTCGCTCAACGGCGACCTCTGCGGCAGCTGCCAGCAGCCGCCCGGCGGTGGCGCCCAGCTCGGCGTCAATTGCTCGGACACCTACGGGTTCCAGCTCAACTCGGATCCGTATGACCTCGGGCCGACCGGCGAGATCGATCCGTGGCTGATGACCTGGACCTCGGTCGGATCGCAATTCGATCGCGGCGAGCCGCCGGTCGCCGGCGCGGCGGCGAGTGACAACGTGCGCAGCCTCACCGCCGCCATGGTGACGGCGATGGGCCCGGTGCGGCACCGCATCGAAGTCGGCGACGCCGACCTCGATGTCGCCAGTTCGCAGTTCTACCTGCAAGGCAGCGTGTGGGTCGGCGGCGAGACCGAGGGCGCGCGCACCGACAACATGCTGTGCCGGCAGGTGTCCGCGGTGTTCTCGGCCGGCCAGTGGGTGTTCACCAACCACACGGCGCCGGTGCCCGGCAGCGTGCTGCAGCTGTGGCAGGGCGCCAGCGTCTGGTCGAGCACCAACGGCACCAGCGACGGCCGGGTGTACGTCGGCGTCAAGGTCACCGAACTCGGCAACGGCCTGTGGCATTACGACTACGCCGCCCACAACCGTGACAACAGCCGTGGCATCGCCGCGTTCCGCGTGCCGAAGTGTGCGGGCGCGCGAGTGTTCAACCTCGGGTTCCACGACGTCGACGCCGATCCGCTGAACGACTGGAGCACGCAGGTGCTGGCGACCGAGATCGCCTTCCTCGCCACCGCCGCCAACGCGTTGGAATGGAACAGCGTGTTCTCGTTCTGGTTCGACAGTGACGCGGCGCCGGTCGCCGGCACGACCAGCCTGGACCAGGCCCGCGTCGGCGCCGGCGCACTCAGCATCGGCATCAGTGGCGTCAACAGCCCGCTCTATCTGGGCACCAGCTACGTCGGCGCCGGCTGTGGTGCACCGGCGCCCACGATCGCGCCAGCCGGGGCACCGGCGCTGCCGCGGCTCGGCAACGCCACGTTCGGCGTGCGGATCCGCGCCCACCCGGGCAGCGGCATCCTGGTGATCGACGCGCTGGCCGCGGTCGCCATCCCGCTCGGCCCGTGCACGCAGTACCTCGGTGGCAGCACGATCACCACCTGGGGGTTTGCCATCACCGATGCCAACGGCACGTACACCGTGCCGCTGGCGATTCCGAACGATCCGTCGATCGAGGGTCTGGACGTCACCTGGCAGGCGGCGGAGCTGCTGACCGGCGGGCCGCTGTTCGGCGCGTTCAACCTGACGAACGGCATCACCGTGCGGGTCGGCAACAACCGCGGCTGCTGATCCGGCCCGGGCGCAGCAGTTCCGCGACCCGGATGGCGGTCGACCGCAGGGTGCAAGGGATCCGGCAGCGGCGAGTCGGGGCAGGTGACCATTGTGGGGCGGAGGCGATAGCATGCCGGGCCCTTCGCTCCGACCAGAACCGGGAACCATGCGCCGTCTCGCCGCCATCGTCGCGATCCTCGTTGCCGCCTCTGCGGCGGCCCAGTCCAACACCATCCCCGGCCTCGGCTCGCGGCTGTCGACGCTGAGCGTGCCGACGGTGTTCGGACGGACCGGCACCTTCCCCAACGGTCGCAGCGGTCTGGCCGCCGGCGTCTCGGTCTGCAACACCGGCACGGTGCCGATCAACTGGTTCGCGACGATGAATCCGGACCATCCGTTCTATGCATTCATCCTGTGCCGCCAGAGCACCGGTCGCTTCCTGCAGATCTCCGACTGGAGCTTCCTGAAGCACGGCTTCGCCTCGGTGAACAGTGACTGCAATGGCTGCATCCAGCCGCCGTTCGGTGGCAATCAGCTCGGCATCAACTGCGGCGACACCTATGGTTCGGGCCTCAATGCCGATCGCTTCAATCTCGGGCCGCCGAGCGAGATCGATCCGTGGCTGCTGACCTGGAATCCCGTGGGTTCGTACTTCGACCGCGGTGAACCGCCGGTCACCGGCGCCGCGGCGACCGATGGCGTGCGCAGTCTGACCACGGCGATGACCAACGCCATGGATGGCGTCCACCATCGCATCGAAGTCGACGACGCGCAGCTCAACGTCGCCGGCGCGCAGTTCGTGCTCGGTGGTCGGGTGATGACCAAGGGCGAGATCGAGACCACGCGCGAGGACAACATGCTGGCGCAGCAGATCACCGCGGCCTGGAACGGCAGCAGCTGGTCGTTCGGCGCCGTCGGCGCGCCGATGGTCGGCACCGTGCTGCACGGTTGGAGCGGCGCCACGCTGCGCTCCGGCACCAACGGCACCGACGACGGCCGCGTATGGGTCGGGGCGGTGGCGACGCCGCTCGACGACGGTTTCTGGCACTACGAGTACGCGCTGCACAACCGCGACAACAGCCGCGGCATCGCCGCGTTCCGGCTGCCGAAGTGCCCGACTTCGCGGGTCCGCAACGTCGGCTTCCACGACGTCGACCAGGATCCGCTGAGCGACTGGACCAGTTCGATCAGCAGCACCGAGATCGCCTGGCTGGCCACCGCCGCCAACGCCCTCGAATGGAACGAGGTGTTCAGCTTCTGGTTCGACAGCGATGCGGCGCCGATCGGTGCCGTCGTCACGCTGGACCAGGCCAGGCCCGGCGCCGGGGCGTTGACCTTCGCCGTCACCGACGTGCCGGCGCCGGTCCGATTGGCCAACGAGAATCTCGGTGGCGGCTGTGGCGCGCCGACGCCGTCGATGTACGCGTTCGGCGTGCCGCCGATCGGCTCGATCCCCAACGCGTCGTTCGGGGTGCGCACCACCAGCGACCCGAACACCGGCTTGTTCCTGTTCTTCTCGCTGCTGGCCAACAATCTGTCGCTCGGCAACGGCTGCACGCAGGTCATCGACTTCAGCACCGGTGCCACCTGGGGTTTCGGCGTCACCGACGCCGTCGGCAGGTTCGACGTGGCGATGCCGGTGCCCAACGATCCCGCGCTCGAAGGCCTCGACGTCATCTGGCAGGCGGGCATCATCCAGCCCGGTGGACCGGTGCTCGGCAACTTTGCCGTCAGCAACGGTCTGCGCGTGCGCATCGGCAACAGCCGCAGCAGTTGCCCGTGAAGTCCGGCCCGCGCCGGCAGGCGCCGCCGTCGCCGAGTATGTTCGCGGCATGATCCGCCGCGCCGTCGCCGACGACATCCCACACCTCGCCCGCTGCATCCGTGAACTGGCGCGCTACGAGCGCCTCGAGCACGAATGCGAGATCGACGAGGCGCGGCTGCGGCTGCACCTGTTCGGGCCGCAGTCGGTGTGCGCGGCGCTGCTGGCGGCCGAAGCCGACCGTGCGGTCGGCTTCGCGTTGTTCTACGTCACCTACTCGACGTTCAAGACGCGACCCTGCCTGCACCTCGAAGATCTGTTCGTGATGGTGGAGGCGCGCGGCAAGGGGCATGGTCTGGCGCTGTTGCGCGCGGTTGCCGCCGAGACGCTGGTGCGCGGCTGTGCCCGCCTCGATTGGCACGTGCTCGATTGGAATGCGCCGGCGATCGACTTCTACCAGCGCCAGGGTGCGCGCCTGCTGCCCGATTGGCGCACCTGCCGGCTCGACGGCGCGGCGCTGCGGGCCGCGGCAGCGGCGGCCGACTGACGGCTCTTGCGTCACGGGGCCAGACGGGTGATCCGCCAAGCGTGACCGTCGCGATCGTAGCGCCAGCGATCGTGCAGCCGCGCCACCCGGCCCTGCCAGAACTCGACCGCCCGCGGCACCAGCAGGTAGCCGCCCCAGTGCGCGGGCCGCGGCACCGGCCCGTCACCGCTGCTGGCCGCCAACGCTGCGACCATGGCCTCGAGTTGGTCGCGATCGCGCAGCGGTCGGCTCTGTGGCGATGCGGCGCTGGCCAGTCGTGCGGCGCGCGGTCGGGCGGCGAAGTACCGGTCGGCGACGTCGTCGCTGGCAGGTTCGACGCGGCCGACGATGCGCACCTGGCGGTTGCGCGGCTGCGACCACCAGTAGGTCGCCGCCGCCTGCGGGTTGGCCGCCAGTTCGCGGCCCTTGTCGCTGTCCTTGTTGGTGAACCAGAGGAAACCGCGGGCATCGGCCTGCTTGCACAACACGATGCGGCAGGCTGGTTCGTTGCCTTTGCCGCAGGTCGCCAGCGCCATGCCGTTGGGTTCGGGCACGCCGGCAGCGGCAGCGGCCTGCAGCCAGGCGGTGAACAAGGACAACGGCTCGGGCGGCAGATCACGCCGGTCGAGCGGTTCGTCGTCGTACTCGCGGCGCATGGCCTCGAAGTCGGGCGGTTGCATGCGGCGCGATCATGCCGCGCCAGCATCTGCCACTCACGCGGCAAGGTCTGGAGTCGCGGCCGCTGCCGGCCGGCGGTCCAGGGTGTCAGGCCCGCCGGTTCGCCATGCCGAGCGCGGCGCGGATCCAGCCGCGCGACTCATCCAGGTCGATCGGCGTGCCAGCTTCGACCCGCGCAGCGCGCGTGCCGCGGGCGGCGGTCGTCGGTGCCGGGCCGCGCAACCGTGGCGGCACCGGCAGGTAGCTGTCGTCGCAGTCGCGCACGGCCGCGCAACCGTCGTCGAAGTAGAACAGGGTCAGCTGGCGCAGCCGCAGGGTCTGTTGGTCCATGCCGCCCTTGTCGCGTCGCCACATGAAGCGGCGATGAAGGGGGCATGAGGAGACCCAGCGGCCGTTGCCGGCCGTCGGGCTAGCGCACGACGCAGTAGGCGCCGTTGCTGGCGACCAGGCCGAAGCCGTTGGCCGCGGCGTCGAACACGAAGCACTGGCCGGACACCGGCAGGCCGACCAGCCCCGGAATGTACGGCAGCGTCAAGGTGAAGGTGGCGCGGCCGAGGCCATCGGCGAAGCCGACGAAGTTCGACAACGGATTGACCTCGAAGAAGCAGCCGGGGGCGTTGAAGCCGAGCGCGGTCATCTGCACCGGCAGCGGGCCGACGCCGCTGTTGTCGCGGTCGAAGCCGATCGACAACACGCTCAAGGCGTTGGCCAGCGCGCCGTAGAGCTTGAACGAGAACGAG
>Ga0209488_10001359_pt1 | contig 20835 bp, 14 predicted proteins | sample Rivendell_Oct201_8_FD_188349 | JGI IMG/M metagenome (GOLD analysis project Ga0209488, IMG submission 188349) | Vadose zone soil microbial communities from the Eel River Critical Zone Observatory, Northern California, USA -... | ecosystem: Environmental > Terrestrial > Soil > Vadose zone >...
GCTGGCGAGTCCGGGGGCGAGCTCCTGGACACCGCGGGCGTTGCTGCCGAACGCCGGCGCACCGAGCAGGCCGGTGTCGGCACTGGCACCGAGCCGCTGCGCCAGCTGCTGCGCGGTGGCGAGCAGGGCCGGGTCGTGCGCGAGCTCCGGATGCAGCAGCACCGCGGCGGCGCCGTCGCGCTGCAGCTTGCTGGCCAGTCCGCGCGCCGCGTCGCCGGCCGCTCCGCCGGCCAATCCGCCCGCCAGCGCCGCCAGCAGTTCCTGCGCCGCCGCGCGCACCTTGCCGGCCTCGACCTGCTGCCAGGCCGCGGTGTCGCGGAACAGACCGTTGTGCGGACCGATCGCCACCACCGTGCCGCCGGCGAGCGCGGCCTTGCGCACCCACAACGCCAGCACCGGCAGCTCGGTCCACGGGTCGAGACCGAGCAGCAGCACCTTCTTGCACTGCGGCAGGTTGGCGATCCGGCCCTGCACCAGCCACGGCGTGTGCGCGCGCGGCAGGAAGCCGATGCGGCCGTTGGCGAGTGCCGGCTGCAGCGCGGTCAGCAACTGCGTCACTGCTTCGTTGCTCAGCGCCGGCGACGCGAGTACTGCACTCTGGCCGCGCAGCAGTTCGGCGGCGCGCAGGATGGCGGCTTCGTGCGTCGCCGGCGCCAGCCGGCCGCCCTGGCGCAGCAGCGGCTGCAGCGGCCGTCTGCTGGCCGGATCGCCACCCGCCACCTGCCCCGGCGCGGTGACCGGCGGCAGCGTGGCGAAGCGACCGTGATCGCACAGCCAGCCGTCGTCGACTTCCCGGTGTTCGCGCGCCACCAGGCGCAGGATCGCGCCGTCGCGCGCGTGCAGCGACACGCTGCAGCCGACCGCGCAGCCGCTGCACACCGACGGTGTGCGCTGCAGGTCCCACGGCCGCGCGCGGAAGCGGTACTGCCGCGAGGTCAGCGCGCCGACCGGGCACAGCTCGATGGTGTTGCCGGAGAACGGCGAAGTGAACGGTTCGCCGGTCAACGTGCCGATCTCGCTGTCGCTGCCGCGCTCGAGCGCGACCAATGCGCTGTCGCCGGCGATCTCCGCCTGGAAGCGCGTGCAGCGGTAGCACATGATGCAGCGCTCCTTGTCGAGCGCGATCTTGTCCGACAGCGGATAGGCCTTGTCCTTGCGGCGCTTGTCCTCGTGCATGCGCGAGCTGCCGCGCCCGTACTTGAAGGTGTTGTCCTGCAGCGGGCACTCGCCGCCCTTGTCACAGATCGGGCAGTCGAGCGGATGGTTGGCGAGCAGCAGTTCGAGCACCGCGTTCTGGCCGGCCACCGCATTGGCCGACACCGAGTTGGCGACCATGCCCTCGGCGACCGGCGTGGTGCAGGCGGTCTGCAGCCGCGGCATCTTCTCGATCTCGCACAGGCACATGCGGCAGGCGCCGACCGGCGCGAGCTTCTCGTGGTAGCAGAACACCGGGATCTCGATCCCTGCCTGCTTGGCGGCCTCGACCAGCAGCGTGCCCTTTTGCACCGCGACCTTCTTGCCGTTGACGGTCAGGTTGACGAGGCCGCTCATCCGCGCTGGCTCCAGTCGTGCGTGCCCTGCGCGTCGCGTGCCCCGGTGCCGCCGGCGATCGCCGCCAGGTACTCGTGCTGCCAGTGCTTGATCGTGGCGGTCACCGGGCTGGTGGCGAAGTCGCCGAGCGCACACAGCACCTTGCCGCTGATCTGGCCCGACAGGGTCAGCAGGAAGTCGATGTCCTGGGCGACGCCGCGACCCTGTTCGAGCCGCTGCAGGATCTGGTGCAGCCAGCGCGTGCCCTCGCGGCACGGCGTGCACTTGCCGCACGACTCGTGGCGGAAGAACTCGACCATGCGCGTGGCCGCGCGCACGATCGACACGTCCTCGGGGATCACGATCAGCGACGCCGAGCCGAGCATCGAGCCGGCGGCGGCGACGCCCTCGTAGTCGAGCTTGGCGTCGAGCTTGTCGGCCGGCACGATCGGCGCCGAGATGCCGGCCGGCAGCACGCCCTTGATCTTGCTGCCATCGCGCATGCCCAGGCCCCAGTGGTCGATGAGTTCGCGGAACGACACCGCGCCGAGCGGCAGCTCGTAGTTGCCCGGCCGGTTGACCCAGCCCGACAGGCAGTAGATCTTCGGCCCGGCGCTCTTCTCGTTCGGACCGAGCTTCTTGTACCAGTCGACGCCGCGGGCCAGGATGTGCGGCACGTTGCAGATGGTCTCGACGTTGTTGACCACCGTCGGCGCGGCATAGAGCCCGGACACCGCCGGGAACGGCGGCCGCGAACGCGGCATCGGCCGCCGGCCTTCGAGCGATTCGAGCAGCGCGGTCTCTTCGCCGCAGATGTACGCGCCGGCGCCGAGGAACACGTGGATCCGCAGCGCGAAGCCCGAGCCGAGGATGTTGCCGCCGAGGTAGCCGGCCTGCTCGGCAACGGTGATCGCCTGCCGCATGCGGTTGCCGGCCTCGACGTACTCGCCGCGCAGGTACAGGAACGCCTCGGTGCAGCCGATCGCGTAGCTGGCGATCGCCATGCCCTCGAGCAGCATGTGCGACTCGACCTCCATCAGCTCGCGGTCCTTGAAGGTGCCCGGCTCGGACTCGTCGGCGTTGACCACCAGGTACTTCGGCCCCGGCGTCTTCGGCACGAAGCCCCACTTCATGCCGGCGGAGAACGCCGCACCGCCGCGGCCGCGCAGGTTGGACTGCTTGACCAGGTCGATGACCTCGGCCGGCTTGTGCTGCAGCGCCTTGCCGAGGCCGTCGTAGCCGCCACTGGCCTGGTACTCGGCGAGCGACACCTGCGTGGTGCGCGGCTGCCGCGGCAGCAGCACCGGCTGGTAGCTGACCGGCAGCTTCGGCGCCGGCGCCGGCGGTTTCGCGGTGGCGTGGCAGTCGTGGTTGAGCGTGCCGGCGGTGGTCGGCACCTCGCCGCGCCGCAGCGCACTGACCAGCGCGTCGACGTCGGCCTGGGTCTTCAGGTTCTCGACGTAGTGCTCGCCGATGCGCACCATCGGCGCGCGGTGGCAGCCGCCCATGCACTCGGGTGTCCGCTGCAGGGTCACCATGCCGTCGGCCGTGGTCGCGCCGGCGCTGATGCCGAGCGCGCGCTCGAGCTGCGCCAGCAGCCGTTCCCCACCACAGAAACCGCACGGCAGCTGCACGCACACCTCGACCACCAGACGGCCGAGCGGTTCGGTGTGCAGCATCGAGTAGAAGGTCACCAGCTCGTGGGCGCTGGCGTGCGACACCGAGACCAGGTCGGCGACTTCGGCGATGATCGCGGGCGGCAGCCAGCCGATCTGCGCCTGCGCCAGCTTGAGCGCCGGCAGCAGCGCCGTGCGCGGCTGCGGGTAGCTGGCCACCTCGGCGGCGATCCGCTCGCGCGTCGCCGCCGACAACGCCGGCGTGGCGGCGTTCGGCAGCGGCGGTGCGGTCCTGGCCTTGCTGGTCACGATGCTGTCCGCCTGGTCGCTGCCCGGATCATCGATCGACCTCGCCCATCACCGGGTCGATGCTGGCGATCACCGCGATCAGATCGGCGACCAGGCCGCCCTTGGCCATGCGTTCGATCGCCTGCAGGTTGGCGAACGACGGCGCGCGCTCGCGGATGCGCACCGGCTGGCCGCTGCCGTCGCTGACCACGTAGAAGCCGAGTTCGCCGCGCGGCGACTCGACGCCGACGTAGGCCTCGCCGGCCGGCGGGCGCAGGCCTTCGGTGAACAGCTTGAAGTGATGGATCAGCGCCTCCATCGACTGCTGGAACTCGGCGCGCGGCGGCGGCATGACCTTGCGGTTGTCGGTGCGCACCGGCCCTTGGGGCATGCGGTCGAGTGCCTGCAGGCAGAGCTTCACGCTCTCGCGCATCTCCGCCATGCGCACCTGGTAGCGGGCGAAGCAGTCGCCCTCGCTGCGGGTCGGCACGGCGAAGTCGTACTGGTCGTAGCCGCAGTACGGATGCACCTTGCGCAGGTCGTGCGCCACGCCCGACGCGCGCAGCAGCGGGCCGGACACGCCGAGCGCGATCGCATCGCCCGGTTCGAGCCGGCCGATGCCCTGCATGCGCTCACGGAAGATCGGGTTGTCGGTCAGCAGCGACTCGTACTCGTCGAGGTGCCCGGGCAGCTCGCGCACGAACGCGCGCACCTGCTGCAGCCACTGCGGCGGCATGTCGTCGGCCAGGCCGCCGGGGCGGATGAACGACGTCATCATGCGCTGGCCGCTGAGTTCCTCGAACAGATCGAGCAGCACTTCGCGTTCGCGGAACGCGTACAGGAACGTCGACATGCCGCCGAGGTCGAGCGAGGCGGTGCCGACCCAGACCAGATGCGAGTTGAGGCGCGTCAGTTCGGCCAGCAGCACGCGACCGACAGTCGCCCGTTCCGGCACCTGGCAGTCGAACAGCTGCTCGACCGCCAGCGCGAACGCCAGGTTGTTGCCGAGCGGGTTCAGGTAGTCGAGCCGGTCGGTCATCGGCACCGCGTGCATCCAGTTGCGCGCCGCCATCGACTTCTCGATGCCGGTGTGCAGGTAGCCGATCGCCGGTTTGCAGGCGACCACGATCTCGCCGTCGAGTTCGAGTTCGAGCCGCAGCACGCCGTGCGTCGACGGATGCTGCGGGCCCATGTTGATGTGCAGCGTGTGCCGTTCGTCGGCGGTCGCCGCCGCACCGGCCAGCGATGTCACGGGCGGGTTCATGTGCCGTAGAGCTCGCGCGTGACCGTGAAGTCGACCGGCTCGCCACCGAGCGGATGGTCGCGCCGCAGCGGATGGCCCTGCCAATCGTCCGGCATCAGGATGCGCCGCAGATCCGGATGGCCGGTGAACTGCACGCCGAACAGGTCCCAGGCCTCGCGCTCGTACCAGTCGGCGGCCGCGAACAAGCCGGTGATGCTCGGCGCCTGGCCGTCGGTGCGCAGCTTGAGGCGGAACCAGCGGCGCTGCGCCATCGCGTAGAACAGGTACTGCAGATCGAACCGGTCGGTGCGCTGCGGCTCGTCGACCACCGTGCAGTCGAGGAACCGGTCGACGCCCTGCTGCTGCAGCCAGCCGACGCAGGCGAGCAGCTGCTCCTTGCCGATGCGCGCCCAGGCGGTGCCGTCCCGGGTGACGCCGAGTTCGGCGCCCGGGAACTGCGCCTGCAGGCCCGCTTCGAGCGTGGTGCTCATGACCGGCGGTGCCCCATGCGCACGCGTTGCTGCAGCTTGATGATGCCGTCGATCAACGCTTCGGGCCGCGGCGGACAACCGGGCACGTAGACGTCGACCGGCACGATCTTGTCGACGCCCTGCACGATCGCGTAGTTGTTGAAGATGCCGCCGCAGGAGGCGCAGTCGCCCATGGCGATGACCCACTTCGGCTCCGGCATCTGGTCGTAGATCTCGCGCAGCACCGGCGCCATCTTCTGCGCCACGCGGCCGGACACGATCAGCAGGTCGGCCTGGCGCGGGGTCGCGCGGTAGATCTCCATGCCGAAGCGGGCGATGTCGTACTTGCCGGCGGCGGCGGCCATCATCTCGATCGCGCAGCAGGCGAGGCCGAAGGTGGCCGGCCACATCGACTTCTCCCGGCTCCAGTCCTTGAGCCGCGACAGCGCCCAGCCGAGCGCGCCGTCCTTGTCGGTCTGGACCACCGGCGGAGCCTGGTTGACGTCGTGCTTCATGACCTCCCTGCTGCCCGGTGCCGGGTCACTTCCACTTCAGCGCGCCGCGCGAGCGCGCATAGAAGTAGCCGGTGCCGAGGACGGCGAAGAACGAGGACATCGCCAGCAGCCCGTTCCAGCCGAGCTGCCGCAGGATCACCGCCCACGGGTAGAAGAACAGCGCCTCGACGTCGAAGATCAGGAACAGCATCGCCACCAGCGCGAACCGCACCGGCCAGCGGGTCTCGGTGCGGAACGGCTCCGACACCCCGCACTCGTACGGCCGGGCCTTGGCCTCGCTGGGCTTGTGCGGCGACAGCCTGCCGGCGATGACGACGATCGTGCCCGCGAGGGCCAGTGCCATCGTCAGGTGCAGCAGGAGGGACAAGTACGGAGACACGGTGCGGCTTGCTGCCGGCGGAGCTTAGCTGCACAGCGGAGAGGGTCAACGCTGCGAGACGGCGATGGCGATGGGCGGCGGCAGCGTGCCAACGCGCCCCGGCTGCCTGCCGAACGGCATGCGTGCTAATCTGCTGGCCGAAGATGGCGACCCGTTCGGCGAACACCTGCGGCTGGCTGTGCAGCAGCGCCTGCGTTGCGCTCGCCGGCAGCCTGGTCGGCGATCTCGCGGCGCAGGTTGCGCCCCGCGCAACTGTGACCGGGCGCGCCGAAGGTGTGGTGGTCGACGCGTTGCAACAGCCCGTACCGGCGGCCAGTGTCTGGATCGACATCGACGGCACCACCACCGCGCGCACGGTCGCCGACGGTGCCGGCATGTTCGTGCTCGGCAGGCTGCCGTACGGCGCGGCGACCGTCCGCGCCACCGCCGACGGCTGCGCGCTGGCGGCGCAAACCGTGCAGATCAGCGGCGAGCTGCAGTGGCTGCGGTTGCAGTTGTTCCCGGCGCGCACGATCACCGGCCGCGTCACCAACCTCGATGGCAGACCGCTGGCCGGAGCCTTCGTGCTCGCCGATCCCGACCTGCCGGACACGCTCGACTTTGCCGATGACTGCACGACCACCGATGCCGAAGGGCGCTACGAATTTCGGCGCGTGCCGATCGGCGGCGTGTTCCTGCGCGCGTGGTCGCCCGGGCATCAGACGCAGGAGGAGTACACCACCGGCAAGGACCCGGTCGCTGTCGACCTCGCACTCGATCCGGACCCGGATCTGACGGTCACGCTGCGCCTGCTCGGCGCCACGCCGGCGGAGTTGGCGGCGGCGAGTTTCCACGTGCGCGCCGCCCGCGGCGACGTCGCGCAGGCCCTGCCCGCGCCGCTGGCATCTGCCCGGCCGGACGCTGACGGAAGCTGCCAACTCGTCGGCATGCCGCGCAACGTCACCCTGCGCTACGTGACCGTGTCGGTGCCGGGGGCGCATTGCCTACCGAGCCGACAAGAACTGCGTTCCGGCCGGCGTGGCGAAGTCACGCTCGAGTTCCGACTGCTGCGCGGCGACGAAGCGACGATCCGCGGCACGCTGGTCGACGGCGACGGCAAGCCGGTCAAGGGCGTACGGCTGCACTGCCGCGCGGAAGGCCATGGCGGCGGCGCCTATGCGATCGACTCAGCGGTGGGTTCGGGCATTTCTGCGGCCGACGGCAGCTTCGCGCTGCCGAGCCCCGTGGCGCCGGGAGAGAAGTTCTCGCTGCAGAGCGACGACGACAAGGTGGCCGTGTGGCAACCGCACGACGACGTGTTCCAGCATCACGACAACTGCTTCATCGCCGAACATCTGCCCGGCGCGGTGCACCAGGTGACGACCATCGTGACCACGACGGTGCGCGGGATCGTGCACGACGCCGACGGCACGCCGGTGGCCGGGGCGGCGATCCAGCTGCTCGCGCGCGCGGCGAATCGGTCGCCCGCCGAGGAGACGATCGCCGAGGCGTGGACGGGCCGCGATGGCCGCTTCCTGCTGCTGCGCGGCCTCGGCGGCGGCATGCAACTGCCGGTGCGCGTGCTGGTCGACGGTCCCCTGTCGGCCAGCAGCACGGAGTTCTCGCTCGGCGAGGGCGACGCGTTCGAACTCGAGCCACTGGTGGCGCAACCGGCTGCCGAAGTGGTCGGCACGGTCACCGATCCCCGAGGCCGGCCGCTAGCCGGGCTTCGCGTGCACCTGTTCCGCATGTCACGCAATGAGCTGGGTACGATCACCGACCGCAACGGCCGCTACCGCTTCGTCGGCGTGCCGCCCGGCATGTGGCAGATCCGATGTACACGCGGTGAGAAGTACCCGGACACGTTGGCTGGTGCTGTCGCCGTCGACGACCACGGCGTGCAACGCGGGGACCTGCAGGTCGATCTCGACCACTGATCGCGACACCGCCAGCGGCGAGTCGCGCGCAGCTCAGCCCGCCATGGCCGCACGCCGCGAACGGCCGCGACCTTCACGCCGCGGCTTGCGCGCGCCACCGGTACGTCGGCCCGGCGCCGAGACGCTGGCAGCCGCGTTGGGGTCGCCCTTCAGATGCGCGGTCACCGCCCGGTGCAGGCGCAGTTCGCTCGGCGCCACCATCGACAGCGCGCGGCCGGAACGGCCGACGCGACCGGTGCGGCCGGTGCGGTGCACGTAGTCCTCGACGCTGAGCGGGAAGTCGAAGTTGATCACCAGTTCGATGTCGTCGACGTCGATGCCGCGCGCGGCCACGTCGGTCGCGACCAGGAAGCGCACCTTGCCGCGGTCGAAGCCCTGCAGCACCGTGTGCCGCGCCTCGGCACTCTTGTCGCCGTGGATCGACTCGGCCGGCAACCGCGAGCGCTTCAACGCGCCGCCGAGCCGTTCGCAGCCGAGCTTCTTGTTGACGAAGATCAGCACCTTGCCGGTCTCGCGCGCCAGCAGCTGCTCGAGCGTCGCCAGCTTCTGCGCCACCGTCACGGCGACGAACCGGTGCTTGATCGTGGTCGGCACATGCGACCGCGTGCCGATCTGCACGCGCGCGGCGTTCGGCAGGAAGTCGCCGACCAGGCGCTCGACTTCCGGCGGCATGGTCGCCGAGAACAGCAGCGTCTGCCGTTCGCCGGTGAGCCGCATGAAGATGCGCCGGATCTGCGGCATGAAGCCCATGTCGAGCATGCGGTCGGCTTCGTCGAGCACGACCGTGCGCACTTTCTCCAGCGTCAGGTTACGGCGCTCGAGGTGGTCGATCAGGCGGCCCGGACAGGCGACCACGACGTCGCAGCCGCGTTTGAACGCGGACTCCTGGATCGACAGGTCGATGCCGCCGAACGCGGTGCAGACATGCAGCCCGGTGTGGGCAGCGTAGGCGCGCAGGTTCTCGGCCACCTGCACGCACAGTTCGCGCGTCGGCACGATGACGATCGCGCGCAGGCCGGGCTCGCCGCCGCACAGTTGATGCAGCAGCGGCAGGCCGAAGGCGGCGGTCTTGCCGCTGCCGGTTTCGCCGAGCCCGATCAGGTCGCGGCGGTTGAGGATTTCGGGGATGGCGCGCGCCTGGATGTCCGTCGGCTGTTCGTAGCCGGCGGCACGGACGCCCGCGAGGATGGGCTCACAGAGCCCGAGCGATGCAAAACTCACGTAGTTCAGTACTCTCGAAGCGAAGGGGGACGGCGGCAATCGAAGCGACGCCTGCGTCCTTGGCTGGCTCGCCAGCGGCGCGCGCAACCGTCCGGGACATCGGCATCCCGGGGCACGAAGTTGAATTCCTCGTCACCTCGCCGGTCCGCTGCGGTCCGCGGGAACCCTTCCGGTTCCATTTCGGGACCGGATGCTAGGGTCGCGGCCTCATCGCTGCAAGTCCGGCCCACCGGATATCCGCGGCGGTTGTCGAGCAGCTGCGGGCCGCAATCGCTCCTACTGCAAGTGCAGGTCGTGCCGTCCGGTCAGGGCAAAGCCGAGGTTCGACGGCGACAGCACCAACCACTGAAGAGCCACGGGAAGACCAGTAGCCGCCACCGTGAACGGTGCGGAAAACTCGGCGTAGCCGGTGTCCCAACCGGCAGTGCCGGTGCTGCGGCTGAACGTGAACTCGGGCGCGACCAGCAGCGAGCATCCTGGCAGGCCCCACGGATCCAGGAGCAACGGCAGCGAATAGCCCAACCAGGTGGTCGCTTGCGTCGACCCCGCGAGCAACCAAGCCGCGGCACCCGGCGGAGCGCCGCTGAGCGTGGAGCGCACGTGGCCGGCCGAGTCCCTGCGCACCGCGATCTGCGGCAGCGCTCCGGCACTGCTGCAACCTGCACCCGACGTCGAAGTGCCGAGCAGGTTGGCGCGGATCGCGCGCAGGCGTGGCCTGTCAACACCGGTGACCGGCGGACCTTGACTGATGACCTGGACCAACCAGTCGTAGACGACGATGACCGGATACGGATTGCCCGGTTGCGGCCCAAGGTTGGCGAGGCCTGCTCCGAGCGAAACGTCACTGAATCTCAATTCCCCGGGGTTCACCAGGGTGGGCCAGTTGATCTCCTGCCACAGCACGCCGCCGTCGCGCCCAGAATACCCGGAGACCCGCCCGCCCCACGCGTTGCCTGGCGTCGGCTCGCCGTTGTAGTAGTAGGGATTGCCGGCAAACACGTCGGGGACGCCGTCGAGATCGAGATCCATCCCTCCGAGCAGTTTCCTCCCCGGGTAGCTCTGCATGTCCACCCACTCGCGGATCACCTGGCCCGTTGCCCCCGAGAAGACGGTGATGAGGCCGCGGGAGCCGGTGTTGTTGCTGGTGGCGTAATCGGGCACGCCGTCGCCATCCATGTCGCCCATCGGGACGATCTGGCAACCGAGCGCGTCACCGACTTGCGTGCCGAAGTCCGTGCGGATCAGACTCCCCGTCCGGCCCGAGTAGAGCTGCACACCACCGCGGAAGGTGGTCTCGACCAGCCCGACGCCGAAGTCGCCGATTCCGTCACCGTCGATGTCGCCGACCGGGCCAATGCCACGCAGCCATTGGATGTTGGGCTGGAGGATGTTGATCGTGTAGAGCAGCGCGCCGTTGTGGTCGTACGCGAAGACGCGCGAATCGGCGCTGCCGTAGGTCGCGGTGATGACTTCGTTGCGGCCATCACCGTCGAGGTCGAGACCGAAGGAGAGTTCGCCGAAGCTGCCGAAAAAGGGACCCGTGGCGGTGAAGAGCACGCGGTCCAGGTAGGGCGACCATACTTCGAGACGATTGGGAACCGACGCACCCGAGCCGATGAAAGTGAACGCAAAGTCAGGATGACCATCGCCATCCACGTCGCCGACCGGATTCGGGTCGGTCACCCTGACGTACCCGTGGTTGCGTTCGTACAGGATGGCACCGCTCTGCCCCGATAGCACGCGCATGGCTGTCCTGGTATTTGCAGTGTAGACGTCGAGCACAACGGCAACGACGACATCCTGGCTGCCATCGCCGTCGAGGTCGCCCAAGGTGGAGGGGAGCCCATAACCATCCGCCAGCGGCCAAGCGCGCCACAACTCCTCCTGGGCTCCGAGGCTTGCGATCAGACCCAGCGTCACGAGCATTCGTGCGGGCAACATCACGGCAGCCTAACCCACAGCGCTTCCGACGGAACCGTTCGGCAGCGTGCGATACAGGTTCGCGCGCCCTACACGCCGAGCCGGCGCGACAGATCGCTCTGCAGCAGCCGGTCGGGATCGAGCCGTTGCTTTAGGGCGCGAAAGGTCGCCACCGCCGGATCGCCGTGGATGCGGCCGAACGACGACGCCAGCAGCACCGCGTCCTTGGCGTAGTAGAAGCGACCGCCGGCCGTGAGCACGATCTCGGCCAGCTCCTGGCACAGGCGCCACAGGGCCTGCCGCCGGTGCGCGCGCATGCTGACACACAGGTCCATCGCCAGCGAGTAGCCGTCGACCGCGTGCGTCATCAGGAACGGATCGGGCCGGTGCCTTTTCAACACGCCGAGGTACGGCACCATGCCGGCCTGCTGGCAGCGTTCGATCAAGGTGCGCAGCACGCGCTCGCCGTGTTGCTGCGGCACGAACGGCTGGAACTGGATCAGCCCGCCGGGCCGCGTCATCCAGTGCCAGCGCGGCACGTAGTCGAGCAGGAAGTGGAACGCGCCGTGGCTCTGCAGTAACGGCGAGCGGCGCGCCTCGCCGGCGCCGGCGCAGAACTTGGCCCAGTTGATGGTCTTGACCTGACCGAGCTGCACGGCCGCCCACATGCCGGGCCACAGCCAACCCTTGGGCACGAGGCCGAACAGCCGACTCGGTACGTCCTGCAGGTTCGGATCGAAGAAGCGCACGCCCTCGGGGTCTTCGCCCGGCGCCAGCTGGTCGGCGCGGTGCATCAGGCCGCGACCGAGGGCCGCGCCCTTGCCGTGCAGATCGAGCCAGCTGACCAGGTAGTCGGCGTCGCCCTTGAGGTCTTCCAGGATCTGCAGGTTGTGCGCCAGGTCGCGGGCGACGATGCCCCACACGCGCAGCCGGCCCGAGTGCACGCGCTTCAATTGCAGCGTGATCTCGGTCATGCAGCCGAGCATGCCGAAGCCCGAGATCGCGGCGTGGAACACGTCGGCGTTGTGCTGCCGGCTGCACTGCAAGCTCTCGCCGCGCGGCGTCAGCAGTACGAACGACTGCACGTGCTCGCCGAACGGGCCGGCGCAGAAGTTGTTCTTGCCGTGGATGTTCATCGCCGCGGCACCGCCGATCGACACCGCCATCGTGCCGGACACCACCGGCGGCCAGAAGCCGTAGGCGATCGCGTGCCGCCACAGATCGCGCACCGTGACCCCGGGCTCGACCGTGACCAGGCCGGTCGCCGGATCGAACTGCAGGATCCGGTTCATGCGGCTGAGATCGAGCACGTGCCCGTCGGTGTTGGTCGCGGCGTCGCCGTAGCTGCAGCCGGCGCCGCGCAGCGCCAAGGAACCGCCGCGCTGCTGCACGTCGGCCATTGCCGCCGCGACCTGTTCGGCCGTGGTCGGCCGCAGCAGCTGCGCCGGGCCGCCGACGGCCATGCCCCAGCCACCGACCCGTTCCCGGCGCCACTCGATCATCGTCGTCACGGCGGTCTCAGATCGACAGGCGACGGAACACGAACGAAGGGATGTTGCGGATCACGAACATGATCAGCCGCCACTTGCCCGGCACATAGGCGATCGTGCAGCGCCGGTCGCGGGCGGCCAGGATCTTCGCCGCCGCGGTGTCGGCCGGGATCGCGCCCTCGAGCTGCAGGCCTCGGGTCATCGGCGTGTCGACGAAACCCGGCCGGATGGTCGTGACCTGGACGCCGTGCCGCCACAGCCGGTTGCGCACGCTCTCGAGGAAGGTGTCCATCGCCGCCTTGCTGGCGTGGTAGCCGGGCTTGCCGACCCGACCGCGATCCTGCGCCACGCTGCTGACGCCGACGATGCAGCCGCTGCGCCGCGGCTGGAAGCGCCGCGCCGCGGCGTTGACCCAGGCGATGCAGCCGATGGCATTGACTTGCATCTGCTGCAGATCCTTCGCCAGATCGAACTCGTCGGGCCCGACCGCCGGCATGACGCCGGCGACATAGTGCAGCTCGTCGACCTGGCCGAGCTCCTGTTCGATCCGCGCGAACGTCGGCTCGGCCGCCGCGGTGTCGGCAGCATCGTGCACGTACGGAAACGCCGCCTGGCGGCCGAGCGCATCGTTGATCGCGAACGCCATCGCCTGCAATTCACCCGGGCGGCGTGCCAGCATCGCCACCTTGCGCCCCTCGAGCGCCAGCCGGCGCGCGACCGCGGCGCCGATGCCGGAGCTGGCGCCGACGACGATGCAGGTTCCGCTGCGAACGGGCATCACGGTAGCAAAGGGTGCCCAGCCTGCGTTTGCAACCGCAGCGGTCGCATCGCCCGCCGGCTGCCGGCCATGCCCGCCAATGGACCTTCGCCCGGGGTGGTCACGGCTGCGGCCCACGCCGACTACCGGGCAGCATGGCCCTGCGCACTCCATCCCTCGGCTGCATCCTCGCCGCTCTGGCCACCGCCCAGCAACCCGCACCGACGGTCGACACGCCGCCGTGGCAACGCGCCCGCGCCGTGTTCTTCGTCCAGTCCGACAACCCGGTCGGCGCCGAGGCCTGCGTCGGCTACGAGGCGTTGGCTTGGGATCAAGCCAGCAGGCTGCTGGTCGACGGCGCCAAGACCGGTGATCGGGTCGGGCTCGGCCGCGCCGGCTGTGCCACATTCGACACCATCAGCGAAGTCGACTTCGCCGGCACCAAGATCAAACCCGACGACTACTTCATCGCCCTGGAACGCAGCAAGGACGGTTGGGCGCTGCTGTTCCTCGATGCCAGGAAGGTGCGCGGCGCACAGAGCGATCCCGTTGCGCTGGCGAAGGCGCCGGTGCTGGCGCGCACGCCGCTGCAGTACAAGACCAGCGACGGCAACGGCAGTCTGACTTGCGCCCTGCAGCCGGACAGCAAGGGCAATCCGATGGCCTTGACCGTCAACTGGGGACCGCACGCCTGGAGCTGCAGCGCGAGGGTGCGCGGCGCCGACGGCACGCAGCCGTTGGCCCAGCCGATGCTCCGTCGCTGCAGCCGCGTGGTGTTCGCGCCGGCGAAGGACGGCAAGCTGCTGGCGGCGCTGCTCGACCACGGCACGCCGGCGTGGAACGGCGAGCGGGCGAAGGCGATGGCGGCGCTGAAGACCGGCTCGCGCTGGCGCTTCGGCACCGACTGGTGGACCACGCTCGACAGCGACGTGCCGCTGCTGATCGGCGGCAAGAAGCTGCCCGCCGGTTGCTGGCACCTGGTGCTGCAGAAAGCCGATGGCGATGGCTGGAACCTGTGCTGTTGTGCCGCCGCCGACCAGCTCGGCCAACGGCTGGACGCCTTCTCCGCCGATCAGGCCAAGCCGGCGTTGGTCGTACCGCTGACGGTGGCCAAGGCGACGAAGATGGCGGATGCACTGCAGGTGCAGTTCGCCGTCGACGGCAGGCAGCTGCTGCTCGAAGTGCTGTTCGGCGACCACCGGCTGACCGTGCCTTTGACGCAAGGCTGAGGCCAACGCCCGGTCGATCAACTCCGGCCCGACGCTCAGAGATTGCGCAGCCGGATCGCCCCGGTCGGACAGTTGCGCTCGCAGGCGAGATCGCGCGTGCACTCGTAGTTGTGCAGCTTGCGCACCACGTCACCGATCGGCACGGCGGCATAGCCGTGCGTCGCGCAGGTGGCGGCGCAGATGCCACAGTGGATGCAGGCGTTCATGTCGACGTCGAGCTGCACGTGGTCGCGCGGCGCACTGACGTTGCGGTCCTCTTCGGCCACCACCTTGGGGTCGCACAGGTAGCGTGTCAGCGGATGCGTGGTCAGCACCTCGAGCGCCTCGCGTTCGCCGAGCCGCACGATCTCGTTGACGTCCGGCATGTCGAGCAGGCCGACGTGCGACACCTTCGGCTTGATCACCACGGTCTTGTCGTCGGCGTAGCGGTGCAGGTTGTGCTCGTTGAGTGCCAGCCCCATGACCTCGTAGGTCTGGAACAGGATGTGCGGCAGGCTGGCGCGGTACGGCACGCGCGCCTGCATGTCGCGGTGCGACAGGTCGACGCCGATGATCAGGTCGGCCTTGCGCGCCTGCGCCAGCCGCAACGCCAGGGTCTCGGTCATGCCGCCATCGATGTAGTGGTCACCGCCGATCGCGATCGGCTCGAAGATCGCCGGCAGGCAGGAGGACGCATAGACCGCATCGGCGACCGGCACCTGGTCGGCGCCCGGCAGGCCGAAGAACCGCGATGCGCCGGTGGTCAGCGACAGCGCATTGCAGAAGAACGGCCGCGGCAGGTCGGCGAAATGCAGCTGCGGCAGCCAGCGCTGCAGGAACTGGTGGAAGGTCTTGCCCTTGTAGACCGAGGCGTGACGGTAGCCCTTGACCAGGAACTTCAGCACGTTGAGCTTGAAGTAGTCCTTGATGGTGATTTCGCCGGCGACCTCCTCGATCCGGCGGCTGTCGAGGCGTGTGGCGTACAGCGCGCCCATGACCGCGCCCATGCTGGTGCCGACCACTTCGTCGATCTGCAGGCCCAGGCGTTCGATCGCGCGGATCACGCCGATGTGGCAGTAACCGCGCATGCCGCCGCCGCCGAGCACCAGCACCGTCCGCCGGGAGCTGCTGATCGGCAGCAACGGGTGGCCGTTGCGCGCGGCCGACGGAGTGCCGTTGCCACTGGCGTGGTTGCGCGGGCCACCGGGGTTCGGAGTTGGATCGTTCACGCCGTTAGCAGGTACGCCAGTCGGAATCGTCGCGAAAGCGGACACAGGTCGCAGCCTGCACCATCCGATAGATCGGATCACGGCCGTGGTTGCCTGAAACTGCAACTGCAACGCGACGAACATCTAGTGAAGGAGTGAGGACCGGCCTAGCCGGGTGCCAACGATGATCAGCTGGCGCGAACTCCAGCGGCTCGACCGTTCGGAGCAACGGCGGCTGCAGGACCATCTGCTGCGCCGCTTCGTGCGCGAGCAGCTCTACCCGTTCTCGGCGTTCTATCGCCGGCTGTTCGACGCTGCCGGCGTCAAGCCCGAGCAGATTCGCACCACCGACGACCTGCGCCGGCTGCCGTTGAGCAGCAAGCTGGATCTGCTGCCGACCGCCGACGACCCGCAGCGGTTCAAGAAGTTCATCCTGCAGCCGGATCCAGCGTCATTGCGGGCGGCGTGGCCGCTGCGCAAGAAGCTGCCGCTGCTGTGGCAGAAGTGGACCCAGGGCAGCGATGCGGTCAAGCAGCGCCTGCGGCGCGAGTTCTACCCCTGCTTCATGACCTTCACCACCGGCCGCTCGGCCGAGCCGGTGCCGTTCTTCTACTCGCCGCACGACATCCAGAACCTGCACGAGACCGGCACGCGCCTGGTCGAGGTCATGGGCCTGCACTCCGAGTATCGCGTCGCCAACGTGTTCCCGTACGCGCCGCACCTCGCGTTCTGGCAGGTGTTCTTCGCCGGCCAGGCGACCGGGATGATGGCGCTGTCGACCGGCGGCGGCAAGGTGATGGGCAGCAGCGGCGATCTGCGCGCGATCGCGCGGCTGAAGGCCGAGGCGCTGATCGGCGTGCCCGGCTACATCTACCACCTGTTGCGCAAGGGCGCGGCCGACGGCATCGATCTGTCGTCGATCCGTTGTGTCGTGCTCGGCGCCGAACGGGTGCCGCCGGGCCTGAAGGCCAAGATCTGCGAGTTGCTGGGCCGCATGGGCGCGCACGACGTGCGCGTGTTCGGCACCTACGGTTTCACCGAAGCGCGCATGGCGTTCGCCGAGTGCCCGACCCCGGACAACAGCTACACCGGCTACCACCTGTTCCCCGACCTGGCGATCTTCGAAGTCGTCGACCCGGTCACCGGCGAGGTCGTGGCCGATGGCCAGGACGGCGAACTGGTGTTCACGCCGCTGCAGGCGCGCGCCAGTTGCGTGTTCCGCTACCGCACCGGCGACCGCGTGCGCGGCGGCATCCACTGGGAACCGTGCCCGCACTGCGGCCGCACCGTGCCGCGCATCAGCAGCGACCTGACGCGCGAGTCGAGCCTCAAGGACCTGCAGCTGCTCAAGGTCAAGGGCACGCTGGTCAACCTCGAGGATTGCGCGATGATCCTGTCGGGCATCGCCGAGGTCGAAGAGTGGCAGATCGAACTCAAGAAGAAGGACGACGACCCGTTGGAAGTCGACGAGTTGATCGTGCACCTGGCGCTGCGCAGCGGCTGCGCCCGTGACGCCGCCGTCGGCAAGGTGACGGACGCGTTCAAGGGCCGGCTGGAAGTGGCGCCGAACCGCGTCGAGTTCCTGGAGCTGGATGCCATGTTGCGGCGGATCGGCATGGAGACCGAGATGAAGGAGAAGCGATTCGTCGACTCGAGACCGAGAACATGAGCAAGCCCGACCCCGAACAGACGCTGGCGCTGGTCGCCGGCTATCGCACACCGTTCTGCAAGGCCGGCACCGAGCTGCAGGGTGCGGCGGCCGCGGATCTCGCCGCGCACGTGTGCCGTGAACTGCTCGACCGCACCGGCATCGATCCCGGCAGCATCGACGAAGTGGTGTTCGGCTGCGCCGGGCCGGATGCGCGCGAAGCCAATGTCGCCCGCGTCGCCGCACTGCGCGCCGGCCTGAGCCAGCGCACGCCGGCGGTGACCGTGATGCGCAACTGTGCCTCGGGCATGGAGGCGTTGCTGGTGGCGCAGCAGCGGCTGCGCGCCGGCGACGGCAAGGTGTTCCTGGTCGGCGGCACCGAGTCGATGTCCAATTTCCCGCTGCTGATGGGCAAGCAGCTGGTCAGGTTCTTCCAGCGCCTGCAGAAGGCCAGGAGCGCGCTGCAGCGGCTGCGGGCGCTCGCCGGGTTCCGGTTCGGCGCGCTGGCGCCGCGATTGGCGATCGTCGAGGGCCTGACCGACCCGACCACCGGTCTGATGATGGGCAACACCGCCGAGAACGTGGCGCGGTTGTTCGGCATCGACCGCGCCGAGCAGGACCAGTTCGCCCTGCAGAGCCATCAACGCGCGGCTGCCGCGCAGCAGGCCGGCCGCTTCGCTGCCGAGATCGCGCCGATCGCCGCACCGCCGAAATACCAGGCTCTGCTCGCCACCGACAACGGCGTGCGGGCAGAACAGAGCCTCGCGGCGCTGCAGAAGCTGCGGCCGGTGTTCGACAAGCACAACGGCGACGTCACCGTCGGCAACGCCTGCCAGGTCACCGACGGCGCGGTGGCGCTGCTGTGTACCTCGCAGGCCCATGCCAAGGCGATGCGCTGGCAGCCGCTGGCGCTGGTGCGCGGTCACGCGGTCGCCGGCCTCGACCCGGCGAGGATGGGCCTCGGCCCGGTGCATGCCACGCCGGCGGCGCTGCAGCAGGCCGGCATCGGCTTCGCCGACCTCGAGGTGGTGGAGATCAACGAGGCGTTCGCGGCGCAGGTGCTCGGTTGCCAGCGCGCGTTCGCCAGCGACGACTATTGTCGGCGCGAGCTCGGACTGCCGGGCGCGATCGGCGAACTCGACCCAGCCAGGCTGAATGTCAATGGTGGCGCGATCGCGCTCGGCCACCCGATCGCGGCTTCCGGCGCGCGGCTGGCACTCACGCTCGCGCACGAACTGCGCCACCGCAAGGCCCGCTATGGTCTGGCGGCGCTGTGCATCGGCGGCGGCCAGGGCCAGGCCATGGTGCTGGAGGCGGTATGAACACGACGACGAAAGACTCCGAGCCTCGGACCGGCGAGCCGGCCACCGCTGCCGCCAGCTTGGTCGTCTGCAGTACGGACAGTGACGGCATCGCCCTGCTGCGCATCGGCCGGCCGGACGAGAGCGTGGTGACGCTGACCGGCGAACGCATCCAGGCGATCGGCGAAGCGGTGGCGGCGATCGAGCGCGACAACCGGGTGCGCGCGGTGATCGTCACCGGTCCGGTCGAGGGCATGTTCTGCGCCGGCGCCGACATCAACCTGATCCGCGACATCCGCAGTGAACTCGAGGGCGCCACGGCAGCTTCGCAAGGCCGACAGACGTTCATGCGTCTGCAGCAATTGCGCGTACCGGTGGTGGCGGCCATCGACGGGCCCTGCCTCGGTGGCGGCCTCGAACTGGCGTTGTTCGCCGATCTGCGCGTCTGCAGCGATCATCCGGCGGTGCAGCTCGGCCTGCCCGAGACCAAGCTCGGCATCGTCCCTGGTTTCGGCGGCACGCAGACACTGTCGCGCCTGGTCGGCTTGCCGGCGGCACTCGAGTTGATCCTGCAGGGCAAGCTGCTGCGACCGAAGCAGGCGCTGAAGCAGGGTGTGGTCGACCGGCTGGTACCCACGACCCGACTGCTCGCGGCCGCGCGCTCCGAGGCGCTGCGGCTGTGCGAACAGGGCCGCAAGTCACCGCGACGGCGACTGCGTGGCCTCGCCCGCTGGCTGTCCACGACCCCGCTGCGGGCCCTGGTGGTGCGGCGCGCGCGGCAGCAGCTCGAGCACGGTCAGGGCCGGTTCTATCCGGCGCCGCGAGCGGCGCTCGAACTGTGCGTGCAGGCATTCACGCTGGCAGCAGCGGCAGGTTTCGCCGCCGAAGCCAAGGCGCTCGGCGCGCTGATCGTGACCCCCGAGAGCAAAGGGCTGGTCAACCTGTTCTTCCTCACCGAACGCAGCAAGAAGCTCGGCCGCCAGCCGGGTGCCCTGGCAGTGGAACGGGCGCTGGTGGTCGGCGGCGGCGTGATGGGTGCCGGCATCGCCGGCCTGCTGGCGCAGAAGGGCGTGCGCACGCGCCTGGGTGACGTCAGCGGCGAGGCGCTGGCGAAGGCCAAGGGCCGGCTGCAGCAGGATCTCGACAAGCGACTGCGACGCCGGCAGCTCGAACGACACGAGGCGATGGCGATCCAGGATCGGCTCGCGGTGGCGACCGAGTGGGGCCGGCTCGAGCGCACCGATCTGTGGCTCGAGGCGGTGGTCGAGGACCTGGCCGTCAAGCAACAACTGATGGCCCAGGCGGTAGCCCGCGGCCTGCCGCCGCAGGCGGTGATCGCCAGCAACACCAGTTCGCTGTCGATCGACGCGATGGCCAGCGCGGTGCCGCAACCCGAGCGCGTGGTAGGCATCCACTTCTTCAACCCGCCGGAGAAGATGCCGCTCTGCGAAGTGATCCGCGGCATCCGCACCAGCGACACCGCGGTCGCCACCGCCTGCCGGCTGGCGGTCCAGCTCGGCAAGTTCCCGGTGGTCGTCAAGGATGCGCCGGGCTTCCTGGTCAATCGCTGTCTCGCCCCCTACCTCAACGAAGCAGCGCGCCTGCTGGTCGAAGGCAACGAGCCGGAGTTCCTCGACAAGGTGATGCTCGATTTCGGCATGCCGATGGGACCCTGCCGGCTGCTCGACGAGATCGGTTTCGACGTCGCCGGCAAGGTCAGCGAAGTGATGCACGAGGCGTTCGGCGAGCGCATGCAGCCGAACCCGCTGTTCCCCGCGATGGTCGCCGCGCGTGCGTTCGGCAAGAAGAGCGGCGGCGGCTTCTACGCCGGCGACAAGGGTGGCCCGGGCCGCATGGTGCTCGCGCAACTGCGCGCCGCGCGCAAGAACGGCACGCGCCACGGCAGCCGCAGCGAAGTGCTGCAGCGGCTGGTCTATCCGATGGTCGACGAGGCCTATCGCTGTCTCGACGACGGCATCGTGCAGAGCGAAGCGGATCTCGATCTCGGTCTGGTCATGGGCATCGGTTTCCCGCCGTTCACCGGCGGCGTGACGGTGTTCGCGCGCAGCGAAGGTCTGCGCAGCATCGTCGCCGCGCTCGATGAACTGGCACGGCGGGTCGATCC
>Ga0209488_10001360_pt1 | contig 20834 bp, 17 predicted proteins | sample Rivendell_Oct201_8_FD_188349 | JGI IMG/M metagenome (GOLD analysis project Ga0209488, IMG submission 188349) | Vadose zone soil microbial communities from the Eel River Critical Zone Observatory, Northern California, USA -... | ecosystem: Environmental > Terrestrial > Soil > Vadose zone >...
CAGGGCGGCGAACATCGCCGCACCATTCTGCGCCACCGAAACGGTGTGCGAGTGCTTGTGAAAGAAACTCGTCAGCAAGGACAGAATATCCTCGTCGTCGTCGACGAGCAGAAGGTGGGGCATTGAGAACATTCTCCAAGGACAACATGCGCTTATAGCCGGCTGATGTCCGGATATCAGGCCTTTGTGTCAACCCGTACACATTGTAGCGTTCTGCCCGAAAATCACATATCAAGGGCGAAAAACCCATCGCTAGGATCGCTGCTCTCCACTCGAGGAACGGCATCCATGCGAATAGACAAATTGACCATCGGCACGGCGCTTGCCGCGGCATTGCTGCTCGGCGGCTGCGCGACGCTGCCGCCCGGTAGCAAACCCGATCCTCGAGACCGCTTCGAGCGCGGCAATCGCTCCGTCTACGCCTTCAACAGGGCGGTCGACCACGCCATTCTGCGGCCGGTGGCGCGCGGCTACGTCAAGGTGACGCCGAAGCCGGTACGCCGGGGTATCTCCAATTTCCTGGCGAACATCGACTATCCCATCACCATCCTCAATGATGCTCTGCAAGGTAAGGTGCACGACGGTCTCAGTGATATTGCCCGTTTCGGAATCAACACCGTGGTCGGGGTCGGCGGTCTGTTCGACCCGGCGACGCACTGGGGATTCGAAAAACATGACGAGGACTTTGGTCAGACACTGGGCAAGTGGGGCGTGGGCTCCGGCCCGTACCTCATGCTGCCGATTTTTGGACCATCCACTGTGCGCGATGCGCCGGCAAAAGTGATAGATCACTTCACCACCCCGAGGACCTACGTCTTCAACACCAACATCGACTTGGGCCTCTCGGTCGTCAGTGCCGTCGACAAACGGGCCGGACTGCTCAGTACCGACGAGATGATCGACAACGCCTACGATCCGTATGCTTTTCTGCGCAATGCTTGGCTGCAGCGGCGCGAATATCAGGTGCGCGACGGTAGAGTCCCGGCGGACGAAGAGCCAAAAGAAGAAAGCCCTCCATCAACGCCCGATCACCGGTCAATGCCCGATCACCGGTCAATGCCGGATCACCGGCCAATGCCGGATCAGCAGCCAATGCCGGATCAGCAGCCGACGCCGGATCAGCAGCCGACGCCGGATCAGCACCTCGCCCGATGACGCCCGTCGTTGCGGGCGAATGGCGCTGACTCGCACGCTCATATCTGCTCGAGGGCGAGCCCGCGCGTCCGGGGTCCGAAGAGGCCGACGATGAGCGCCACGACCACCATTGCCGACGAGATGAGGACGAACACGCCGACGCTGCCCGTACGGTCGAGCGTCGCGGCGATGATGTAGCTGGAAAATATGGCGGAAAGGCGGCTGAAGGAATAGACGAACCCGACCCCGCGTGCCCGCACAGGGGTGGGAAACAACTCGCTTTGGTACGTGTGGTACGACAGGGACATCAGAGAGTTGCCGATTGCGACAAAGGCTCCAATCGCGGTGAACACAGCAAAGTTCGAGTGCTGTGTGACGCGCGACATAGCTAAGCCCGCCACGGCGGCCAAAAGAGCGCCCGCGGCCACCATCCATTTACGTTCCAGCTTGTCGGCAAATAAACTGAAGGCCAGCGGGGCAATGGGCGGCACCAATGCAAGCACCGCGGTGTACGCCAAAGACTTGCCTATTTCTATGCCCTGCGACACCAACAGGGTCGGAAGCCAGTTTGAGAAACCAAAATAGCCGATGGTCTGAAAGACGTGAAATCCGATCAGCACGATGGTTCGCCGCCTGTAGGGGGGCGCCCAGAGGGAAATTGCCTTGGCCGCACCCCGCGCCGGTTCGAGGACCGGCGGGACGGCCGGCGGATGTATCGGAGGGACTTGAGACCCTAGGTCGCGGGCCACGTATTGCTCGATCTTCGAGGTGACCAGGTCAGCCTCGACCGCACGGCCATGCGCCTCGAGCCATCGCGGCGATTCCGGCAGCGCTCTGCGGACTTGCCAGACCAGCAATGCGCCCACGGCGGGAACGAATGCGAGCCAACGCCACCCCGCGATTCCAAGATGCGTGCCCGGGATCAGAGCCCAAGCCAGCACCGAGACGAACGGCACTGATAGGAACTGCAGAGAAGCACTGAAGGCAAATGCGCGCCCCCGTACCGTTTTTGGCATGAGTTCTGCGAGGTAACAATCGATTGCGACCAGCTCGAGGCCGACACCCATGCTCGCGACGAACCGGCACAGGTCGATGGCGAACGCGCTGTTCTGCAGGCCCATCACCACCGTCGCCGTTGCATACCATAGCAGCGCGAAGGTGAATATCGTCCGACGGCCCATGCGGTCCGCCACGGCGGCGAACCCCAGTGTTCCCACATAGAGGCCCGCAAAGGTGGCGGCGGCGAACGTTGCCTGGTCGGTGTAGCCAAAGAATCCGGCCGCTCCCCGGTGGAACACCCCGGCGGCGAGAAGCCCGAGACTCAATGGCGCCGTCAGGGCCAGATCGTAGATTTCAAAGAACGCGCCGAAGGACACGAGTCCGACCAGATACCATATGTACCGGGTCGGCGGCAGCCGGTCGAGCCGCGCGCCAATGTCGGGCCATTGAATTGCCGTCATCGAATCTCGATGTCCATCAGGGGGATGAATTGCTGACCACCGTGCATGTCGCCATCGCCGAGATTGCCCTGCACGATCGGCCGGGGAATACTGAATTTGAATGCCCGGGCGTTATCGCATTCGAAGAATAGCACGTGCTTCTCTTCGCACCGGAATAGTTCGGCGAAGCGAGCGATGGTCAGCGCACCGGACTCTTTCGCGCGAAGATAGCTTTCGTCGTCGGGAAACACGATGTCGAACGTCAGAACGAAGGGGCCGGCGTTCTTGCTGCGAATCAGGCTCGCAAGTTCGGCAAGCTTCATAGCGGCCGTGCTCCCAGCTGAACGAACTCGGTCCTGAACATTTCCATCTTGGTTCGCGGAACCGCGACGTGGTTTAGGTTGAATCGATATACGGCGCCGCGATCGATGTGCGCTGGATTGTGCAGGCACGCGAAGCTCGTCGTCCCGCTCGTCCATTCGGGTGCGCCATGGTGCAGGAACGGTTGACGGGCAAGTTGAGCGGCTTTGGTCGCCAGTTCTTGTGTGGCTGCGGTTGCTTCGACGACGATCCCGACTTCGTGCGGCATCTCGGATGCGTTGGGTTCCATGGCGCCCATCACCGCATTTCGCCCGTAGACGTGGACGGTCAAGGACCAATCCGGCGGATTCAGCTTGAGAATCCGCGCCACCGCGCCGTAGATGTAGGCCCGTACCTCGGCCACCCACTGGTCCAGCCGCCGCAGGATGAACGGGTCCCGGATGCCTCCGATCATGATCGACTGGTACCCGACCAATTCCGCGCCTTCGAGCTTTACCGTGTAGTCACTCGACGGAATGAAGCCGCTGTCGGTGATGCGGACGGAAACATCATCGATGGCGGTGTATTTGGAATGCGTCAAATCGAGAATGCCGGAACATTCCTTGTGCAAGTAGGGATGCGCGTTTTCGTAGAGGCTGTGCGCGGCTATGCTTTGCGGAGTGCAACGCAGCCCCTCGCCGACCGGCCGCAAAATGACTTCGTGCTCCCGCACTGTCGCCGTGATCACGCCGCCCCGCGGGCCTTCGCATGCCATGGTTCCGCACTCGGTCACTTTGCCCGCGTGCCACGCCAGGCCCGGAGGAAGGCCGCGCAGAGTCGGCAGCGCGGCGAACAACGCGGGATCGCTGCAGCGTCCCGCCAGCACGAAGTCAGCGCCTGCGTCCAACGCCGCCTGCAAAGGCTCGACGCCCATCATGCCGACAATTCGTGCGCTGCGCGAGAACACTGTCTCGTCGATTTCGGGAGCGGGATCGAGCGCGCGGACGCGTCCCTCGCGATACAGGCCGAGGAGGTAGTCGCGATTCTGCTCTGACCGAATGACCGCCGTGCGCAGGGATAGATGATTCTCCTCCGCGATCTCGCGGGCGATGTCGAGAACCCAGTCGACGTGCGGGTCGCCGCCGGCCGTGCCGGCCGAGCCTATCAGCGCCGGAATATTCGCCTTCCTGGTCGCGACGAGGACCCGGGCAAGGTCACGTTTGACCGCTTCGCGGGGAAACGCGGCGCTTCCCGAACCAAGCGCAAAGGGGCCGGCATCGGTGGTTCCGGCGTCGGCGGCGATGAAGTGCGGACGCAAGTCGAGCGACTGCTCGAGCGCCTCTGCGTCGACGCCCACCCCTAAAGCGCCGGTCGCTGCTACATACCGAATCTCGTTCAAGCGAATACTCCTTCGTTCTCACGGTGCAATGATATGTCGGGCGCGGTGCACGAGCCGGGCATCGCGCCCGACCCGATCCAGGGGTCAGAATCGTTTCGTCAGGCTGATCCCCACGGTTCTCGGATCGTTCCAGTTGTCGATCGACACGTAGCCCCCCTTGTTGAATTCCGCGAACGTGTCGAAGAAATTGGACAGGTCGGCGTTGTTGATGATCGCCCGCTTGTCCGTGAGATTCTTCGCCCACACGGTCACCTCGGAGCGATCGTTCGTGGACGACCACGTCGCATGCATGTTCAGCACGCCGTGATACGCGCTCTTGGCAAGGATGAAATCCGGCGTGCTGTTGGCGTCGTTGAACTGAATGGCACTGCGGTAAGTAACGTCGGCGCCGATGCGAATCTTGCCGGCGTCGCCCGGAGCCGGAAAGTTCGTTTCTGCGCGGAAGTTAGCCGCGTTGCGCGGCGTGAATGGAATGGTGTGGCCGGAGTTGTCGGTCGGCGGATCGGGCGGAGCGTTCGGGACCAAGTAGCTGCGGTATTTCGCGTCGGTATACGAGTACGAAAGTCCGAGAGTCAGCCACTCGACCGGCAGCATTTCCACCTCGAGCTCGCCGCCTCGTACCCGCGCCTTCGCAGCGTTTCCGGCAATGATGTTGCCGGAGATCGGATCGAAATTGCGCGTTTGCAGGTCCTTGTACTCGGCATCGTAGACCGCCAGGTTGATCTGCAGGCGCTTGTCCAGAAACGTCGTCTTGATCCCGCCTTCGTAGCTCCATACATATTCGGGGTTGTACGCCGAGGCGAGCTCTGCGTTCGTGGTGCCGTTGGTATCGTAGCCGCCGCTCTCAAAGCCCTTGGTGGCGCTCACGTACATCATCACGTTGGAGACAGGCTCGTATGACACCAGCGCTTTTGGCGTGAATGCCGTCCAGGTCTTCGAATAGGGCCCGGAGCTCAAGTTGGGGTTCTGCACACTCGTATTGCTGATTTCCGTATGTCCGGACTTCGACTCGCTCGAGTAGCGGGCACCGACGGTCAATTTGAGACCCGAGGTCAATTCATATGTCGCTTCGCCGAATCCGGCCCTGCTCTCCACCGCGACGTGCTGATTCGCCTGATTGACGTAGGGACTCAAGAACCGGGCAAGGCTCGGAACTCCAAACTGGGCCAGTGCATTCAGCCGGGTACCGGGGAAGGCATCGAAGGACACCGTCTGCAGGTAGGCGCGATCGGCATGGAGATAGAAAATGCCGCCCACCCAGGTGAGACGCTGACCGGCCGGCGACGTGATCCGAACCTCCTCGGAGGTCTGATTGTCGTTGATCACCGGATCGGAAATGATGCTGTTGAACGGATCGCCCGAGGTCGAAAAGTGCACATGCTCGTCAACCTTTCGATAGCCCGTGACGGACGTGAGCGTCGCAAACGGCAGATCCCAATCGACGTGGGTCAGAAGGCCGCCCACTTTCTTGTCCGTGCGCGCGTTCGATCCCTGATTGGTATTGTCCGGGCTGTAGCTCAAGGTGGGGAAAAGGCTGGGCTGAAAATTACCCACCAGCCATTGTGTCTTTCCTGCGGAGGTGTCGTCCAGGTAGTCGCCTCCAAACAGCACCCGTACCTCCGAGCTCGGCGTCCACAACAGCTGCCCTCTGAACGTTCCCAGGTTCTCGCCGTAAGTCTTGTCGTGGAGAGCAAGGTTCGTCAGAAAATCATCGCGGCGACGAACGTCCACGGCTATTTTGCCGGCCACGACGTTCCCGACGAGCGGGCCGGTGTCGTACCCCTGTACCTCCATCAGATTGTCGGAGCCGTACGTGGCCGTCACGCGCCCCGACTCCGTGAAACTCGGCGGCGCGGTGCGGATCAGCACGGCCCCGCCCGTCACGTTTCGGCCGAACAGCGTGCCCTGCGGACCGCGGAGCACTTCGACGCTTTGCAAATCGTAGAGATCAGGGCTGTCATCTCCAAAGCCGGTTGTCGGCACTTCGTCGATGAAGACGGACACACCTTGGTCGATGCCGGCGGCGTCATTGCCGATGGTCGTCCCGCGAATGGAAATGAACGACTCGGAGTGGTTCACCTGATTGAATGTAATGCTTGGGGCCTTTGCGGCGATCTCGCTGAGGTTGAGCAAGTTCTCCCGCTGAATTTCGCCGCCGTCGATGACAGATACGGCGATCGGGGTGTCCTGGAGTTTGGATTCCCGCCGCTGCGCGGTGACCAGCACCTCCTCAAGTTGGGTGCCTGGCGCGACCGACCGCGGTGTTGCGTCCTCTGCGAGCGCGGTAGGCAGGTAGAACGCCGCAGTCAGGACTGTACCGAGCGCTGCTCGCGAGCCCATGCGGCCGGTCAGAACTCGAATTTTGATCGTTGACACTGACATAACTCCCCCTATATATTGACACTTATTATCCACATGTACGTTTTATTGGTTTCAATCGTGAGATAGTGAGATTTATTCGTCAATCTGGATAAAAAGAGTACATATATAGATATGCAAGATGACCTCTATGTCTCGGCCGAGACCGCCGCGGAGATGCTTGGCGTAAACCTCTCGACGCTGTATGCCTACGTCGGCAGGAAGAGAATCCGCTCCCAACCGGTTCCAGGGTCTCGGCGAAACCGGTACTGGAGGGCCGATATCGAACGAGTCGCGGGAGGCGGCGTGGCGCCTGCGCCCGAGCGCCCAGGGGGACTGCGTCGTGAGACCGACATCACCCTCATCACGGAACTTGGGCCTCACTATCGCGGCCAGAACGCAGTTCAGTTGTCGGAGACTCGAAGCATCGAGGAGGTTGCGGCGTTGCTTTGGCAAGCCGAGCGGTCTGCGCTTTTCACCGGCGCACTACCTAATGCGCCCGCTCAACTTCCGGAGATGCTGCGGCTATTTTCCGGGGCCAGCTCCGCGGATCGCGCAACGGCGCTGTTCCCGTTCATCGAGGTCGCCAACCCCCGTGCCTATGACCTCTCTCGCGATGGCATGTGCCAAACCGGTGTTGACGTGCTTCGATGGCTGGCGGCATTCCTGGTCAAAGCGCGCGCTCCCAGCAGCGACCCACTGCATGTGACTGTCGCGCGCGGGCTCGGCGCCTCCGACGATATGGCGGACCTCATCCGTCGCGTCATGGTTCTGTCGGCCGACCACGGATTCGAGCCGGGAACCTATGCGGTGCGCGCCGTAGCAAGCACCGGTGTCACGCCCTATCGTTCGGTTCTAACGGGACTTTCAGTTTCCATGGGGCGCAGGACCAAGATCGGCAGGCACGAAGGACTTGCCCGCCTCCTCAACGAAGTGGCCAACGCGCAGGATCCGCAAGATCCGGTGGTGCGGCGGATGCGCGAGGGCGAGGAGATTTTGGGGTTCGGGTCCGATTTATACAAGAATGGCGACCCGCGCGCGCGCGCCGTGCTTCGGCGCCTCAACGAGATTCTCGCCGACGATACCGACTACCGGAAACTTCAACGCGCCATCGCCGTCGTCTACGATGCCAAGGGACTCGAACCTGACTTTGCACTGACGAACGTCTATCTCGGACGTCGTCTCGGCTTGGATAGCAAGGACTCGCTGTTCATATTGGGACGAGCTGTCGGATGGATTGCCCACTCGATCGAACAGTACGAAGTCGGCGGCGTCATCCGAGAACCGGCGATGTACACAGGTCCATTGCCCGCCTGAGCGCCATTGCCCGCCTGAGCGCCATTGCCCGCCTGAGCGCCATTGCCCGCCTGAGCGCCATTGCCCGCCTGAGCGCCATCGCCGGCCTGAGCGCCATTGATCGCATGGGCACCATTGATCGCCCGGGCACCATTAGTCAAGACGCGCGTCCCGCTTCAGGCTACCATCGGAAAGCTTGATACAGGGCCACCGCCAAAAGGGGCCGGGCAGTGAGCGGAGTTCGTTCCAGCGGGATTGAATTGCGCCGCATCGCGCAGTGGCTTAGCTTACTGCTTTTGTTTGTGAGTCCGGCATCGAGCCGCAGCGACGACACCGCACCCGCCGACCGGTTCGCAACCGTGGTCGAGTTGAGCGGTCCCATCGGGCCCGCAATGAGCCTCTATTTCGAGCGCTCGCTCGCGGCCGCGGGCAACGACCGCAGCGCCGTCGTCATCCTGCAGATGGATACCCCCGGTGGACTCGACACCTCGATGCGCGACATCATCAAGGCGATACTCGCCTCTCCGGTGCCTGTGGTGGGCTACGTTGCGCCGAGCGGAGCGCGGGCGGCCAGTGCAGGCACTTACATTCTTTATGCGAGCCATCTCGCCGCCATGGCCCCGGCAACCAATCTGGGCGCAGCGACACCGATTTCGATCGGCGGTGAGCCGGCCACGCCGCCGGCCAATCCCGGCGATGACAACAAAGACGACAAGAAGCAAAGCAAGAAGCACACGGTCCCGGAGGACATTCCTGCCGGCACGGCCCATGAGCGCAAAGCCGTCAATGATGCGGTCGCATACATCCGCTCGCTGGCGCAATTGCGCGGCCGCAATGCCGCTTGGGCGGAAGCTGCCGTGCGCGGGGCGGCGAGCCTGTCTGCGAACGACGCACTCGAGCAGCATGTGATCGACATCGTCGCGAAAGACGTGCCGGATCTACTGCTGCAGCTGCAGGGGCGCAAGGTTAAAGCCGCGGATCACGAGCTGGTGCTCGATACCCGGGGACTTGCGGTGCGGAGCGTCGTGCCGGACTGGCGCACGCGCGTGCTGTTGGTGCTGACTCATCCCACCATTGCCTACGGGTTGTTGCTGATCGGCGTCTACGGCCTGCTGCTCGAGGGATATAACCCCGGCGCGGTGCTGCCCGGTGTCGTCGGTGCGCTGGCGCTGCTGCTGGGGCTCTACGGTTTACAACTGCTGGCGGTCAACTACGCGGGTCTCGCTCTCATGGCGCTCGGCATCGGTCTGATCGTCACGGAATTCTTCATGCCGGCGTTTGGATCGCTCGGCGTCGGCGGCCTGGCGGCATTTGTCATCGGGTCCATCATTCTATTCGACAATCGTGCATCGGGACTGCAGGTGGCGTTGCCGTTGATCGTGGGAATCGCGGTTGCCGGCGGGCTCGTCATCGTCACCATCGGCTGGCTGGCGGCCCGTGCGCGGCGCAGGCCCATCAGCACCGGTGTCGAGACGATGATCGGCGCGCTGGTTGAAGCGGTCGGCGATTGTCAGGATCAGTGCGTCGTGCGCTATGGCGGAGAATTGTGGAACGCCCGCACCGCCGGTCCGCTGCGAGCGGGACAACAGGCGCGTATAGTCAAAGTCGTCGGGCTGACGCTCTGGGTGGAACCGCAACAGAATTAGAAGGAGTCGCCGATGAGCTTTTCGCTTCCCGTCATCGTTGTCGTATTGCTGCTGCTGGTCATGAGTTCGATACGCGTACTGAAGGAATACGAGCGCGGCGTGATGTTCACGCTTGGCCGGTTCACCGGCGTCAAAGGCCCCGGCGTGCGGCTCGTGCTGCCGGCGATTCAGCAGATGAAGAAGCTGGAACTGCGCACCGTCGTGCTGAATGTGCCGAAACAAGACGTGATTTCCAGGGACAACGTTTCGGTGAAAGTCAGCGCGGTGGTTTATTTTCGTATCGTCGATCCCGAGAAGGCCATTTTGCAGGTCACCAACCCCTGGGAGGCAACCAGTCAGCTGGCACAGACGACACTGCGCTCGGTGGCGGGGCAACACGAAATGGATGAGATGCTGGCCCAGCGCGACAAGCTCAACGCCGCCATTCAGCAGATCCTCGACGCGAATACGGCGGCCTGGGGCATGAAGGTGACCAATGTCGAGATCAAGGACATCGATCTGGATGAGACCATGATCCGCGCCATGGCCCGGCAGGCCGAAGCCGAGCGCGGCAGACGCGCCAAGGTGATCCACGCAGAGGGCGAGAAGCAAGCAGCGCAGACACTAGCGGAAGCCGCCAAGATCCTGTCGGGCGAGCCCGCGTCGTTACAGCTGCGCTATCTGCAAACGCTCGCCGACATTTCCGGCGAAAAGAGTTCGACCATCGTGTTCCCGTTGCCCATCGATCTGATCACGCCGCTGCTCCGATCGTTGAAGCGCGACTAAAGGGGGATAGACCATGGCCCAAGACGCGTATCTGGCAGGCATTGCCGAGCTGCGTTTGTAAATTTTATCATTTGCCCATGGCCTCCCCGGCTCGCCGCAATTAATCAACAACCCAATGGCGGGTTTTGTTCAGTAGTTCTATAGTCTTGCTCCTGCAAACGACGCCCTAACCATTGCGTTCCCTTTAAGAGGTGCCTCATGGTCAGTCTAAAAATAAACGGCGAAGTGAGGAATGCCGATGCTCCGCCCGATATGCCCCTGCTCTGGGTGCTGCGCGATATCTTGGGACTTACCGGCACCAAGTTTGGGTGCGGGATCGCTCAATGCGGCGCCTGTACCGTGCATATCGACGGCGCGCCCGTACGATCCTGTCTATTGCCGGTAGGGTCGATCGGACAACGCGCAATCACGACCATTGAAGGGGTCGGCGCTTCCGCGGCCGGGGCCAAGGTGCAGAAGGCATGGCTGGATTTGGAGGTAGTCCAATGCGGCTACTGCCAATCCGGGCAGATCATGTCGGCGACGGCTCTGCTCAACTCCACCCCGCATCCCGAAGATGCCGACATCGATGCGGCCATGGCGGGAAACATTTGCCGGTGCGGCACTTATGTGCGCATCCGCGAGGCGATCAAACATGCTGCCAAAGCCTAACTCCGCATCCCGGGAATCAGCCATGTCCGACTCAATCGTCCAGGAATCGATCCCAAGGACCGACTCTGCGTTGACCAGACGCGGATTTCTCCAAGCCGGGCTCGCCGTGGGCGGCGCGTTGGTGGTCGCATTTCAGCTGCCTTCGGCTCACGGCGCGCAAGCTGGAAAATCAGTGTTCGCGCCCAATGCCTTCATTCGCATCGATGCCCATGGCAAGGTCACGCTCATCATGCCGCAGGTCGAGATGGGTCAGGGCATTTACACGGCGGTCGCCATGATACTGGCGGAGGAGCTCGACGCGGCCTTCGATCAAGTCGCCCTCGAAGCCGCCCCGCCGAGCGACAAGCTCTACGGCAATCCGACGTTCGGCATTCAAGTCACCGGCAACTCGAACTCGGTGCGCGCGTTCTGGCTGCCCTTGCGCAAGGCGGCGGCCGGCGCGCGCGCCATTCTCGTTCAAGCCGCTTCGCAGCAATGGAAAGTGGAGCCCGCCGGTATTCGCACCGAGAAGGGCGAGGCCATCCATGAGGCGAGCGGCCGCCGGGTCGCATATGCGGCGCTGATCGATCGCGCCCAGGGCCTCACGCCGCCGAAAGACCCGCCGCTCAAGGACATCAAAGATTTCAAATTGATCGGCAACCCGCTCAAGCGGTTCGACACGCCCGACAAGGTCAACGGCAAAGTGGTATACGGGATCGATGTCATGCCGTCCGGGGTAAAGTTTGCCACCCTCGCCGCCTGCCCGGTGTTCGGCGGGACGGTGGGGCATGTCGATGACGCCAAAGCGAAAAGTCTCCCCGGCGTTCGCCAGGTGATCGTGCTCAAGGATCTTGTCGCCGTCGTCGGCGATCACATGTGGGCGGCCAAGCAGGGCTTGAGCGCGCTCGACATCACCTGGGACGAGGGACCCCATTCCGCCGTTTCCTCCGACGACGTTTGGAAGCAGCTCCGTGCCGCCAGCAAAACGGAGGGCGCGGTCGCCAACTCCGTGGGAGACGTCGCCAAGGGCCTGACCCAAGGCGACTTGCTGGAAGCTGCGTATGAAATGCCCTTTCTCGCCCACGCCACCATGGAGCCGATGAATTGCACGGTGCATGTCACGCCGACGGCTTGCGAGGTATGGGTCGGCAGTCAAGTGTTCTCCAGGGTCCAAGCCATCGCGGCAAAGGTTACCGGACTGCCGCTCGACAAGGTCACCGCGCACAACTACCTCATCGGCGGCGGCTTCGGCCGCAGGTTGGAAGTGGACATGGTCGCGAGTGCCGTGCAAATCGCACAGCAAGTCGACGGGCCGGTCAAAGTGGTCTGGACGCGTGAAGAGGACATTCAACACGATGTTTACCGTCCCGTGTATCGCGATACTTTGTCGGCGAGTGTTTCCAATGGCCGAATCATCGGGTGGAAGCACCGCATCACAGGTTCCTCGATCATCGCTCGTTGGCTGCCGCCGGCCTTTCAAAAAGGGATCGACATCGATGCCATCGACAGCGCCGCCGACATTCCCTACGACATCCCCAATCTGCGGGTGGAATATGTGCGCGATGAACCGCCCGCGGTGCCCACGGGTTTCTGGCGGGGCGTTGGCCCGAACAACAATGTGTTCGCCATCGAGAGCTTCATGGACGAGCTGGCGAAGAAATCCAACAAGGATCCGGTCGCCTTTCGCCGCGACCTGCTCGGCAAATCGCCCCGCCTGAAGGCGGCGCTCGAGCTTGCGGCGGCCAAGTCCGGCTGGGGAAATCCCCTGCCCGCACGTACCGGCCGCGGCATCGCGGTGCAGGTCGCGTTCGGCAGCTTCATTGCCACCGTCGCGGAAGCCGAAGTCGATACCCATGGCGCGGTGCATGTGCGCCGTATGGTCTCCGCCGTGGATACCGGCATCATCGTCAATCCGGACACCGTGGTGGCGCAGCTGCAGGGCGGCCTGATATTCGGGCTCACCGCCGCCCTGTACGGCAACATCACCATCCACAAAGGGCGGGTGCAGCAAAGCAATTTCAACGACTACCGGATGCTGCGAATCAACGAAATTCCGCAGATCGAGGTGCACCTGATCAAGAGCGCCGAAGCCCCCGGCGGCATCGGCGAGACGGGCGCGACCGCCGCGCCGCCGGCCCTCGGCAACGCATTGTTCGCCGCCACCGGCATTCGCCTGCGCCGGCTACCCATAGACCAAGATGTCCTTTCCGGGAAGAAACCATCATGAACGACTCCCCCAATACCAGCCCCGCCAAGCGCTACACCCTGATCATCATCGGTGCGGTTCTCGCCGTGGTCTTGATCGGTTTTTTGTGGATCGTGGTGCTTGCGCCTCATGCCACGGATTTCGCGGGCGGTACCCGCGTGGCGCTGACGGAGTATCACGGAGAGGATCCCACCGGCGTTCCCGCGGAACTCAAAGGCGCGAGCCTCATCGAGCGCGGCCAGTACCTTGCGCGAGCCGCGGATTGCGCGGCCTGCCACACCGCCGAAGGCGGCGAGCCCTTTGCGGGCGGACGCGCCTTCGTGCTGCCGTTCGGCACGCTGTACTCGACCAATATCACTCCCGACAAGGAAACAGGAATCGGCGATTACACCGACGCGAATTTTCTGGACGCCGTCCACAAGGGTATCGCGCCCGGCAACGAGAAACTCTATCCGGCGATGCCCTTCACCAGCTATACGTACATGAGCGATGCCGATGTGGGCGCCATCAAGGCCTACCTCTTCAGCCTCAAGCCCGTGCATGCGCCGGATCGGGAGAACTCGCTGAGCTTCCCGTTCAATCAGCGCTCGCTGATGGGAATCTGGGCGCTGCTGTTCAATCCGGACAAGCGATTTGAGCCGCGACCCGCACGCGACCCGCAGTGGAACCGAGGTGCCTACCTCGTGGAAGCCATGGAGCACTGCGGCGAATGCCACACGCCGCGAAATCTTTTGCAGGCGCTCGACCAGAGACAGAAATTCGCGGGCACGGTGCAAGCCGGCTGGCGTGCCTACAACATCACATCGGACCCCAAGAGCGGTATCGGTGCATGGAGTGAAGCCGATCTTGCACATTATCTGGCCATAGGCCATGCGGACGGCCGGGGCACCGCGACGGGACCCATGGGTGAGGCCGTCGACCACAGCCTCCGCTATCTGACTCAGAGCGACATCACGGCGATGGTCGCCTATCTGCGCTCGGTACCAGGTATTTCAACGTCGGATCTGCCCGAGCCCAAGGCCAGCCCCGCCCCCTCGTCATTCGCGGATGGCGTCGCCGCCAATGCCGATCCGCGCGGCAAGGCCGTGTATGCGGGCGCGTGCGCCGGTTGCCATGATTGGACCGGGGTCAGTCCCGTGATCCCCTATGCGACACTCACCGGCGTGCGGTCGGTAAACGATCCCACTGCGATCAATGTGGTGCAGGTCATTCTATCCGGCGCGCATCTGCAGACTTCCGACTCTCGCACCGCCATGCCGGCCTTCGGCAGCGCCTATTCCGACGCGGAAATCGCCAGCCTCGCCAATTACGTCACCGCGCGCTTCGGCGCCCGGCCGTCGGCGGTCACGGCGGAAAACATCGCCACGCTTCGCGCCCAGGACTGAACTTACGGGACTCGTTCGCCTGCCGAAGACTTGAACACCGCGCCGTCCTTCATCACGAAGTGCACGGCCTTGAGGACGCTGACATCCGCGAGCGGATCGCCCGCCACGGCGATCAGGTCCGCGTACGCTCCGGGCGCCACCACCCCGAGCTCACCGCGCTTGCCGAGGAGATCGGCCGCCCGCGACGTCGCGGACTTGATGGCTTGCATCGGCGTCATACCGAACTCCACTTCACGCGCAAATTCCTCGGCGATCGGTTCGGACCACTTGAATCCGCCGACGTCCGTGCCGAATGCCATCTTGACTCCCGCATGCAGCGCCTTGGTGAACGAGACTCCATGCAAGGCCACGCGCTTGCGATCGCGTTTTCCCTCCTCGGTGTCCGGAGGCTCCCAATCGGTGTAGTACACCTGCAGGGTCGGCACGTACCACGTGCCCTGCTTGAGCATTTGCGCGATCTGCGCGTCCGTTATCTCCAGCCCGTGCTCGATCGAATCGCAGCCGCCGTCGAGTGCGCGCTGCAGACCCGGCCCGTTGTAGGCGTGGCAGGCCACTCTCCTTCCCCAGCCATGGGTCTCGTCCACGACGGCCTTCAGTTCTTCGACGGTGAGCGTCGGCTGAGACACCAGGGCGCCCTGTGCGTCGAGCCAGGAGCGATGGGTCATATACACCTTGATCCAATCCGCGCCCTTGTCCAATTGCTCGCGCGCCGCCTTGCGTGCTTCGACGGGTCCGTCGATCAGCTGTGATCCCTTGGGCACGGCGATCTCCGGCGCATAGCCCTCGAGGGGATAGCCGCCGGTGGATGAAATCGACAGCGTCGACACCCACATCCGCGGACCGGGTATGACTCCCTCATTGATCGCCCGCTTGATGCCCACATCGCCGTACCCGGCGCCCTCGGTCTCCACGTCACGGATGCTCGTGAATCCCTGCTCGAGGGCGCGGCGCGCCGACACCGCGGCGCGCACGGCACGGTAAGAGGCGGGGTACTTCAGCAATTGCACGTCATAGCCGCCCGCAGCCGGATCCTCTCCCTGCAGGAAGATATGCGTGTGCGTATCGATGAGCCCCGGCAACACCGTCGCGGCGCCCAGATCGATCACCTGCGCCGCGGCCGGCAACGCCTGGGAATTCGCGGGGCGCACGTCGACGATGCGGTTATCGCGAATCACGATCTCCATGTCATGCCGCGGCTTGTCGGCGATGCCGTCGATGAGCCATTGCGCGCGAACGACGACGGTGCGCAGAGCGGCGGGGCTCACCGCGGCGTGACTTGCGTCCTGTGCAATCCCGGCGCGCGCAGCCATCACCAGCCCCAGGGCAAAGAAAAGCATTCGATTCATCGGCGGTCCTCAACCAAACTGAAAGCCGGAGATCTGTTTGCCGCCGATCGATTCGCCGAAGCTGCGAATTCCGCGGTCGCCTTGGGCCGCGCCGGCGGCAACCATCAGCGGAATCAGATGCTCTTCGCGCGGGTGCGAGGCCGCGCCCCCCGGTGCCTCGCGCCACTTCGCGAGCAGTTGATTGCGCGTCGCGGGATCTTGCACGGCGTCTCCCAGCCAGGCATCGAAAGCCAGAGCGGCGGCCCCGCCCCGGCCTGAAAACATGTCGGCCAGATTGTGATAGCTCATGCCGCTGCCGACGATCAGAACGCCCTGGTCGCGCAGCGGCGCGAGGGCACTCCCTAAGGCGAGATGAAGCGCGGGATCGAGACTGGCCTGCAGCGAGAGCTGCAGGATCGGCACGTCAGCGTTCGGATAGATGAGCAGAAAGGGCACGAAGACGCCGTGGTCCAGACCCCGCTTGGATTCCACGTCGGTCTGGAAGCCGGCATCGCCCAGCAACCTGCGCACCCGTTCGGCGAGGTCAGGCGCGCCCGCCGCCGGATATTTCAACCGGTAGGTATGTTCGGGAAAGCCGTAGTAATCGAACAGCAATCCAGGCTTGGTGGCGATATTGAGCGTGGGCAGAGGATTTTCCCAATGCCCCGAAATCACCAACACCGCCTTGGGTCTCACGCCAAGCGATCCGTCGATGCCGCGAAGGTAGGCGGCCAATCCGTCCCACATGTGCGGATACGCCGCCGGCGGATCGATGAAAAAACACGGACCACCGCCGTGCGGGATGAATAGAGTCGGCAATCGTTTGATGGCGTTCACAGGGGAGTTGTCCGGCGGACCTGAGCCTAGCCGGGAGACCCGCGAACGTCAATCGAGCGCCGGCCCGATTCTTGAGTTCGATGTGATGCTACGCGTCGACGCTGACGGTAGATCCCGCGGCTCTGGGCGTCTGCGAACCGCTGGCCCGCAAGTTCTGCGACAAATTGTTCAAGTAGTTTTGCAGCAGGCTGCCTGCGGACTGAGTTGACGCCGTAGCGGCACCCGTGCCCGCGCCGGCAGCCGCGGCCGCGGCCGTGGTGGTTGCGGCTGCGGTGGTTGCCGCTGCGGCAGGTTTCGCCGGGCTCAACTGCAAGCCGATCACCTGCTCCACTGATTGCAGCAGCGTACCGAATAGATTCTGCACGCTCCCCGCCGGCGCTTGCGCCGCGCTGCTGCTGGTTGAATCGTCGGGGGATCCCACGTGTGAGCCTTTTTTATGGCCATGCGTATGGATATTGAGCGTCGGCAGCGCCGATGACGCGGATGTCAAATTTGGGATTAACGACATATGATTTTCCTCGAGTGAGACGCCGCGGTGTTGTTCCCGCCCGTGAGTCGGTGGATGCAGCGGTCAATGAAAGTCCGAGCGGCAACGATTTGCCGCGTGCCGTGGCAAGAGCGGCCATGCGTTGCCGCCGAGGCGAAGAGTTGGTCGCTTCGCATCTCGCCTGAAGGGTGCAAATACCGCATCGATGGTCCCTTGCGCTTGAATCCACTGCCCGGAGCAGCTCCTGGCGCTGCTCTCCTCGGTATTCAAAGCAGGTTTCGTGCCAAGAGCACAGTCATGCTTCGGCAGGGCGGCCCACGCTTCGGCATGACGGCCCATGCTCCAGCGCTTCTTGGTCGGATTATGTCAAATAGGTGCTGTCGCCCGCGTGCTGCTCAAATGAGATGATGGCGCACGAATTCGCCGCCCACGGCCTCTTTCCCGGGATTTTATATGGCAATTGCACCCGAGCTGGTAAGTCCGGATGCTGCTAACGGCGGCGCGCAGAGTCGATCACTGCGCTTGCGGCAAACAGCCACCGTCCTTTTGCTGTTCGGCGGTTACGGCGCGCTCTACTTCTGCCGCGCCGACCTGTCGGTCGCAACGCCGCTTCTGGTCGACGAACTGGGAAAGCACGGCGTCAGCCACGGCGATGCCATCATTCGAATCGGTTCGATCGCTTCGTTTGGCGTATTTGCCTACGCGTTGGGGAAGCTGTTCCTGGGGGGACTCGGCGACTTCTGGGGCGGTCGGGTCAGTTTTCTCATCGGCCTGGTCGGCGCCACGGGATTCACGCTGATGTTTGCTTCCGGACTCAGCGTGCCGCTGTTCACCATGGCGTGGATCGGCAACCGCCTGACGCAGTCGCTGTCGTGGGCGGGACTCATCAAAGTGTCGTCGAAGTGGTTCGACTATTCGTCCTACGGAATGATCATCGGCATCTTGAGCATCAGTTATCTCGTCGGCGACGCGGCGGCGCGGCAGTGGATGGGAATGCTCATTGCGCATGGCTTCGGTTGGCGCACCCTGTTCTACTTCGCCGCCGCAGTCGTCGGCCTGTTCCTGACCGTGAATTTCCTCTTTCTTCGAGAGTCGCGCCTCGATACGGGGTTCATCGAGGCGAAACCCAATCCGCTCAATCTGTTTGCGGGATCGGAGTCGCGGCCAAAGAACTTGGCCGAGCTGCTGCTGCCGCTGTTCCGCAGCCGCGCATTTCTGGTGGTTTGCGTCCTGTCTCTGGGCTGCACGATAATCCGGGAGAGCTTCAACCTATGGACCCCGGCCTATTTGCGCGACTATTTAGGTTACAGCGCCAGCAATGCAGCACGCATGAGTTCGGTCTTCCCGGGCGTCGGGGCCGTATCCGTGTTGGCGACCGGCTGGCTTAGCGACCGCCTCGGCGTAAATGGGCGCGCACTGATCATGTTCGTCGGTTTAGCCGCCGCCGCTGCGGCCCTGCTGGTCTTGACGACCATGCGATCCAGTTCGACTGGGTCGCTGTTGCCGTTGTTCGCCATCGGCACCATCGCCTTCTGTCTGCTCGGCCCGTATTCCTATCTCGGCGGCGCTATCGCGCTCGACTTCGGCGGCAAACAGGCCGGCGCGGTGTCGTCGGGCATTATCGACGGCGTGGGGTATCTGGGTGCGGTGGTCGCGGGCGACAGCATCGCCAGAATCTCGGTGTCCTTCGGCTGGCAGGCCGTCTTCGTGGGTCTGGCGGCCGTCAGCGCTCTGGCGGCTCTCGGCGCCGGCTATCTCTACCTCTTGGGCGCGAAGGCAGCGGCAAACAAGAGCCGGCTTCCATGAACGAGGTTGTTGCAGTGAAGCGCCTCCGGTCGCTCCCCGACATGCTCACCATCGAATGGGCGGACGGGACTTCGAGCGAATTTGCCAGCTTGTGGCTGCGCGACAATCTGCGCGAGGATCGCGATCCCCACAGCGGACAGCGGCTCATCGATATCGCGGACTTGCCCGAGGACCCCAAGATTCGGTCGGCCGTGGCCCGCAACGGCGCGGTGAACATCGAATGGGAATCCGAGTTACGCTCCGCGGCGTTTGAACTCAAATGGCTGCTTGCACACGCCTCGAATCGCTCCCATGGGCGGCAGGAGTTTGCGCGGAGATTCTGGCTGGAGGCGGCAGGTCTCGATGCGGCGCGCGATTTCGCCTGGGCCACATTCCCCGAGGCGCAACGCGATCGTCCGCTGCGAGCAGAGTGGCTGACCCGGCTGTTGCAGGACGGTATCGCGTTCCTGAGCGATGTGCCGTCCAACGAGGCCGGCATCCTCGAGGCCGCCATGCTCGCGGGGCGAGTCTCGGAAACAAACTATGGGCGGGTTTTCGACGTTCGCTCGGTGGCGCAGCCGGAAAATCTGGCGTATTCCGACCTAGGCTTAGGGCTGCACACCGACAATCCCTATCGCGAACCGGTGCCCGGATTTCAGGTGCTGCATGCGCTGGTCGCATCTCCCGACGGCGGCGAAAGCCTGTTCGGCGACGGCTTCGCCATCGCGGAGCATTTGCGAACGGCTTCTCCGGAGGCCTTCGCGGTCCTGACTCGGACGCCGGTGCCGTTTCGGTACCGCTCCAAGGATGCCGAGCTCTACGCCGAGCGGCCGCTGATCCAATTGTCCTGTTCCGGCGAGGTGAGCGCCGTGCATTACAACAGCCGCTCGATCGCGCCGCTGCGGCTCGCCGCGCGCGATGCGCGCCCTTTCTACTCCGCCTACCGGCGCTTCGCCGCGCTGCTGCGCGACTCGCGCTATCATTTGCAATTCAGGCTGCGCGACGGCGATCTCGTGGTATTCGACAATCAACGCACCTTGCACGGCCGCACCGCATTTTCATCGGCGAGGTACCCGCGTCACTTGCGCGGCTGCTACCTGACTCGCGACAGCGTGTACAGCGAGGCGGCGCTGTTGCGCCGCGAGTTCCACCCGGAGGCACCTTCATGAACGCTGCTGACGAGATTCTCGCCATCTATCAAAAATGCGGCTCGGGCGCGTATTTCGGCGAGAGTGTGTCGATGACCGAGCATGCCTTGCAGGCCGCCTTCTTTGCCCGGACCGCGGGCGCACCGCCGGGGCTCATCGTTGCGGCGCTTCTGCACGACATCGGACACCTCGTCGAGGATGTGCCGAGCGATATCGCCGAGTGGACCATGGACGCGCATCACGAGCAGATTGGCGGCCGCTGGCTCGCCCGGCGCTTTCGCCCGGAAGTATCGGAACCGGTACGCCTGCACGTGCCCGCCAAGCGATATTTGTTGGCCACCGATGCCGGATACTTCGCCAAGTTGAGTCCGGCCTCGGTAGTCACTCTGAAGCTGCAAGGCGGCCCCATGGCGGCGCATGAGATCGCAGAATTCGAGAACGAGCCTTTTTACAAGGACGCCGTGCGTGTCCGTCAATGGGACGACCAAGGCAAGGTCGCCGGATTGAGCACGCCGAGGCTCGGCGACTATCGCGCACTCATCGAGCAGATGGCGATTTAGGCCGGACTGCAAATCACGCGCGGAACGTCGGCACAGTCTTGCGATCGCGCGCCGGGCGAACTGACTGCCGGTCGGCCACCCGGCAGTCAGCCGCCCACTGTTCCCTGGGGTGAGTGGTGGTTCTCTTTACCGAC
>Ga0209488_10001361_pt1 | contig 20833 bp, 19 predicted proteins | sample Rivendell_Oct201_8_FD_188349 | JGI IMG/M metagenome (GOLD analysis project Ga0209488, IMG submission 188349) | Vadose zone soil microbial communities from the Eel River Critical Zone Observatory, Northern California, USA -... | ecosystem: Environmental > Terrestrial > Soil > Vadose zone >...
GCGGTCCAGATCTATGCCGAGGAAACGAACGTGCCGGTCGAGCTTGCGGCCATGACGCGGGACAAGTTCCAGACCAAGGAGGCGATGCGCAACGATCGCTTGTCGGACCTCGACGCGGTCATGGCGCAGGCGGTGCGGCTCAAGTTTCTGGACAAGCCGCTCGGGAAGGAACAGCTCGCCGAGCTGATCCAAATCCCGTCGCCTTGAACCGCGGCTCGAGAATCATCGAGGCCCGAGTGTTGCTGACCCCAAGTGTTGCTGACCCCAAGTGGTGCTGACGCTCACGCTCCGCGGTGAAGTGGACGCAGAGCTGGTGGGCTTGCGCCATCAGCTCGAGGTCGTCGAGCGTTTTCCAAATGAGGCCCCAGGCTTCGGCATTGTCCGCGGGGAGCGGCTCGGCGGTAAGCGCAAGCCCGCGCGCGCGGGCGGGACCGATGAGCCGCGGCAGGAACCACGTGCCCCCGCAATCGGGGATGAGGCCGATCTTGGCGAAGGCCTGCACGAAGGTCGCCGAGCGCGCCGCCAGCACGATGTCGCAGGCGAGCGCAATGTTGGCGCCGGCGCCGGCCGCGACGCCGTTGACCGCGGCGACTACAGGGAACGGCAATGCGCGCAGCTTGCGCACGAGCGGGTTGTAATGGGTGTCGAGCGCGTCCCCGAGCACCATCGTCTTGCCGTCCGGAGTCATCCGTTCACGCAAATCCTGGCCCGCGCAGAAGGCGCGCCCGGCGCCGGTCAGCAATAGCGCGCGGCAGTCGGTGTCCTCCTCGGCCTCGGCGAGCGCGCGCTTGAGCTCCTGATGCATCGCCTCGTTGAACGCGTTGAGTTGGCGCGGCCGGTTCAGCGTGATGACACGATAGCCCGCGCGCCGCTCGACCAGCACAGGTGCTTCTTCCATGGGCGCCTCCTCGTGAACTTCGACGGCCGCGATTGGGCCGGGCCATGGTAGCGCGGCTCACCGGCGAAATCGCCTGCCGAGCGCGGTCGCGGCCGCCGGCGATGCGTGGCCTAGTCGTTAGGTCGTCCGCGACCTTTTGGCGGAGCGCGCGGTCATGGCCCATTGCATCTTGGAGCGGAGACTATAAGAGAAATCGCACGCGACGGCCGATAAGCGCATTTGGGAGGATCGCAAATGACCCGCACGCCGCCAACCAATGCCGTCACCCGCCGCAGCTTCGCTGCCGGCGCAGGCGCCGCCGGATTGCTTGCCGCGACCGCGCCGCTCGACTTCGCTCGCGCCCAAAGTGGGCCGCTGAAGGTCGGCGTTCTGCTGCCGCGCTCGGGAGCGCAAGCAGGCATCGGGCAGGATTGCCAGCGCGGGGTCGAGCTCGCGCCCGCGATCTTCAAGCAGCTCGGCCTGCCCGAGCTCGCGATCGTGAACGCCGACACCGAGACCAACGTGGAAGTGGCGCGGGCGCGGGCCGAGAAACTGATCAACGACGGCGCCCAGCTTCTGGTCGGCGCCTTCGATTCCGGCCAGACCTCGGCGATCGCGCAAGTCGCCGAGCAGAAGGGCATTCCCTTCGTTATCAACATCGCCGCGGCGCCCCCGATCACCGAGCAAGGCTACAAATTCGTCTTTCGAAATTTCCCCACCGCGCCGATGATCCTCAGCGACGCCTTCACCAATCAGAAGGAACTGTTCGACGCGACCGGGGTGGCGCCGAAATCGGTGGTATTCATGCATGCCAACGACACCTTCGGCACCTCGATGCAGCAGGGCATCAGCGCCGTCATGCCGCGCTTCAACATGCCTTACAAAATCGTCGAGCAGATCGCCTACGATCCGACCGCGCGCGACCTCTCGGTCGAAGTGGCCAAGGCCAAGGCGACGGGCGCGGAGGCGCTGCTCATGGTCAGCCGGCTCAACGACGCGATCCTGATCACCCGCGAACTGGTCAAGCAGCGCTGGTCGCCGATGGCGGTGCTCAGCATGGGGCCGGGCTGGTACGAGGACCAATATCTCAAGACGTTGGGCAAGCTCTCCGACGGCCCGATGAGCTTCGTGCCGTGGTACGACCCGCACAAGAAACTTGCCCAGCAACTCGAAGCCGCCCTCGCCAAGGCCTACCCGGGCATCAATCTCAACACCAATCATGTCTTTACCTTCGAGGCGCTGCTGGTCGCGGCGGACGCCTATAAGCGGGCGCGCTCGAGCGACCCGAAGACACTCGCGGACGCGATCCGCGCCACCAACATCACCGACAATGTGAGCATTGGTCCCGGCATCCAGTTCAACGACAAGGGTCAAAACGACAAGCTCAAGAATGCCGCGATTCAGAACCGCGGCGGCAAGCTCCTCACGATCGCGCCAAAGACCGCGTCGAACGCCCAGCCCGAATTGCCGATGAGCCCGTATGACCGGCGCGGCTGAGATGCTCGCTCGCTGATCCTGCGCCGGCCGCGGCAGCGGGGCGGAGCCTTGCCGTAAGGGCTTTTAACGCCCGTCTTCGCGGGCTATGGGACGGGCGTGGGACGCCCTTAGGGCAGGACCGATCGGTGGCCGCAGAGATCTATTTCAACGTCGCGGTCAGCGGTGTTTTGACCGGCCTCGTCTACGGCCTGATGGCGGTCGGCCTCTCGGTCATCTTCGGGGTCGTGCGCGTCGTCAATTTCGCCCATGGCGAGATGATGACCATCGCCATGTACCTCGCCATCGTGCTGTTCAGCGGTCTCGGGCTCGACCCATTGGTGATGGTCGTTCCGCTGGCGGGCGTGCTGTTGGCGCTTGGCTATGCAATGCAGGCCGGCATCATCAATCCGTTCATCACCCGGCCCGAGTATAGTCAGTTCATCTTGCTGGTCGCGGTCGCGATCATCATCACCAACGTCCTGCTGATCGTGTTCGGACCCGATGCCCGCAACGTCCAGACGTCCTATTCGTTCGACAGCTTCCTGGTCGGACCGCTGATCATCGACGCGACCAAAGTATATGCCGGCGCGGCGACGGTCGTGATCACCGCCGCGCTATTCGGCTTTTTTCGCTTTGTGCCGCTCGGCAAGGCGATCCGTGCCTGTGCCGACAACTATACCGGCGCGCTGGTGGTGGGGCTCGACGTCAAGCGCCTCTATGCGCTCACGTTCGGTCTCGGCGCCGCCTGTGTGGGGGCCGCGGGCGCGATGCTGGTGCTGTTGGTCGACGTGACGCCGGCGCTGGGGCCCGCCTTGACGCTGCTTGCCTTCATCATCGTCATCACCGGCGGCCTCGGCTCCATGCCGGGCGCGCTGCTCGGCGGCGTGCTGATCGGGCTCACCGAGGCCATGGCCGGTTTGTTCTTCACCCCGTCGGCCAAGAGCATGTTCTCCTTCGGCCTGCTCGTGCTGGTGCTGCTGTTCCGGCCGCAGGGCATCTTGGGCAAGAGGCTGTCATGATCGCCCGGCTGTTCGAGGGCGTTCCGCGCCGTGGCGTTGCGCTTCTGGCGGCGTTGCTCATCGTGCTGCTGGCAGCGCCCTGGATGGCGAACGACTATCTCCTCACCGTTCTCATCATCATCCTCTATTCCGCCTATACCGGCCAGGCGTGGAACGTGATGATGGGCTTTGCCGGCCAACTCTCTCTCGGCCACGCCATCTATGTCGGGCTCGGCGGCTACGCGGCCGCGGCGCTCTATGTCCATTTCGGTCTCGGGCCCTGGATCGGATTGGCCGCGGCGATCGCGATCGCGGTGGCATGCGGCGCCGTCATCGGCTTCCTCGCCTTTCGCTTCGGCGTGGGCGGCGTCTATTTCGCAATCCTCACTATCGCCTTCGCCGAGTTCGCGCGCATCGGCTTCGATCACTTCGGATGGGTCGGCGGGTCGAGCGGCTTCTTCCTGCCGGTCGCCAACTATACCCGCAACGATCTTTGGAACCTGCGCGGCAATCCGACGATGTTCTACTATGTGATGCTCGCGCTTACCATCGCGGCATTCGGGCTTTGCCACGTTCTGCTCAGGAGTCGCGTCGGCTATTACTGGCAGGCGATCCGCGAGGACGAGGTTGCCGCGCGCTCGCTCGGCATCAACACGTTTCGCTACAAGATGTACGCGGTCGTCATATCCGCCGGGATGACCGCAGTCGCCGGCGTGTTCTTCGCGTTCTACTACAACAATCTGTTTCCCGAGCAGGTGTTTCACATTTCGCGCTCGATCGAGCTGATCCTGGGACCGATCATCGGCGGCATCGGTACCTTGTTCGGCCCGCTCATCGGTGCGTTTCTGCTGACCGGCCTGTCCGAGAGCATGCAGGAAATCTTGACCGCGCTCGGCCTCGATGTACCCGGCGCCAAGCAGGTCTTTTATGGACTCTGCCTGCTCGTGGTCGTGATGGCGCTGCCGGAGGGCGTGTGGCCATGGCTCGCCGGCAAGCTCGGCGTGACGGTGCGGCGATCATGAGCGCGCTTCTGTCGATCGACGCGGTCAGCAAGCGCTTTCGCGGCCTGCTTGCAGTCGATAATGTGAGCTTTCGCGTGGCGCAGGGCTCGATCTTCGCGGTTATCGGCCCCAACGGGGCCGGCAAGACCACGCTGTTCAACATCATCGCCGGCATGTCGGCGCCCGATCGCGGCTCCATCGCCTTTGCCGGTGGACGCATCGACGGACTTACGCCCGACGAGATCTGCCGCCGCGGCATCGGCCGCACGTTCCAGTTGGTGCGACCGTTCCCCGCGCTTTCGGTCGAAGACAATGTCGCCATCGGCGCGATGCTGCATCGGCACGATCCCGCGCTGGCGCGCCGGCGCGCGCACGAGGTGCTCAAGCAGCTCGATCTGTTCGGCAAGCGTCACCAGCCGGCCTCGGCGCTGACGCTGCCGGATCGCAAGCGCCTCGAGGTTGCGCGCGCGCTCGCCACCGACCCGAAGCTCCTGCTGCTCGACGAGGTGATGGCGGGGCTGCGGCCGGCCGAGACCGACCGCATGGTTTCCGTCCTCACCACGCTCAACCGCGAGGCCGGGCTTACCATCCTTCTGATCGAACACGTCATGCGCGCGGTGATGGCGCTCGCCGCCCGCGTGCTGGTGCTGCATCACGGCGCGGCGATCGCGGAGGGCGCACCCGAGGCCGTCGTGCGCGAACCCGCGGTGGTGCAGTCCTATCTCGGCGCGGAGGCGGTCGACTAATGCTGCGCGTCGACAACCTCGATGTCTTTCACGGCGACGCGCAGGCGCTCGACGACGTGTCGCTCGAGATCGGCGAGGGGGCGGTCGTTGCCATCGTCGGAGCGAACGGAGCCGGCAAGACCTCGCTCATTCGCACCATCGCCGGCATGCACCGTCCGGCGCGCGGGCGCATCGCCTTCCGCGATATCGAGATCGGTGGATGGGAAAGCCATCGGGTCTGCAATCTCGGCATCGGCCAGGTGGCGGAGGGCCGGCAGGTCTTTCCGACCCTCTCGGTCGCGGAGAATCTCGACGTGGGCGCGATGCTCCCGCGCGCGCGCGGCAGCCGCGCGAGAAATCTCGAACGGGTGTTCGCGTTGTTTCCCGTGTTGGCTGAGCGCTTGCGCCAAGCCGCGGGCACGCTCTCGGGCGGCGAGCAGCAGATGCTGGCGATCGGCCGCTGTCTCATGGGGGCGCCGGAGTTCGTCATGTTCGACGAGCCGTCGCTGGGCTTGGCCCCGGCCGTCGTGCAGCACCTGCTGCGCACGATCCGTGACCTCAACCGCGAAGGCCTCACCTGCGTGCTGGTCGAGCAGAATGTTGCGGTGTCGCTCAAACTCGCTGCGCAGGCCTATGTGCTCGAGAATGGACGCATCACGCTCTCCGGCGCGGGCGAGGCGCTGCTGGCCGATGAGCGCGTGCGGCGCGCCTATCTCGGACTATGAAGCGACGGCGGGTTGCGCGATGCACCCTGTCGATGCAAGGTCCCGCCTTTCGGGTAGGTCAAGGAGGTCGTGATGAAGCTTTACTTTGCGCCCGGCGCTTGCTCGCTCTCGCCCCATATCGTGATGCGGGAGGTGGGCGCCAACTTCGACCTGGAGCAGGTCAACAATCAGGAAAAGAAAACCAAGTCGGGAGCCGACTATTGGACCATCAACGGCAAGGGCCAGGTGCCGGTGCTCGAATTCGACAACGGCGAACGTCTGACCGAAGGGCCGGTGATCGTGCAGTGGATCGCGGACCAGTATCCCGCCGCCGGGCTGGTGCCTCCCGCCGGCAAGCCCGAGCGCTATCGCGTCCAAGAATGGCTCAATTTCATCACGTCGGAGCTGCACAAAAGTTTCGGCCCGGTTTTCCGGCCGACCACGCCCGACGCCTACAAGGCCATCTCCAAGGAGAACTTGGGTAAGCGCTTCGACTGGCTCGACAAACAGCTCGCCGGCAAGCAGTACCTGATGGGCGACAAATTCACCGTCGCGGATGCTTATCTGTTCACGGTGCTGCGTTGGGCCTCGCGCATCGACATGGATCTCGGCAAGTGGCCGAACCTCAAGGCGTATGTCGACCGCGTGGCCGCACGCCCCAAGGTGCAGGAGGCGCTCAAGGCTGAAGGTTTGAGCAAGTGACCAACAAAGTTCGTCACCGCGGCTGCCCGGGATGACGCCTGGCGTCACTTCGCCGGCGGGCCGATCGTTACCGTCAAGCTGCCCACGCCCTCGATTTCGCATTCGAGCTTGTCGCCCGCGACCGTGGCGGCCACGCCCGACGGCGTTCCGGTCATGATGATGTCTCCGGCTGCGAGCGCGACCATTTCCGAGAGCTTGCCGATGACCTCCGGCACGTTCCAGATCATCTGCGCCAGATCGCCCTCTTGCCGCAGCTTGCCGTTGGCCTTGAGCGCGATGCGCCCTTTGCTCGGATGGCCGATCTTGCCGGCGGGCTGCAGCGGCCCGCAGGGCGCGGAGGCATCGAATGCCTTGCCGATCTCCCACGGCCGCTTCATGTCCCGCGAGGCGATCTGCAGATCGCGCCGCGTAAGGTCGATGCCCACGCCGTAGCCGTAGATGCAGTCGAGCGCCTTATCGAGCGGGATGTTGCGCCCGCCGGACTTGAGCGCCACCACCAGCTCCACCTCGTGATGCATGTCCTTGGTGAGCGGGGGATAAGGCACGTTTCCCCCGTCCGCCACGATGGCGTCGGCGGGCTTGGAGAAGAAGAACGGCGGATCGCGCACGTCGTGCCCCATCTCGCGGATGTGTTCTTCGTAATTGCGGCCGACGCACCAGATACGGCGCACGGGAAACATCTTGTCGGTGCCGGCCACCGCGATGGCAGCCTGGCTCGGCGGCGTGATGACGTAGCTATTGGCATTGGCGCTCATGTTCGCTCTTCCAAGTGTCGGGAATTCAAGCCAAGGATGCGATGGCGACCGGCGGGCTCGGTTCCTGCTCGCGCAGCTGCAGGCGGTAGAACGAGGTGTAGCGTCCGCCCTTGCGCAGCAGCTCGTCGTGACGCCCTGCTTCGACGACCCTCCCATCCTCGATGACGAAGATGCGATCGGCATCGACGACGGTATGCAGGCGATGCGCGATCACGATCGTCGTTCGTCCCTCGCACAGGTGCTCGATCGCGCCCTGAACCTGCCGCTCGGACTCAGAATCGAGCGAAGCCGTCGCCTCGTCGAGCAGGATGACCGGCGCGTCCTTGAGCAAAGCGCGTGCGATGGCGATGCGCTGTCGCTCGCCGCCGGCGACTTGCAAGCCGTGCTCGCCGACTTGTGTGTCGTACCCGCGGGGAAATGCCGTGATGAAATCGTGCGCATAAGCGGCTTTGGCGGCGGCGACGATCTCGGCCTCGCTCGCGCCCAACCGTCCGAGCGCGATATTCTCGCGCACCGAGCCACGAAACAAGAAAACATCCTGCCCGACATAGGCGACCTGACTGCGCAACGAGCGGCGCGACACCGCCGCGATGTTCTGTCCGTCGATGATGATGGCGCCACTGTCGAAGTCATAGAAGCGCAGGATCAAATTGAGAATCGTCGATTTGCCGCCGCCGGAAGGGCCAACCAAGGCGGTGACGTTGCCGGGCTCGGCCACGAAGGACAGATTCCTGATCACCTTCTCGCCCGGCCGATACGCGAATTGGACGTTCGCGAATTCGACCCGCGCCTTCGAAAGCTTCAGCGGCGGCTTGCCTTCGTCGCTCGATTCGGTTGGGGGATGGTCGATGACGTCGAACAGGATGCGCACCCCGACCAGCCCGCTGTTGAGGTCGATATTGAGCCGGGCGAGGCGCTTGGCCGGCTCATACGCCAGCATGAAGGCTGCGAGAAACGAGAAGAATTGGCCCGGGGTCGCGCCGGTCTCGATCACGCGGAAGCCGCCGTAGACCAGTGCGCCGGCGATCGCGAATCCGCCGAGCGCCTCCATCAACGGGCCCGAGCGGTAGGCGACGCGCGCCCATTTGTTCGATTCGTTCTCGAGGTCGGCAACACGAGCGTCGAAGCGGGCGCGCATGTCCTCTTCCAGCGTGAACGCCTTGAGGATGCGCATGCCCTGCAGGCTCTCCTGCAACGTTTCCAGAATGCGCGCGCTGCCGGTGAACTGATCATGCGCAATCATCTTGATGCGGCGGATCATCTTGCGCAGAATCAGCATCGCCGGCGGCACCACGACGATGCTGAGCATGGACAGCACGGGATCTTGCACGGCCATGACCGCGAGAAGGCCGATGAGTGAAAGGAGATCGCGCCCGATCGACGTAATAAACAGGTTGAGCACGTGGCTCGCCGCGGCGGCGCCGGTGGTGAGCCGCGCCATGAACTCGGAGCTGTGGCGGTCAGCAAAGAAACCGACGTTATGCTGAAGCAGCTTCGCGAACATCCGTCGCTGATTATCGGCGATGATTCTGTTGCCGATGCGCGCGAGCGCGACGGCCTGCCCATAGGTGGCCATTCCCTTGATCATGAAGATCACGGCGGTCACGAGGGCGAGCATGATGATGCCCGGAAGGTTCTTGTGGACGTAGGCCTGATTGATCACGTCGCCGACCAAATAGGCGCCGAGCGCGGTGCTCGCCGCGGCAATCGCCATCAGGGCGAATGCGAGCGCATAGCGTCGCCATTGGCCGGCAGCCTGCTCCAGCAGCAGTCGCCGGACCAAAGCGGCCGTGCTTTTAGGGTCCGCGAACACTCGTTGAAAGTACGATTTGAGCATGCGTGATCCGCTGCGCGCAGCGAGCCGTTCTTGCCCAGGCGGGCGCGCTTTTCAAGCGGAATCCACGGCTGCGCGGACGACCGCCGACAAACCGGCAGGCGCGGCATGCGCGCGGTGGGGCTTTTGACGATGCCCGATGTCCTGTTCATCAAGACCTCCTCGCTCGGCGACGTCATCCATCACATGCCGGCGCTGATGGAGGCGCGGCGACAGCGGCCAGCCGCGCGGTTTTGCTGGGTGGTGGAGGAGGCGTTCGCGCCGCTCGTGCAAATTCATCCGGCCGTCTCGGACGTCATCCCGGTCGCATCGCGCCGCTGGCGCGGTACGCCGCTTGCGCCCGCGACCTGGCGCGAGATCGCAAGCTTCGGGGGCGCCGTGCGCGCGCGCCGCTACGACGATATCATCGACACACAGGGGCTCGTGCGCTCCGCGCTCATGGCGCGGCTCGCCCGCGGCCGCCGGCATGGCTACGACGCGAACAGCATCCGTGAGCGAGCGGCGTCGTGGTTGTACGACGTACGGCATCGCGTCGGACGCGACCTCCATGCCATCGCGCGCAATCGCATGCTGACCGGCCTCGCACTCGGTTACGCTCCCGGTGGCGCCGTCGATTTCGGGCTCTCGCGCGAGGCTATCGCGCAAACGAGCGGGGAGCCCTACGGCATCTTGTTTCACGCCACGGCGCGGCCGGAAAAGGAGTGGCCCGAGGCGTCGTGGATCGCGCTCGGACGCGCGCTCGCCGCGCGCGATGGTTCGCTTCTGCTGCCGTGGGGGACGCAGGCGGAGCGTGCGCGCAGCACGCGTATGGCTGCAGCACTGTCGAATGCCCGCGCGCCCGAGCGGCAGCCGCTCGACCGTGTGGCGGCGCTCATCGCGGGGGCGCGCTTTGTCATCGGCGTCGATACCGGGCTCATTCATCTCGCGGCGGCGCTCGGCGTGCCGTTGGTTGCGATCTTCACTGCGAGCGAGCCCGGCCTTACCGGGCCGATGGGGCAGGGGCCGATCGCCGTGGTCGGCGGCAAGCATAGGCAGCCGTCCGTGTCCGAAGTCGTGGCCGCATTCGAAACGTTGAGCTCGCGTTCGCAGCCCTAGCAAAAACCATCCGATCCGCGTTCAAGGTCTTGAGCTCAGATCGACGCGCGTGCCGGTCCAATCGTTTGGCGGACCGACGTGGCGACCCGCTCGACCGGAATGTCACGCATGCAGCGATGGTGGCCGAGGCGGCAGACCGGCTTATGGCACGGCCGGCAGGGGAGTTCGCCCGCGGTTTCGATCACCGCGGCGATCGGGTTGAGCGGAGCCCAGTGCCATGCGCTGGTCGGACCGAAGATTCCGATGGCCGGTGTACCGAGCGCAGCCGCGACGTGCAGCAGACCGGAATCATTCGATACCGCGACGGTCGCCGCGGCGAGCGCGAGAATCGCGTTACGCAGATCGGGCCCGGTGAGGTCGCGGATATCGGCGCCATCGGCGATCTCGCCGGCAAGCTCTTTTTCGCCTGGTCCGCCCACCACCCATATCCAATGGCCCTCGGCGGCAAGCCGGCGCGCGAGATCGGCGTAGGAGGCAGCGGGCCAGCGCTTGGAGGGTCCGACCGCACCCGGCGCGAGCGCAACCACGGGGCGCCCATCGGGCGCAAGCCCCAGCCGCTGGCGCCACGCGGCGCGTTCGGAGGCGGGCACCTTGAGTTCCGGCAACGGCCATTGCACCGGCGCGGCCTCCCCCTTGGGCAGGGCCAGCATGGCGCAGCGGTCGGTCATGCGGGGGAGCCGGCGCTCGCCGAAGCGCAGATCGTTGATCAGGCCGAACCGGCCCTCGCCGACGAAACCGGTCCGGCAGGGAATTCCGGCGAGCCAGGGCGCCAGCGCGGATTTCCAGGTCCGCGGCATGACCAGCGCTTGACCATACTTTTCCGCCCGCAGCCGCTGGGCGAGTGCGCGATGGTCGCTCAAGGCGAGGCGCTTGCGGGGCAGGTCAGCGACGACGCCCTTGCGCACGCCTGGCATGTAATCGAGCAGTGGTGCGACCATCGAGGTCGTCAAGATGTCGATCGGGGTGTTTGGAAATCGTTGTTTCAACAACTTAACGACGGTATGGCAGCGAACGAAGTCGCCAATCCACATGTAAGGAACGATGAGAATTGGTGATTCGGACATCAGCTTGTCGGCACCCTTTTGCGTCATTCATTGGTTTGGGACAATGAATGTGAATTCATTTCTATAGGCGGCGGAGGGGTCGGAAAGCCGTTAGCTTGCCGGTATCGGCCTGTCCAGCGGGACAGGACGCGCAAGGATTGCCTCTGGGCTTGTTGACACTCCGGCCCGCGGAAGTTGCACGCCTGGGCGCCCTAGGGCAAAGGGAGGGCAGCGCTGGCGGCGGGGGACGGATGTTATTGGTCACCGGCGGAGCCGGGTTCATAGGGTCCAATCTGGTTGCCGGCCTTAACGAGGCCGGACGGACCGATATCGTGGTCAACGACGCGCTCGGCAACGCCGACAAATGGCGCAACCTCGGGAAGCGCCAGCTCGCCGACGTGGTGCCGCCCGGCGAACTGATCGGTTGGCTCGACCGCCGCCAGCTCGAAGCGGTCATTCATCTCGGCGCCATCTCCGACACCACCGCCACCGACGCTGATGCCGTTCTCGCCACCAATTTCCGCCTCTCGCTCAGGCTCCTGGACTGGTGCACGGCGACTCGCACGCCGTTCATTTATGCCTCCTCGGCTGCGACCTATGGCGACGGCAGCGAGGGCTTCGACGACGACTGGTCGCTTCCGGCGCTGCGCCGGCTCAGGCCGATGAATCTTTACGGCTTTAGCAAGCATCTGTTCGATCTCGCCGTGGTCGATCGCTTCGCGAACGGAGCGAAGCTCCCGCCGCAATGGGTGGGCCTCAAATTCTTCAACGTGTTCGGCCCCAACGAGTATCACAAGGGGGAGATGACAAGCTTGGTCGCCAAGCGCTTTGACGAGGCGCAAGCCGGAAAGTGCGTGCGTTTGTTCAAATCCCACCGCGACGGCGTCGCTGATGGTGAGCAGAAGCGCGACTTCATCTACGTCGACGATGCGGTCGCGGTGATGCGCTGGCTCCTTGATACACCGTCGGTGTCGGGGATCTTCAACGTCGGAACCGGCAAGGCGCGCAGCTTCCGTGATCTCATCACCGCCATGTTCCGCGCGCTTGGCCGAGAGCCGGCTATCGAATATGTCGACATGCCGGCGGCGATCCGCCGCCAGTATCAATATTTCACGCAAGCCAAGGTCGAAAATTTGCGCCGGGCAGGCTACAACGCCGGCTTCACCCCGCTCGAGGAGGGGGTGAATCGCTATGTCACGCTCTTCCTCAACCAGCCCGACCGGTATCGGTGACGGCAGGCAACGGCAAATCATCGAGCGATAGCGCCATGTTCAATTTCGAAGACGCGCTCAAGCTCATTTCCGAGCAGACCATCGTCTGCGTTGGAGATTTGATGCTCGACGACTTCGTCTACGGCGAGGTCTCGCGCATCTCCCCCGAGGCGCCGGCTCCGATTCTCGCGGTCACCCGCAACGATCTCACCGTCGGTGGCGCCGGCAACGTGGCGCGCAACATCGCGGCGCTCGGGGCGCACTGCGTGTTCCTCGGCGTCGTCGGAGAGGATGACGCCAGCCGCACCCTGATGCGCGCGCTTGCCGCCGAGCCTTTGATCGAACCCCATCTCGTCGTCGATCCGGCGCGTCCGACCACGCGCAAGGTTCGCTTCGTTTCCGAGCATCATTCGACCCATTTGCTGCGCGCCGATTGGGAATTGGCGCAAGCGCTCAATCCCAAGACCGAGAAGGCCCTGGTCGATCGCACCCTGGCGGCGTTGCCGCGTGCGGCGAGCGTCGTCCTGTCCGACTATGCCAAGGGCACCCTGACTCCGCGGGTCATTCAGGAAGTGATCCACGCGGCGAAAAAGGCAAAAATACCGATCATCGTCGACCCCAAAGCGATCGACTATTCCATTTATCGTGGCGCGACGGTGATCAAGCCAAACCGCAAGGAGCTCGCGGAAGCGACGCGCCGGCGTGCTGACTGCGATGAAGACGTGATTGCGGCGGCGTCGGAGTTGAATCGCCTGCTGGGAACGGACGCCGTTGTCGTTTCGCTTGGCGACGCCGGCTTGATCCTGGTGCCGGCAAACGGGGCACCGCTCCACGTGCCTGCCTACCCGGTCAAGCTCAGGGACACCTCGGGTGCGGGCGATACCGTCGTTGCCGCGCTTGCGGTGATGCTCGCCACCAACGCGGACTATGAGCCCGCCGTGCGCGCGGCCAACGCGGCTGCCGCGGTCGTGGTCGGCAAGCGCGGCACCGCGACGGTCTCGGCGGCGGAGCTGCGCTCGCGCATTCTTCCCGCCGCGTCGCTCGCACCCGAAGAGAAAATCGTCTTCGACTGGTCGGTGCTCGACGAACGGCTCGCCGAATGGCGGGGCTTGCGCATCGGCTTCACCAACGGCTGTTTCGACCTCCTGCACCCCGGCCACATCAAGCTCCTGTCCGAGGCACACGCCGCCTGCGACCGGCTCATCGTCGGCCTCAATGACGATGCTTCCGTGCGACGTTTGAAGGGCGAGGGAAGGCCCCTGCAGGCGGTGCACGCGCGTGCCGAAGTGCTGGCGGCGCTCGAAGCCGTCGACCTCGTCGTCGTCTTCGAGCAGGATACCCCGCTCGAGTTGATCCGCCGCGTGCGTCCCAAGGTGTTGGTCAAAGGGGGCGACTACCGGCGCGAGGAGGTGGTGGGACACGAGCTCGTCGAAGGCGAAGGCGGCGAAGTGATCCTCATCAATCTCGTGCCTGGCTTCAGCACGACAAAGATCGTTCGCCAATCGCGCGCGCCGGCCCGGGTCAGAGGCTCTTGAGGCCGCACGGAGAAAGCTGTGCGCACGACCTTGCCCGATGGACGCGAGCAAAAGCTCGTGCGAGAGTTTTTCGGCGGTGCGCAGTCGGGGTTCTTTGTCGAGGTGGGCGCCAATAGGCCGCAGCAGGAATCGCAGACTTGGCACCTCGAGCAGCTCGGCTGGACCGGCGTCCTCGTTGAACCGCAGCCCGACTTAGCCGACGATCTGTGGCGCGTGCGCTCCGCCAAGGTGTTTGCGGTGGCCTGCTCTTCGCCGGGGAACGCCGGACGGCGCATGGGGCTTCACCTCGCCGGCGCGTTGTCGTCGCTCGATCGCGACCGGATGGCACCGGGTGTGGAACCCGAGCGCGTCATTGAAGTACCGGTGAGGACGCTCGACGACATTCTGATCGAAGCTCGCGCGCCGGCGCGATTCGAGTTGCTGTCGATCGACGTGGAAGGCCACGAGCTCGAGGTCTTGAGCGGGTTCGATTTCGCACGCTGGCGGCCGCGCCTAATCTTGCTCGAAGATCACGTCGGCAACCTCAAGAAGCATCGGTTTCTGCAGGGGGCGGGCTACCGTCTGGTCCGCCGCTTCGAAAACAACGGCTGGTATGTCCCGCGCGACGCGACGATCGGCGTGGCGCCGCGCGAACGCTGGGATATCGTTCGCAAATACTATCTTGGCCTGCCGTTCCGCATCGCGCGCAATGCGTCGCGAGGCTTGCGCCGGCGGCTGCGCAAGCGATTCATCCCATAGCCTCGGGTATCATCACGCTTTGGTGGAAGTTGAGCTCTCGCGCCCGGCTGCAGCGATGCCCGCGCCCGCGGATGTCGCGGGCGAAAGGGAGGGTCGCCGCAACGGCGCGCTCGGCGGGGGCGGCCACGCTTTCATTTCCTCGTAGCGCTTGGCGTAGCGATAAAACGTGCCTTCGAAGTTTCCCAAGGCGATGACGAAACCCGCCCAGCCGTCACGGTACCCGTGCTTGAACAGATAGTGCTTGACGAACGCCCATATGCCGTGACCCAGCGCGCTTCCCATCGAGGTCCGCTTTCCTGAAAGCTTTCGCACACCGAGCGAGGAATAGCGGTTCATCTTGTTGATGAGCTCCTCGAGATTGCGAAACGGAAGCTGCCAGATGGCGGATTGCAGTTGTCCGAGCGGCCGTTGGGTCAAGAGCTCGTAGCCTTCGTGCACGGGGCCGTCGTCGTAACGCATGGCGCCTTTGCGGAAGAGCTGCGGCTGGCGAAAATTCGGGTACCAACCCGATCCCTTGATCCAGCGTCCCATCATGTAGTTGCGGCGCGGCACGAGATAGGCGTCATGGGCCGGGGAGCTCGAGAGCACGGCAAGAATCTCGTCGCGAACTTCGGCCGTGCAGCGCTCGTCCGAATCGAGGCTGAAGATCCAATCGCACCGGCATTCTGCAATGGCGCGATTGCGCAGATCCCCAAATCCGTAAAATGGGAGCTGGACGACCCGAGCGCCGAGGCTTTGCGCGATCTCAGCCGTGCGGTCGGTGCTGCCGGAATCGGCCACCACGATCTCGTCGGCCCACAATACGCTCGACACCGCGTCCGCGATTTTTTCGGCTTCATTGAAGGCGAGGATATAGGCCGATGTTTTTTGCATGTTTCCTCGTTATTGAGCCCGACCGCGGCGCACGCTATCACAGCGGGGCAGGACATTGCAGGATGAAAGGGTGGAGCAGCGCCAAGGTGCCTGATCTGATCTCCGTCATCGTCACGACCTATAATCGCGAGGACGCGCTCGAGGCGGTCTTGTCGTCATTGTCGCGCCAGAGCGATCGCGGCTTCGAGGTTGTGGTGGCGGATGATGGCTCGCGTGCCACGACCGCCGCCGTGGTGGAACGCTGGCGACCCCGTCTCGGTGTTCCGCTCGATCACGTGTGGCAGATGAATTGCGGCTTTCGCGCCGCAGAAATCCGCAACCGAGCCATTCTCGTGTGCCACGGCGATTACTGCATCTTCCTCGACGGCGATTGCATCGCTCCGGCCGATTTCGTCGCGACGCATCGCAGGCTCGCCGAACGCGGATGGTTCGTCACCGGCAACCGCGTGCTGCTGTCGTCGACCCTCACCGCGGCCGTGCTGAGCGACGACCTGCGGCCTGAAACCTGGAGCGCACCGGGCTGGATCCGGCAGCGCTTGCGCGGCGGCGTCAACCGGCTCGCCGCCGTGCTGCGGCTGCCGCTCGGACCACTGCGCAAATTGCGGTCGGGTCAGTGGCGGGGCGCGCGCTCCTGCAATCTTGCGATCTGGCGCTCCGATCTCGAGCGGGTCGACGGGTTCGATGCCTGGTTCAGCGGTTGGGGCCGCGAGGATTCCGATTTGCTGATCCGATTGCTACGCTGCGGCCTGCGTCGTAAGGACGGGCGCTTCGCGACCGGCGTCATCCACCTCTGGCATCCGCAAGTCGACCGTGCGCAACTGGCTGCCAACGACGCGCGGCTTGCGGCGGTGCTGCAAGGCGACCGTGTGCGCGCGCAGCGCGGCTTGTCGGCGCTGCGTGAAACCGCCGAAGTCGGCGAATATGACCGCCAAAATGAGCACCATGTCCGGGCAAAATCCTGAATCGATCGTCATGAACGAGCGCGCGCGCGCCCCGCGACTTGTTCAGATCGCCGATGGGCTGGCCACGGCCGTTGCGGTTTCGCTGCCGTGGTCGACCTCCGCGACTAGCATCCTGATCGCGCTCTGGCTCATTGCGCTCGTCCCGACCCTCGATGCCTCCTCGGTCCGGCGCGAAGTGCTGTCGGCGGCCGGCGGTCTGCCGCTGCTTCTATGGGCGCTCGGCGCCATCGGCATGTTGTGGGCGGACGTGAGTTGGAGCGACCGCATCGCGGGGTTGAGCGGATTTCACAAGCTACTTTTCATTCCGTTGCTGCTCGCGCAATTCCGCCGCTCCGGTCACGCGAAGTGGGCGATCCTCGGCTTTCTCGCGTCCTCGGTCGTGTTGCTCGTTGTCTCGTGGGCGCTCGTGCTTACACCCGGTATCCCCTGGCGCTGGCGCGGCCACAAAAGCCTCGGCGTGCCGGTCAAGGACTACATCATGCAGAGCGTGATCTTCGCAATTTGCGCTTTCGGGCTGCTCGGACAAGCCGCCGAACTATGGCGCGTGCGGGCGCTGCATTCGCTCGCGCTCTTTCTTGTCGCGCTGGCGTTCATCGCCAACATCGCCTATGTGGCGACGGCGCGCACCACGCTCGTCGTCATGGCGGTCATGTTCGTGCTGTTCGCAGTTCGGCAATTCGGATGGAAGGGCGCGCTCGGCGCCGCGCTGATTGGCGCTGTGCTGACGGGCGCGGTGTGGGCATCCTCGCCATATCTACGCCAGCGCGTGTCGGCAGCCGTGGAGGAGCTGCAGATTTACGGCGCCGGCGACGTCAACACCCCGACCGGACTGCGGATCGAGTACTGGAAGAAATCGCTGGCTTTCATCGCCGAGGCGCCTCTCATCGGCCATGGAACGGGGACAATCCCTGCGCTATTCCGACGCGACACGACGGCCACGACCAATCCCGCGCTGATCACCACGAACCCGCACAGCCAGATCCTGGCGGTGATGATCGAGCTCGGCCTCGTCGGCGCCGCCGCGCTCGTCGCGATGTGGCTCGCCCATCTCGCTTTGTTTCGTGACGATACGCTGGTCGCGTGGTTCGGGCTCCTAGTCGTGACCTACAACGTCGTGTCCTCCTTGTTCAATTCGCACTTGTTCGACTTCGGTGAGGGCTGGCTCTATGTGTTCGGCGTCGGCCTCACCGGCGGTATGATGTTGCGCGCGGCGGACGCGGCCAAGGCCGAGCGGAAGACATGAACGCCTCAAGGCACCTGGCGGGAGATTTCCCGGTGCCGATCTTGGTCGCCGCCTGCGATGGACACGATCACCAATGCTCGGATCGCGCCTTTCTCGGGAGAAGTTGTATACGTTACTCCAGTATCAAGACTGCGAGCGAAAGCCTGACCGAAAACATCCGCGCCGCCGGACATTGCAATGACGACCCTCGAGCTGCCTGAGCGCCCGCGCATCCTGGTGATCACGCTGCGCCGCCTCGGCGACGTGCTGCTCACCACGCCGCTCATCCGCACCATCCGGCGAGGATTTCCGCAAGCGACGCTCGACATGCTGGTGTTTCGCGACACCGAGGAGATCCTCAGGGGCAACCCGGACATCGACAACGTAGTGTCCATGCCGGCGCGGCCCTCTGCCGAAGAGACGCTCTTCTTGGTTCGCAGCTTATGGCGGCGATACGATCTTGCTGTTTCGACACAGGCGGGTGACCGCCCCACCTTTTTCGCCCTGGTGGCAGCGCGTCGCCGAATCGGGCTGGTGCCGCATGCGGGCGAAACGGGAGCGTGGTGGAAGCGGCACGCGCACCATATTGCGGTGACGGCTGAACCCGATGGCCATCGGGTCAGCCAGCTCTTGGGCCTGGCCACTGCGCTCGGTCTCGGCCACGCGCCGGATATCGTCTGTCCGCAGAACGGGACCGCCGGAGAGTTCGCGCCGCGGACGCCCTACGCCGTCGTGCATCCCAATCCTTTTTACCGCTACAAGCGCTGGACCGAGGCCGGCTGGCGTGGGCTTGCCCGTGCACTTGCCGCGCGTGGGTTCGCCGTGGTCGCGACCGAAGGGCGCGAGCCGGCCGAGCAAGCCTATATCGATAGCCTTTGGGGGCCCGACGAGCCGGCGGTGATCCGCGTGCGCGGCCGTCTCGACTGGGCGGGCCTCACAGCCCTGCTTAAGGGTGCCGCCGTCTATATCGGCCCCGACACCTCCATGACCCATCTGGCGGCGGCGAGCGGCTGCCCGACAATCGCCCTTTACGGTCCGACCAGCCCCCGTCTGATCGGGCCTTGGCCCGTCGGCGGCCTCGCCGACCCTTGGGATCATGCCGGCACGATCCAGCACCGCGGCAATGTCTGGGTGGTACAGAATCCGCTGCCGTGCCTGCCGTGCGAGAAACTCGGTTGCGAAGGCCATCTCGACAGCTATAGCCGCTGCCTCGATGAGCTGCCGCTGCGCTCGGTTCTCACCGTGGTCGATGAGGCACTAGGACGCTCGCCGCCTTCCGGCGCCCGGTAGGACATGCAGGAAGTTCGAGATTCGTTGTCGTAACCGCCTGAGACCGCAAAGCCGTGAGCGACCTCTCTTGAGCTTGGGCGAGAAAATGGACGCAATGCTAAAATCCAATGCTCGGAAGGGGGAAATTCTCTCAAGTCACGCAGCGATGGAGAGCAACCGTCACAATCTCGATCGCGCTACCGTCGACGATTTCGGCCGGGAATGGCAGCGCTTCGACCAGAGCAGCGTTTCCAGTGGTGAAGTGCGGCGCAGGTTCGGCGAATATTTCGCGCTCTTCCCCTGGGACAGTCTGCCGCGCAACGCCGTCGGCTTCGACGCGGGCTGCGGCAGCGGGCGGTGGGCCGCACTGGTCGCGCCGCGCGTCGGCCGCCTCTACTGCATCGACGCCAGCGCGGGCGCGTTGAGCGTCGCGCAAAAAAGCCTTTCGGGCCTGAGCAACGTGGAGTTTCACGCGGCGCCGCTCGACGCCATGCCTTTGCCCGACGACAGTATGGATTTCGGTTACAGCCTCGGCGTGCTCCACCATTTGCCCGATCCCGCGGCGGGTCTTGCCGTATGCGTGAGAAAGCTCAAACGTGGAGCGCCAATGCTCGTTTATATCTATTACGCCTTCGAAAACCGGCCGGCGTGGTTTCGTCTGTTGTGGCGAGCGAGCGACCTCTTGCGGCATGCGCTTTCGAAGGCACCCTTTCGCTTGAAGTCGGCGGTGGCCGAACTTCTTGCTGCCTGCGTCTACTGGCCGCTGGCGCGCGGAGCGTGGCTATTCGAGCGGCTGGGCGGCAATGTCGCCGATTGGCCGCTCAGCGCCTATCGCGGGCGCAGCTATTATGCGATGCGCACCGACGCGCTCGACCGTTTCGGCACGCGGCTCGAGCATCGCATGACGCAAGCCGAGATCCGAGTGTTAATGGAGAACGCCGGGCTGGGCGAAGTACGCTTTAGCGGTGGCGTACCGTTTTGGTGCGCGATCGGGCGCAAGATCTAAATCGAAGAGACCAAATCAAGGACCGACCTTTTTCGGGGCGGGAGGTGGCGACAAGTCGAAGGGCTCAAATGTCTGTTTGTAGCATTGATCGATCACGATGCCGATGCGCGAGTCGATAATCTTGTCGCCCTGAATGAACAAGGCATAGTTCTGAGGTTTTCCGTGCGCGTCGACCTTGAGACAGGTGAGCCAAGCCGGACCCTTGAGGTGATCGACCAGTCGGACCCCGGAAATTTCGAGGTCACCGACAGACCCCACATTCGGGATTACCGCCTTAACGTTGTCGGCGACGACGCGGCGGTAGTTCGGTTGCGGCAGGTCGATGGCGGCAGGCGTTAAATTCTGGACTACCTCGCTCGCCGAGCAACCGGCCAAAGCGACTGCAAGCGCCGCCAAATACGCGCACACAGCAAATCGACCTAGTTGCCCTTGGTGCGAGGCCAGTGCGCCAGATTTTCTTTCGGTCGCCATCGACTGCAAAGGCGTTCATTTAGAGGTATGCCGATCACAAGCTGTCCGGCGAAGCCTGTCAGGGCGTTAATCATATGGTTCCAGAATGCGGCGATTGATGGGTGCCGGGCTGTCGGACGGTGGCTGCGCGAGGTAGCGCACGCATCCAAAGGCCGGTATTGATGGGCGCTGCACGTTATTTGGGCGGCAAATCGGGACGATGATCCGGTTTTCGAGCTTCACGCCACGGATGTGGCTCATTCTGGTGCACGACCTCCTGGCCACGGCGGCGGCGGTGGTCGCGAGTTTCTTCATTCGCTTCGAGGAGGGCGGGCTTGCCGAGCGCTGGCGATTCCT
>Ga0209488_10001363_pt1 | contig 20825 bp, 14 predicted proteins | sample Rivendell_Oct201_8_FD_188349 | JGI IMG/M metagenome (GOLD analysis project Ga0209488, IMG submission 188349) | Vadose zone soil microbial communities from the Eel River Critical Zone Observatory, Northern California, USA -... | ecosystem: Environmental > Terrestrial > Soil > Vadose zone >...
GCGGCCGATGCTGTGGCAACAGCTCCGAGAGGCCGGGGCAATGCCAATGCGGGCAAGACCGCCGCAATGGTGACGACGACGGGTGGACGAGGACCAGGAATGACTGGAGGTCCCGGATACACCGGACGCGACGGTCCGACGCCATATCGCGAGCCCGGCAGCAGGAAACCCCTGGATGCTTTCACGCTGTTGCTGAAATCCGGCGCAAGCCCGAATGCAAAGGATCTGAATGGCGCCCCGCTGTTGCATCAGGTCGCACAGGCCCGCAATCTCGAGATGATTCGCGCGCTTGCCGATGCCCACGTCGATTTCAATCAGACCAACAAGGATGGCCTCACCGCACTCGATGTGGCGGAAGGTAAACAACCCGCCGGCGCTCCAGCGCGTGGAGCAGGCGGCCCGCCGCCCGCCGGCGGTGGTGGTGGAGCGCGTGGCCGCGGAGGGCCAGCCGGCCCGACGACACAGGATGTCGCGAAGCTGTTGCGTGAATTGATGGGACTGCCTCCGGCGCCGCCGTCAGCTAGTGCCGTCATCCAAACGGTTGGTCCAGCCGGAGAAACTCAATGAAGCGAAGTCTTCTCGCGGTTGCCGGTCTGATTCTGCTGTGCCTTGGACTTTCCGCGGGCGGCAGAGCGCCTCAGACTCCGGCCAAAGCGGCAGTCCCCGTCGCGAACGGCTCAGCGCCGGCGGCGGCCGCTCCTGTGACGCCTGTCGCATTTCAGGAGATGCTGAATAAATACTGCATCACCTGCCACAACCAGAAAGCAAAAATCCCAGCCGGCGCGCCACTGACTCTGGATCTCGCGAATCTGAAGGATCCCGGCGCGGATGCGGCAGTCTGGGAAAAAGTGGTTCGCAAACTCGGCGTTGGCGCGATGCCGCCGCAAGGCTCTCCGAAGCCCGCTGCTGTCGAACTGACGCGATTCCGCTCTTCCCTGATCACGAGTCTCGATGCCGCTGCAGCGAAACAAAACAATCCCGGTCGTTACGTGCTGCATCGCCTCAATCGTGCCGAGTATGCCAATGCCGTGCGTGATCTGCTTGGCGTGGATTTCAACGTTGCAGAGTTGTTGCCGAGCGACGGCGGCGATTTTGGTTTCGACAACATTGCTACCGCGCTGAAGATTACGCCGATGCTCCTTGAAGGTTATCTCACCGCCGCACTGCGCATCAGCGATGTGGCGGTCGGCGATGCTGAAGTCGCGCCTGGAACCGAGACCGTTACAGTCAGTACGGTCGTCACCCAGACACAGCACATCGAGGGGCTACCGATCGGCACGCGGGGCGGCACAGTAACGCGTTACAACTTCCCGGCGGACGGCGAGTATGTGTTCTACGGGCGGCTCCTGAAAACGGTCGCCGAAGGTTATGTCGGGGTCGAAGGGCACGAGACACCGTTTCAATTCATCGTCACTGTGGATGGGGAACAGGTTTTTTCTGCGCCCGTGGGCGGAAAGCAGGACCACGAGTCGAGCGGAAAGAACATCGTCATTTCGCGCGATGAAGTCGACAAGCGCATGACTTCGACGCGCATTCCAATCACAGCCGGTCCGCACGATGTCGGATTTACTTTTATCGACAGGCCGGAAACCGAACAGAACGTATGGCAGCCGGTTTTGCGCGACAGCCTGGAAGCGCACAATCCTTCCGGCCTGCCGCGGCTGCGCACGGGCAACATCGAAGGTCCATACAGCGTCACCGGCATCGGCGATACTCCGGCTCGCAAGCGCCTGTTCACCTGTAAGCCTGCGACTGCCGCGAAAGAGGCGCCATGCGCCAATGAGATTCTTTCGGCGGTGGCTCGCCGCGCCTATCGGCGGCCCGTCGGCGCGAACGATATGGAAGCGCCGATGAGTTTTTACAGCGACGCCCGGATGAAAGGCGGCGACTTCGACGCCGGCATCCGTGCCGGTCTCGCGCGCATTCTGTCGAGCCCGGCTTTTGTTTTTCGTTCCGAAAGCGATCCCGCCAATCTTCCAGAGGGCGCCGCGCACCGCATCAGCGATATCGAACTGGCCTCTCGCCTTTCGTTTTTTCTGTGGAGCAGCATCCCGGACGATGAGTTGATGAACTTGGCGATTGCCGGCCGCCTGCGCGAGCCTCGCGTGCTGGAAGCCCAGGTGCGGCGCATGATTGCCGACGACCGTTCCGATGCATTGATGAACGATTTCACCGGACAGTGGCTGCAGCTGCGCAATCTGGACAAAGTCACGCCGGACCTTTTGATGTTCCCGGACTTCGACGACAACGTGCGGCAGGCTTTCCGCAGGGAAACGGAATTGTTTTTCACCAGCATCGTGCGCGAGAACCACAGCGTGCTGGAACTGCTGGATGCGGATTACACCTTCGTCAACGAACGGCTGGCGCGCCACTACGGTATCAAGGGAGTCTACGGTTCGCGCTTCCGTCGCGTGCAGGTGACGGACCCGAGACGGCGCGGGCTGCTGGGGCAGGGGAGTTTCCTGGCACTGACGTCTGTGGCGAACCGGACCTCGCCGATTATTCGCGGCAAATATGTCATTTCCAATTTCCTGAACACGCCGCCGCTGCCGCCGCCGGCCAATGTGCCGCAGCTGGAGGCCAGTGCACCGAAGGATCGTCCTTCGACGGTGCGCGAGCAGCTCGAGCTGCACCGCGCCAGTCCCGTGTGCGCCGCGTGCCACCGCAATATCGATCCCATTGGATTCGCCCTCGAGAACTTTAATGCCGTGGGCCAGTGGCAGGATGTGACAAAGGATGGATTGAAAATCGATTCCGCCGGAGTTCTGGTCGACGGCACTCCGGTGGACGGGCCGATAGCGCTGCGCAAGGCGCTGCTGGCCAGGCCCGAAGTATTCGTCGGGACGGTAACGGAAAAACTGATGACCTATGCGCTGGGCCGCGGGCTCGAACCCGTGGACATGCCGGTGGTCCGAAGCATCATGCGCGGTGCTTCAAAAAATCATTACGCCATGCAATCGATCATTCTGGGAATCGTTCAGAGTTCGGCCTTTCAGATGCGAACGAAGCTAAATAAACCGAGCGCGGCGAAGGCCGTCACACAAACTGCAGCCAAGGAGTAGCCCATGTTCATTACGAAGAAGCACCTTCATCGCCGCACGTTCCTTCGTGGAGCCCTGGGGACGATGGTGTCGTTGCCCTTTCTCGAAGCCATGACGCCTGCGTTGTCGGCGCAGTCCAAGGCGAGGCCGTTCCGATTTGGGGCCGTCTATGTGCCGAACGGAATCTATCCGCAGCTGTGGCATCCCGACAAGACCGGCAGCGACTTCGAATTCAAGCCAATCATGAAACCGCTTGAAGCCTATCGCAGCCGGCTGGTCACGATCAGCAAGATGAAAGCGCCCGATGGCAACCCGGATATGGGCGGCGTTCACATGGGTGCCAGCGCGGCATGGTTGAACGGCACCGGGCCGATCACCAAACAGGCGAATTACACGGTGATTCAATCCAGGAAGACCATCGATCAATTCATCGCCGACAAGGTGGCCGAAGACACGCCGCTGCGTTCGCTGCAGGTGGGAACCGAAGACATGGGCACCTCTGCCGGCGCCTGCGACGGGTTTCCCTGCGTCTTCTTCAACACCGTCTCCTGGCGCGATGACACCAGCCCGTTGCCAATGGGCATCAATCCCCGCGTCACCTTCGAACGCATGTTTGGAGAGACCGGCACGGCGAAGAAGCGGCTCTACAATCTCAAGCAGAAACAAAGCCTGTTGGATTCGATCGCCCAGGAAACGGCGAAAATGCAACGCCAACTGGGCCCGGCCGACAACGCGATTCTCGATGAATACCTGACCAATGTGCGCGACGTCGAACAGCAACTCGAACGCATGGAAAGCCGCTCCGGCGCTGTTCCGGAAGGCACCAATGCGCCGCGCGGAATTCCCGATACTTTCGACGAACACATGACCATCACCTACGAGCTGATGCGGCTCGCCTTCCAGGGCGACATCTCGCGCGTCTTTACGTTTATGGTCGGTCATGAAGGCAGCAGCCGAAGCTACGCGCACGTCGGCGTCCCGGAGCCGCACCATCCGGTGACGCATCACGGAGACAAGCCGGAGAACATCGAAAAGTACGCCAAGATCACCACGTACCACGCCGCGAAACTCGCCGAGTTCATCGGCAAGCTCCAAGCGACGTCGGATGGCGATGGATCTCTGCTGGATCGCTCGCTGATTTACTTCGGCAGCGGCATGGGCAACGGCAACGCGCACGACCGCAACAATGTGCCGGTGCTGCTGATGGGCGGCGCCAATGGGAAGCTGAAGGGCAATCGTCACATCGCGGTGGAAAACAAAGAGCCGACTTCCAACTTGCTGCTCGCCATGGCGGACTTGGCGGGTGTGGACGTCCCGCAGATCGGCGTCAGCACCGGCAAGTTCGCGCTGTAAATCGGTTCATTACAAAAACGGACAACATAAAAACTCCCTGCAACGTCAGGGAGTTTTTATTTTTCAGGCAAATTGACCCACAACCGAGTAGTGTCTCAGTTTGAAATTCAGGCTCCCCTCCTGGGACAGGAGGGGAGCCTGAATTTCAAACTGAGACACTATCCACAACCGAACTTTATCGGACGTTCCTTCGTTTTTTGTGACTGAGACAAAATGCCGTACATAGACTTTGTCCTTTACGCGGTTCACGGCGCGTTCTGGTGGTCGTTTGGTATCACCCGTTTTCTCACGCGTCCGAAAGCTTCCGGTTCTGCGGAACCCAGCGAAGCGCCGGTTTCGGCCGAAGAGAGAACCGCGCCTTTCTCTCGAACCCTCGTTCTCGTTCACTCCGTCGCATTTTTCACGATGTATGCGGGAATGGCCATGGCCATCATGACCAGGCGCGTTCCGATATGGTTCCCGGGCCAGCGCGTTGCGGGAACTTTGATCATCGCCCTCGGAGCGGTTCTCGTCTCGTGGGCCGTCGCACATTTCAGCTCCTGGCGTTTTCAAGCCCGACTCGGTCGCGGTCATGAACTCGCAACCCAGGGCCCGTTCCGAGTCATGCGCCATCCCATCTACATGGGACTGAACCTGCTGGCTTTTGGAAGTGCGATCTGGGTTCCGACCAGGGTGGTGTGGTTGTCTGTTGTTCTGATGGCCCTTGGCAGCGACTTGCGCGCACGCGCAGAAGAAAAATTACTTCTGACAGCCTTCGGTAATCGCTATCGCGACTACCTCGCGAACACAAAACGATTTGTGCCGGGTATCTATTGAAACCCTCATCCGGCAATTGAAATCAACTGGTGACTGGAAAGGTAAAGGTGAGGCGATAGATCTGCACGCGGCCCACGCTCCGCACCATAATGCCGCTCCGGAGGTGGGTCACATGCGAGCTTTGGCAATCGCAGTCCTGCTGATTCCTGCCAGCCTGACGTTAACGGAAGCGGCGCAGGCGCCCACTTCGCCAACACGAACAGCAGCGCTGCCGACAGCATTCTCCATGGCGGGTTGCTGAATTGCAACGGGCGTTTCATGGCGAGAATTCGAGGCGAGGTGTTTAGAGTTTGTCGAGCCCCTCGGTCAATTCGATGGAGACGCCCCAGGGATCGACGATCATGGCGGTCGCAATGCCGTTCATCGCAGGTGTATTTCGCGTATACGGTCGAGCGAGCTTGATGCCCTTCGCTTCCAGGGTCTTGCAGAATGCTTCGAGGTTCTTCACTTCAAATCCGACGTGATCGACGACACGCCCCGCCGTGGGGACGTGGGTGATCGATTGATCGCCTTCCCAACGAAAGAAGTTCAGGCTGTATCCGATGACCGGAAGGTCCGCCCCGATAAAGAAGTCGGTTTGACCGGGCCGCAGCGTGGCGTTGAATGCTTTCATGTACCACTGCTGCATTTCGACGTACTGCTTGTTGATGAAATGAATGTGATGACCCGCGATTGCCGGCGCGTTGGGCTCGGACGCCGTGACCAACTCGATCTTCACGCCATCGGGTCCCAGGAAATATGCGAATCGGCCGTATACGGTCGAAATTCCGGCTGCAGGTGTCTGAGCCGCTGGAGCGCCCGGAGCAGGTTCGCGGCTGGTTGTTTCGCGGTAGCCGGCCGCTGCAAGTTTTGTCGCCATCGCGGGAACGTCCGGCACGGCGAATCCAATGTGATCGAACGCGGTCCCACGTGTCGGGCCGGTTGGCTTTTGCGCCGCCAGGAAAATCAGCGCGTCGGGAAACTTCACAACGTCGATATTCCCGAATTTCAGCGCAGTTCCACCAAGGACGCTCACCCAGAATTTCCGGTGTTCCTCGATGCTCGTGACGTTTAGGTGATAATGGCCGATGCGAACCGGCGCCTCGGGATGGCTCACCAGTTGCGCCAATACCGGCACCGCCACGAAAGCTAAAAGAGAACACGCCGCAAGACGAAGTCGCTTCACGCCGGGATTATGACAGAAAGCACCGTCCTCGTCGTTGCTGTGGTGTCCGTGCTGTCGACGGAGCACTGATCAACTGAAGACGCCCTGGAGGAACGGAGCGACGCATGGGATCTTCGAGCAGCTGGAATTCCTGGCTCGGCTGGCAGCTTTAGTTCCGTCTCCCCGCAGGAATCGGATTCACCATGATGGGGTGTTCGCACCGGCTGCAAAATGGCGAGCTTCCATTGTTCCGTCCTCTCTCGACTCGGTTCCACAATTTTGAGCGGCCGCAGCGATGCTTTCAATCGGCAGGGAGCAGCCCCCGCCTGGAGTGGCGGGGGGCTGTGGAGCTTAGAACGTGAAGCGCAGCTGTCCCTGGAAGTTCCGCTGCACTGGCGTGGCCTGGCCGAAAATTGTCGTGCCCTTGTTCGCGATTTGGCCAAACAGCGTGTTGCCGACGGTAAAATTGGGTGCAGCGAGCTGTGGATGATTCAGAATGTTCGTAGCGTCCACTCGTACCGTCAGCTGTTTGCTCTCCGAGAGACGGAACGATTTCTGGACGTTCCCATCCAGGAAGAACGTGCCGAACGAGTCCAGGTTGCGGCTCCCGAGCTTTCCGATTTCTCCAGGTTTAGGATTCACCAGCACGGGGACCACAAACGTTCCGCCCCCCAAATCGGTGGCGCCGGGCGTTCCTGCGGGAACTTTTGTGGTCAGCATATTGAGCGTACAGAATCCGGACAGGGAAGCGGCGACCAGCGTGGTGTCCAAACATTGGGCGTCCTTCTGTGTGACGAATTTGTCTCCGAAGTATGTTCCGGTGGCTCCGGTCCACTGAACCTGCCCCTGGGGCAGTTGCCAATTTGGAGTCGGGTTAAATCGTGCATTGCCATACCGCATCGTTCCGGCGCCGCCGACACTGACAGGCGTCCCGGTACCCATGTTGAGTATGAAACTCGTCTGCCACTTTTCGATGAGCCGCGCTGCCCAGCCGGTCGCGTTGCCGAAGAGGAGCTTGTTGGGCCCGAGTGGCAGTTCAATGGTGCCGTTCGTTCGCAGACTGTGCAATTGATCGAGACCGCGAACGCGGTCGAGACTTCGCATCAACGGATCCGTATACCCACTCCCGCCTGTCGAGCCCGCATCGGCAAATAAACCTCCGCCTGCGCCAAGCTGCATGGATTTTGCCCAGCTGTACGTGGTCTGGACGGAAAAGCCTTGCGTGGGCCGCAGCGTATAGGAAACCTGCAGCGCGTGGTAATTGCTGTGGGCGAGATTGCCGATGTACGTCGCACCGTTCAGTTGTGGATTGTTGGAGAGGTAATTCTCCGGAAAACAACGCGTCGCGATACTAACCAGACCATTGGCAAGGCGATCGCAACCGTTGTGCAGAATGGCAAATGCAGGCCCTGGACTCAGCCCTTGAATTCCTGAGGCGCCCGCGTTGATCGAAAGCGTGGCGGGAGTGATCAGCGCGTTCGCAACGGCGACAAAGTTGCCGTTGGCGAGATTCGCTCGCGTGGCCGTGCTTTGACGCAGCTGGTCCGATCCTCGGCTTGTCGTTCCATTGACGACCGGCACCGTGGTCGGCACGCCGCTGAGGCGGATGCCGGCGAACATCTGATCGAACAGCGGATCGTCGCCGCCGGCTCGAGTGACTTGAAGAGCGTTGAAGAGTTCGGGATTGTACATCACCGTGCTCGTGTTGACGTCCACACTTCCCAATCCTTTTCGCGCGAGCGTTCCGATGTAGCGGACATCCAGGGTCATGTTGCGATTGAGGGTTCGCGTTACCGAAAGCGTCACGTTCTCCACATAGGGAGTCGACAGGTTGGGATCGTAAGCCGTGAAAGAAGTGTTCTTGGCATAGACCGGAGTGGGCAATCCCGGCGCTACCTGGGGCAGCCGCGGCACGATCGTGGGAAGATCGGTGAAGCTGACCGCGCGCGTCGCAATGATCGCCGCGATATCGGGATCGGTTGTCGCTGCCGTCTGATTCAGCGTGTTGCCGGGCGCTGAAGCAAGGATATCGTCGCGAACGGTGAGTCGCTGGTACTGGATCGAGAAACCTCCGCGCACGGTGGTCTTTCCTTCACCGAACCAGGGAACCTGCCACGCAAAACCCACCGCCGGACCGAAATTCTTCCGATTACGGGAAATAACGGTCTTACTCGGATTGGTCGTGTCCGGTCCGACGAACTGGATCGCTGTCAGCTTATTCGGGTCGCATGAGGAGACCGGAAGCAGTGGGGACTGTGTCACACCGGGCTGGCAATCCAATGGCGTTGCGCCGGAAGGCAGCACGTTTCCATAGTTGGTGAGATACAGATTCCCCGGTTGCAACCAGTTGTCGAACAACTCTCCTCCGGCACCCCGGCTCGCGCCGAAGAGTCCAACGCCGAGACCGGCGGCGGTCGCGGTTAAGCCATTCTTGAGGTACGGAGGTGCGTAGTACTCATAACGCAAGCCCAGGTTTAGCGTGAGGTTCTTTGCGATCTTATAGTCGTCCTTTGCAAAGAACGCGTAGTCGGTCGATATCGTCGACCGATAACGGTTATTTTCCGTGGTGATATCCTGCCAACCCGTGATGCCCGCGTCCTTGTTCGCCTGGCTGTCAATCCAATACGGCGTATTGAGGCTGCCGACGGAATCGGTCAACAGGTAGGCCAGGTTGGACGCAAGATTCCGCTCGGTCTGCCGAAAGATGTTCGTCACCGTCGCGTAGGTTTGTCCTACGGGCAACACAGACGGTCCCAATGTCGGCGTGCCCGTACCGGCGGTTTCGGATACGAAAGGACTTTGCGTGGGTGTGCCTCCGAGGTTGCCGTAGGGCGCATTAACATAGGGTTGAAACGCGTATCCGTCCGTTCGCGGGAACCGCAGGTCGCTGCCGAACTTGAACGCGTGTTTGCCATGAGTCCAACTGACGGTGTCGAGCCACTCGTAAAGCGGGTCATGGATCAGGTTCGGAACGATAACGCCGCAATTCAAGCGCGTTCCCATAATCCCGTTGTCGAATGACAGTTCGTCTGCGGTGTTCCCGAAGGCCAGACACCCGCTTACGGGCCGAACGAGTACGGGGTACTTCGCCGTACTGCCGGGTCTCACCCCTCCTTGTCCAATGAACGGAAGCGCCTTGTCGGTGATGCTGCTATCGCTCATTTGCCAGGGTGGAATCTGGGAACCTTTGTTGATGTGGTAGCCAAACCGCGATTCGTTGAGCAGCGTGGGGCTGATCGTCGATGTGACGCCCACATTGATGATCTGCGGTCGACGGAAGGAGAGCCCGCCGACTCCGTCGGGCCACTCGCCGCGCAGAACGACGTTATCGTCGTATTGAGTGGTCCAGCTGCCGTTGATGCGGTGGTTTTTGAAGTTCTGATCAATCTTGATATTGAACTGTTTGCGATTCGAATACGGGTCATTTCCAATCAATGTTTCGTTATAAAAAACCGGATCGCCGATTCGGCGCGTGAGCAGCCACTGGTCCACTCCCATGTTGAGGCCATCGCCATTGGTGTTGTAAAAGTTGTTCGGCTTCGGCATCGCAGCCAGCACCTTGGAGAAGTATCCGTTCGAGTCAAATTGCGAGGGGCGCTTCGCATCCCAGGAAGCACCGGAGGGAAACATCGGCACGGCGGTGTAGGCGTTGCCTGCGCTGTCGGTGCCGCTGGGGCAATCCGCCGCGGTGAATGGAGTGCCGTCGGTTTTCACGTTCCCGAAGACGCTAAAACAAACCAAACGACCGGTGTACGGCGTACCATCCGGCCAGAAGGGCGGCCGAAGGGGTTTCCCCGCGAAATCGACCGACGCAATATTCGGATTGGCGGCCGCCGTGGGATAGCTCGGTGGGTTGTTCTGGGGGTCCGCACTACGCCCCACCCATCCTTCCCAGGAGCGAAAAATCCCCAGCCGTGCTTCGTTGGTGAGGACGTGAGCATTGAATGTCGCGCGCAGGCTCGAGATGTTCTGATCCCACAATGCATAGAAGAACGTTTTGTTCTTCACAATGGGGCCGCCGTAGCTCAGGGTGTACTCATGAACGTTTCTCCAGTCCGGAACCCTGGGAGCCCATTTGCCCGTTCGTGGATCGATTTGCCGGTTGTTATCCCACGTGTTCGCATTTAACGCGGTGTTCTGGACGTTCCACACCGCGGCGCCGGTGAATTTGTTGGTGCCCGATCGCGTTTGAACCTGAATCTGCGAGTTGCCCCGTCCCAGTTCCGCATCGATCGGCGACAGGATCAGCCGGATTTCCCCAACCAGATCGGGGTTAATGGTCGTCGGCGACATCACGCCGGTGCCGCCGCCGTGCGGAATGGCGACGCCTATCGTGATATCGCCGGCGGAGCTGAATCGGGTATCGTTCGTGGTCAGGCCGTCTCGCGTGACATTCACGGAGTTCAGATCCAGGCCATTAATCGTCGCTAACTGCGGGCCCATCAGGCCCCCCCCAGACGTCGTGCTGAGCCGCAGGCCCGGCAGCACATTCAGGAGGTTGAGCACATTGTTTCCCACGTTCGGCAGATCGCTGACTCGTTCCTGGTTCAGAACGTCGCCGACCGTGGCGGAACTTTGAGAGACCGCAGTCTGCGGTTCTGCAGTCACTTCGACGCGCGTTTGCGCGGTGCTGAGTTTCAATTGAATGTCCTGCCGCACGGCGATGGGACCCAGCTCCAGATTCACCGTTGATGTCTGAAATCCCGAAAGCTCGGCGCTGAGGCGATACACGCCAGGCTGAAGACTGGGAAACGAATACGCTCCGGACTCATTGGTGAGTGTGGTCGTCGCCACTCCGGTTGCAGTATTCGTTGCGGTGATCTTGACCCCCGGAATTAACGCTTTGGTCGGGTCCGATACGATGCCACCTAACTGGGCGTTCTGAGCGAAGGCGGCGTTTGCAAGAAACAGGCAGAAGAAAAAAACAAGTCCGATATTTCGAAGCATGACAACTCCCCCCGGGTTGATATAGCGAGGGACGCGCGGTCAGGGAAAGATTGTCCCCGCTGTTGTTGCTGTTAAAGCCGGAATTTTGCGGCGAAGTTATATCAACCGAGTGAAAAGTGTCAAAGCAAAACTGGAAGAGCCGGTTGAGAAATGAAATTCGGCTGGTCTGCAGCCGATGCTGTTCGGCCGTGTGCAGATTGTTTGTCCGTGTCTAGTAGCTTTCCGTATCCTTCCGCCGCGCTTGCGATCGCCGATTTACCTCGACCACCACAAGGGCGAGGATGGTCACGTTGGCAATAGTCAGCGCCCAGGAAAAGCCTAGCAGGTCATCCACACCAAAGACGCTGATGACTATTAACAAAACGCCAACACCATATCTGTGGAGAAGATCCTTCATTGTCGAGCAATCTATCTCAGGTCGAAACATAGTTCAATTTCAAACGGAGACAATACCGATCGCTTTGAGGAGATTCCTTAGCTGGTTTCTCTCACCTGGATTTCGATTCTCATTTCGCATACGACCGATAAATGGTGGAGCGCTTCGGGAGCGAGGCGGCGCCCATCGGGTGCTCCTCATGATGCTCATACTGCGACATTCAAATTGGGATGCTTGAGGGCGTCGAATCGATGATGAATGGCAGAATAAGAATTTGCCGCTGTTCAATTTCTTTTCTCGCTGCGAATTCAAGCTCGCGATCCACCCAAAGTGATTGCAGCGCATTCTTCGAGACGATGAAGACCAGGAAATCCATCGCGCTCCGTCCTTCACCGAGTTTCTTTAATACGCCATCTCCGACAAGCACTTGTTCCTTGTCCATCCACGGACCCATTGAGGCATTTCGGAATGCGGAAGTGACTAGTTCTGCAAAGGACTTGTCAGACGAAGAATGAGAAATAAATCTGTTCTCTATGGTGTGCGGGTAACGGAGTGTCGCCGCCGCCGACATCAAGTTCAACCAGTAATGTCGTACCCTTTCGTGTAGCGGTTGATCTCAAAAATCAAACCGTGCTCCGAACTGGAACATACGCGGCCCGCCGGATCCGATCCCCTGGTCGACCCGGCTGCTGGGTTGGCCAAATGAAGAGGGCTGCGCGAGGTCGTAATTGAATCCGCCCAGATTCGCCATGTTGAAAAGGTTGAAGGCTTCTCCCAGCACGGTGAATTTGAATTGCTCGTTCAGGTGGAAGCTTTTGCTGAGGCGAAGGTCCTGAGAAATGAAACTGTCGCCAAAACGGAAATTCGAAGGCAACACGAGCTGGGGAATGGTCTGGCCCCTGCTTGTACGATTGTTGGGCGCCGCAAATTTCTGGTTGAATTCTGCGACCAGGCGGGAGAGGTCGGCTTTTCCGTAACGGCTGTTAAATTGATTGTATTGCGTTCCCGGAAGGCGGTCGCCGTCGGTTCCGTCTCCGTCGAAGTCGACTCCCTCTACAGTGGGATTCACAGGACCGCTCGTGCTGATCTGAGAAATCATCGAAACCTCGAGCCCCCATGGCGCGTGAACCTGGCCGGAAACATTGAGAATGTGGCGCGGACCGCTCGGCCCCCAGCTATCAAACCAATCCAACTTGCTGGTATTGGCATTCCAACCCACTGTTCCGCCCAACGCGTAGGAGACTTGCATCTGCCATCGCTGCGACATCCGCTTCTCAAATTTCACCAGCAGTCCCTTGTAGTGATTTCGTGCCGAACTGGTATGAACCGCGATCGGACCGACGGAACAGAGCGCCTGCGGATCTCCAGCTTCAGCAGCAGTACAACGTGGCATTACGGGTCCCTGGAGGCTATCCCATAAGTTGTAATCGACGTTGTCCATTGGACCATTGATGAATTGACGGAAGACGAAATCTGCACTCACGACAGCCTCTTTCATTAATTGATGTTGCACGCCGAAGCTGAAATGCTCCGAATACGGTGTCGTGTAGTCCCTGGAAATTAGATCTGTCGCACTCTTGACGACCTCAACCGTCGTAAACCCGGAAGCCTGGCGAGCCTCTGCGGCAATCCCCTGCGCGATCCCATCGCGAATCGCCGGGAGAATTGGAATCAGATGCGCCAGGCGGAACTCCGTCGGGCCCGTCGTGAAGCTGAGAGGAGTGCCTGATGGCACATTGGGCACATTCGACAATGGGTTGGGCACACCCGAACTCGGAAATGGGATTCGCCCCGTCCCAACCGGACCCAGATAAGAACGTTCCACCAGGCGTTTGTACATTTCGAATCTGCCGTAGTAGATACCGCTTCCGGCCCGGACCACGGTCTTGTTGTTTGGCCCGCTCCATGCGAAGCCCAGCGATGGCGAAAAGTGCCGCGGCGAATGCCGTGATGGTTCAAGATTCGCGGTTCCGAGAACCGGCGCCAGATACGCGGGCTTTGGAAGATCATGGTTCAGGATATTGCTTTCGTAGGACCAGGCCAGTCCGTAGTTCAGAGTGAAGCGTGGGTAGAGCCGCCAGGTATCCTGTGTGTACAAATGGAACCGGTTGGTTGTCTTCGCATGATCGATCTGGAAGAGCGGCGGCTGGCTGGCGTCGCCGATTCCGGCGATAAAGTCGGCCAGAGGCAGCTGCAGGATGTCCTCGGTTGAATTAAAGGAACTCGGTATCGAGATCCGGGCAGACGCCGGCACTCCTGGATCGGAATTGTACGCTTGCACCTGAGCAGGGGAATAAACGTTCACAGCTGCCGGCTCGAAGAAGGCCCAGAAGCCGGTTCCTGTCTGTCGTTCCCACTCCCCGCCAATTTGAAATCGATGCGCGCCCTTCTGCCAGGTGAGGTCCTCCGAGGTGTTGTAACGTCGCAGATCACGTCCCTGTGGCGCGTTGGACGTGTTGCCCAGAACCACGTTCGTGCCGATAACGCTCACTTCCGGCAATCCGAGTCCAATGCAGCCCGCACAGTCCGTGGCGCTCGGGGTCAGATTGCGGTTGCGCCAATACGTGTAACCAAAGCGAAGCTGACTCACGAGCTTTGACGTGATCGCACTTGTGAGAGAGCCCATGCTGGTGTCCGCCCAGTTCACGTTGCGCAGCCAGTTCGAAGGCAGAGCGCTCTCGTCCCGTGGTCCGAAGGCATCGTTACCATCGTGCGAATAGCGCACGAACAGGCTGTGCTTCCGATTCAAGTGAATGTCGAAGCGCACGCTCGGCAGCTTCTGGTTAAACGGGCTGGCGAACACGCCGGCCAGACCGGCAAACTCCTGGCCCTGCGGCTGAAACGGAACTGCCGTTTCCTGATTCAAATTTTCAAAATTGAAAAAGAAGGCCGCGCGGTCTTTTTTCAATGGTCCGCTCAGGTAAAAACCGGACTGGCGCCGGGCAAAAAATGGATCTTTGACCGTGCGTCGAAGTTGCGGATCGGCAGCAGTATTATGGTCGCGGAAATAGAAATAGCCGCCGCCATGCAAATCGTTGCCGCCGCTGCGCGTGACGATGTTCACCGCACCCACTGCGGTGATGCCGGTGGAAAGATCGTAGTTCACCGAGGAGAGCTGAAACTCCTGGATGATTTCCTGTGAAAAATTCTGTTGAGTTCCACCTTCAATAAGGTTGACGACGTTCACGCCGTCGACCGTTATTCGCGTCTGGCTGGAATCGGCGCCAAGAATGCCGACGTGGATCAGGGAGTTATATTGTGAAAGATGGCCGGTTGAAACGCTCACGCCCGGTTCGAGAGTTGCCAATTGAAGAAAGTTGCGGCCGTTGAGCGGGAGATTCTGAATCTGCTGGCGGGTGACGACGCCGTCAATCTTGTGGCTGTCCGATTGGAGCGGTGACGCCGCCACGACTTCAATGAATCCGACCGGCACAACCACTTCGAGCTGAAGGTCGACCGTCGTGGTGCTTCCTGTACTCACTGTCGCGAGACGCTGCTGGACTGCGAATCCCGATCTTTCGAGCTTAACAAAATACGTGTTGGCGGGCAGAGAGGGCACGCTGTAAAGCCCGGAGTCGTCGGTCATGTCATTTCGTACGAGTCCATTTTCACGGCACGTCACCGTGACCCGCACGCCAGGAACGACCGCTTGAGTTGCGTCCGTTACCCGCCCAGCGATTGCGCCAGACGGGGCTTGGGCGGGCAGCCCAATGCCGGCCAAGACAATTGCGAAGAGCATGTCTCGAAGAATCACGGTGCCGTCCTCAGGCCCATTGATGATTTTGCATCTTTGTTCGATCCGGGAATTGCGGCGTATTATACGGGGAACAGCGGCGGCAAAGATAGGAGCCCTGCTTCCGTAACTGCGAAAGTCACGTTAGACTGTGGCCCGATCTCCATGACGCCTTCTATGCCGCATTGCCCCTCATGTTCCGCGTCTATCCCTTCAGGCAGCCGTTTCTGTTCTTCGTGTGGTGCACGTGTGGATTCGTTGTCGCAATTGACCACCGCGTCGGCAACGGACCATCCCGGCGCCGCCGTGAAGGTTGCGCGCGTCATCTCGTCCGGTTCCATACCCGTTGGCGGTTTCACGCCGGGCACGATTCTCGCGAGCCGCTATCGGATCATCGGATTGCTCGGGCGCGGCGGTATGGGGGAGGTGTATCGCGCCGACGACATGAAACTCGGACAGCCCGTGGCACTGAAGCTTCTTCCGCGGAATTTGGCGGACGATCCTGTGCGGCGAGAGCATTTGCTGGCGGAAGTCCGCATTACGCGGCAGTTGTCGCATCCGAACATATGCCGCATTTACGACATCGCAGAGTACGACGGGCTGCAGTTCATTTCGATGGAGTTCATCGACGGAGAGGACCTCGCTTCACTGATCCAGCGCATCGGTTACCTTTCGAATGAAAAGGCGCTGGATATCTCTCGCCAACTCGTTGCGGGGCTGGCAGCCGCTCACGAGCGCGGAGTGTTACACCGCGATCTGAAGCCCGCAAACATCATGATCGACGGCCGCGGGCATGTGAGGATCACCGATTTTGGCCTCGCTGTCGCTGTGGGCGATGTCACTAAGGCTGCCGAGATTACGGGGACGCCGGCTTACATGGCGCCGGAGCAACTGGCAGGAAGAGGCGCGACGGTACGGAGCGACATCTACGCGCTCGGCTTGATCCTCTACGAACTCTACAGCGGCAAACGCGCGTTCACGGCAACAACGATCGCCGAACTTCGGGAACAGAAGGAAACGAAAACGCCGACCGCTCTGTCCGACATCCGGCAAGGCGTCGATCCGATCGTCGAACGGTTAATCCTGCGTTGCCTGGAAAGGGATCCTCGCGCGCGGCCTGCGTCGACAAGGCAACTGGGCGCCGCGCTTCCCGGCGGCGATCCCCTCGCCGCTGCCATTGCTGCTGGTGAAACGCCGTCTCCGGAAATGGTCGCCGCGTCAGGAGGCAAGGAAGGACTGCGTCCTGCAGCTGCTGTCATCCTGCTTGCAGCGACACTTCTCGCGCTGCTGCTCGCCGCGGCATTGAACGCGAAGAACAGCCCATTTCTGGCGGCGTCTCCCGGTGAGCCTCCACAAGCGCTGGCGGTGCGCGCACGGCAACTCAACCAGCTTGCAGGATATCCGGAGCCTTCGGACAGCGCATACGGCTATGACTATGACTTTGACTTCATTCATTCGCTCCGAAATCCGGACGGCGTGACACTTCGAGCGGACAGACTCTCGGACTACTCTGCCGTCAGCTTCTGGTTTCGCCAGGGTTCGGGACCGCTGGTCGGAGACTTTGGTTTTCTGGGTACTGCGGGAAATCCTGCTTTTTTGCAACCCGGTGAAACGAGCCTGCTGCTGGACAATGAAGGACGGTTGAAGCGGTTCGAGGCGGCCCCTCGGGAAACGAGCCCGGCAGCGGGAGCTTCCACTGCACCCAACTGGGCGCAGTGGCTCATTGCGGCGGGTCTGGACCCCTCGGGGTGGACGCCGGCGGAACCTCAACAAACCCCGCCTCACTTCGCGGACCAGCGAGCGGCATGGCATGGCTCGCTGCCTTATGGGCACCACATCCCGGCGCGCATCGAAGCTGCGTCCTACCATGGCCGGCTCGTCTACTTTGAAATCATGGGTTCCTGGTCTCGTCCGCTGCAGAGTGGAGTGAACTTTCCCTCCACCGGGGTCCGGATTTACAATCTCACGGAGCTAGGATTCCTTGTTGTCGCAGTGCTGGGAGGGCTGGTCCTGGCCCGCCGAAATCTTCGCCTTGGGCGCGGGGATCGCCGCGGTGCGGCGCGGATTGCATTCACCGGCATGGTCCTGGTGACCATTCGCTGGCTGTCTCTCGAACATCATGTCGCAACCCTTGATGAATTGGTATTGATGATGATGTTTGTTGCGCTGGCTCTCACTGTTGTCGCGTTTTTCTGGACGCTTTACATCGCGCTGGAACCGCTCGTCCGCCGCCGATGGCCGCACATTCTGGTGACATGGACTCGCCTGTGGATGGGGGAGTGGCGTGATCCCAAGGTTGGCCGTGACGTGCTTATCGGCTGTGCGTCTGGCGCCGCGTACGTTCTACTGGCTCGAGTGTTCTGGGCCGCGCCCACCTGGTTCGGCCATCCGACTGCACTCGAATTTACAGAGGTGGTGCCTCCGATGGGAACGCGAGAGTTCCTGGCGGGTCTCTCGTTCCGGTTGTTGGTGGTGATTGCCGGCGGGTTGGCAAGTGTCCTTGTCCTTTTCATCATGAGAATGCTATTGAGGAAGGACCTGGCCGCTGCGGCGGTGTTGGCCGTTCTAATCGCGCTGCTCACAGGGCCACGAACTTCCTACATTTGGCTCGATGTTGCAGCGGGCCTTCTCGCCGCGTCCCTGGCCGTTTTCGTTCTCTTTCGCATTGGACTGGTGGCCTTTTCCGCGCTGGCGCTGGTGGATCAATTCTTCATCCAGTTTCCGATTACGCTGCAGACTTCCGCGTGGTACTTCGGTCTGGGACTTGCAGCACTCTTCATTATTGCCGGTATTGCAGTTTACGGATTCCGCGTTTCGCTGGCCTGCAGCCGCCTGTTCGATCTGACGAGTATCGAGAGCCAATAGGTCATTATTTGTCGGCAGAGTCATACCGGCAAAAATGATACAGTGCCGCAACGATGCTTGCCGGCACGGCATCGGCGCAGTGGCTGAACCATCACTCGAGTCTCGAACATAGCCCCGGTTTCAGCGTTAAATCAGGGTTTCCCACAGCAACGGGTTGCCGCTGAGCCGCCGCGCTTTTCAGCGGCCGGCTCCACCGGCGAGTTGGGCGGCTTGTCTGCTATGGGAAATACTTGTAATTCTCTTTCCGACCCAAGCATCAAACGAGCGTTATCTCATCTCTATTGAGGGAAATTCCGCCACGGTAATCACCAAGCCTTGTTCGATAGTAATTCCCCTTCGCTCTGAGCTCCTTGACGTCGGGAATTCCGCGCAAATCCCGGCCAGCTTCAACGTTCTCAATCAACTTCGCTAAAGACTCGAGAACCGACTTGCTCTTGATTGATTTGAGATCTTTGGCGAAGCTGCTCTTGAATGCCGTTTTCAACGATTCTTCCGCAGCAGTTTGAAGATCTCGGCTCGGGTAACGGTTTTTGATTTCGCGCCCGCTTCGATTGCCCGGACCAGGCCAATATCTTCCACGGCATCGGCGAGAGCATCCCGCACCAGGTCACGTCTCTCCTCCAGGACTTCAACACGCTTGGAGTCGGTTGTCATGGCACTACCGTCGTTGTCGTCGGGACTCGGTGAGAGATTTTCGATGGGAGGAGTGTTCCAACCGCAGGAACCGCTATGGACCGACCGTGAACGGTCCTGATTCCGCGCCTACAGTATGGTGGCCTTCGGCGGCGTGTTTAATTAGGGTAGCCCGCAAGAAATCGACAGTTTCGTTATTCCAATGTGAGACAGGAAATCGCCTCTGCAATGGGCCTGGCTAGCTTTGCCCAGGCCCTTGCATTCGAGGATTTTTCTTGTATTGCGATGTCTCCGGCAAAAACGGTGACGACGGCACGGGATGGTGCGTTTACCGATTACCGTTCGGATCGAAGTGCCACCGGCTTCTCGGATGCAGATCCCTTGTCCTTTGGCATACTGACGTAGCCGCGGATCAGGTCTTTGTCGACGTAGTTCACGACGACTTCGTACCGCAACTGTTCCCGTCCAACAAGAAACTGGATGGGTTCATTGGCGACGCGATCCTTACGCTCAATTTTGTGATCGTCGACCAGAACAACAACGTCGTACTTCTGGCGTTTCGGATCCGTAGCGGTGACTGCCATTTGAATGTCTTCCACTCGCTGCAGCTCACTCTTTTTCGTCTTGCGAACGTTGAATTCCACGTAATTTCGATCTCCCTTTTTCCGAAGATCCGCGAGTTCACCGGAATTGCGCGCAATTTGCTCTGTAAGATCCTGATGCATTCGAGTCAGATCCTGCCGGGCGGTATCCAGATCCTGTCGGGTGGTACCGAGATTGGTGGCAACGTCTTTCACTTCGCCATTGACGGCACCGAATTTCGATTCGGTATCCTGTTGCAGCTGGTTAACGCCTTTTGCGGTGTCATCGAGCTGTTTGGCGAGAGCGGTTTTTGATTTTTCCTGATCCTGCCGAAGTTTCTCGGTGTTCTTCTTTGAAGCGTCCAGCTCGTTTGCCGTGAACCCGGCCTTCTCGGACACAAGCTGCATCTGGTCGGACATATCTGCAACCTTGGTGTCCTCGTCGGCACGCACCTTCAAGACCTCTTCCTGCAGCCGGGAGATCTGGTCATTGATGGAAACCTTCGCGGAGGAAAGGTTGTACCCCACCAGCCCGACGACAACCAGTGTGATTATCTGGATAGTCCATGTGAGCCAGTGGCTGTTCGAACGCGGTGTTCCGCTGACCTGCGATGAGTCATTAGTTCTTTTGGAGTCTTCCATTTGGTGATCCCGCCTTTCTGGAGAAATTCGTAATTTACTAAAGCAAGAGGGTTACCAATTACCTGGCAGGTTCCAATTATTCAGGGGCAATGGAACCAACTAACTGCATTACAGAATTTTAGGTCTCCCGCACGGGAGTCCATCCCTGCGGCGAAGTGCGCCATTCCCCCAGAAGAATGTAGGGAAACAAGGAAAACTGCCCCGCAGATAGAACCAAAGGGCGGTAGAAATGTCGGAAATTTCCGGATCGGGTGTGCCGATATTCTTCAATACGTTGTCGCTTCGATCGCAGACTTAATGCGCCCGTCCGGGTGCCCGGATGAGCAGCGACGCGCCGAATCCGAGTCTCAGGCATCCGTCGATCAGGCCAAAACTTTGTTGGATTTTCTCGAAGCATCAATTTAACGCCACCGAAATACGCAGAGCCATCAAACGGGCTCCGCGCTACACCGGTGTGTTACGAATTCATACAAGCGGACAAAGAAAAACTCCCGGTAACGTGGGTAGTGTCTCAGTTTGAAATTGCGCCCACAGATTGCCCTCCTAGGATTAGGAGGGCAGCGGGATCGTGAAGCGGATCCCGCGAGGGGTGGTAGCAATAGCCAAGGGAAACTTTTCGATTTGGCTACCACCCCGGCGCTTCGCGCCACCCCTCCTGTCCCAGGAGGGGAGCCTGAATTTCAAACTGAGAGAT
>Ga0209488_10001364_pt1 | contig 20820 bp, 30 predicted proteins | sample Rivendell_Oct201_8_FD_188349 | JGI IMG/M metagenome (GOLD analysis project Ga0209488, IMG submission 188349) | Vadose zone soil microbial communities from the Eel River Critical Zone Observatory, Northern California, USA -... | ecosystem: Environmental > Terrestrial > Soil > Vadose zone >...
AAGGTTGACTCCACATTACTACAGGGTTTATATACAGGAGGAGGCCTGTAAGGCCGGGCTACAAGGTAAGTGTATGTAAGATGGTATCAGTGAGTGAAATGAGCTGTGCAATATCGTAGGTGATGCAAAGTTATCGGTATGCTGTAAGATCTAAGTGAAACGCGTGTTGTGAATGTCATTGGTTGGGCATCAATGCCCACCAGTGATGTCCAGCACAGTGGACCATAGGCTCCTAGGGAGCCCACTAAGAAGTCCTTGGAGGATCGAGAGATCCTTGGTCAAGACTGCGGAATCAATCCACAGATCAGCAGAGCTCTCAGGCTCATCAGGGGTGTCGGGGGTACTCAGGGGCAACTCTCAGAGTCAGACCCAATGTGGGCGGCTAATGGGGTCATGTGGAATAGTATGCAAGGGAGCACGTGGGTGGATCACGTGCGATCCGAGTGGCACGTGACTGGAACTAGTGTCACGTGGGACTTCAGGGGAGGCGGCAGGACGACTTGTTGAGGAAAAAGTAGGGGTGATGGCTGGGATCGTTACAGAAACCCACTGTGCCCCCTTCCATCCATTGTGAGTGTGAGTGTGAATGTAATCCACTGCCACCACCATGCTACAGCTGTGCATCCTCACCACAGTCCTACTCCCACTCTCACTTCCACCCACATTCTTCCCGGGACCAGAATCAGGACCAGAACTGGGATCGAGAGGTGCCACCTGCAGGCACCGCGGCACCACCCCTGCCACCACAGCCATCTTTCACACATGCAACAAGCATGGTGGCACAGTCCCAACTTGAAGCTCAAGAAGACGCCCCTGCTCTGCACCAGGAGAACATAATGGCTTTTTCAACTCAAAGGTTCTTAGTCAACAACACGCAGAGGTATGGGAAGAATCTGGCAAGGTCCATCTTCATTCTGCTTTCCTGCGCTTCCTCTTCCCCTCATCTTCCCTCTAGATCTTTATTAAAGATGTGAAGAGCTCAAACGGTACTTTTATAAATGGTGAAAGGCTCAGCACTGAGGGTGCAGGGTTTTGAGCTCAAGACAAGCAATATCGTTGTATGTCTCATACCCTCCTTCTCACTTCACTTATTGCGCTCTGATGATTCATTTCCTTTAATAGGAATTTGGTATTGACATTGTTGGTGAGGACAACAAGATGACCATTCATCACAAGGTTGCTGCTTGAGTCATCTGCATGCTGACAGAACAAGAAGCCCAGCTTGCTGCCTGCATCAAGTCTCACCAAAATCCCCCTTCTCTCTCTTCCATCCCTAGTGTGCGCCTTGCTCGAGCATGTGATGAATGGGAGCAGCAGGTGAATGCCGTTGAGAAAGGTCTAGAAGGTACCATCCCAAAGGTCGATGCTGGACTCACGGTGTTGGAACAACAGCAACTTCCACCACTACAGCACAAGCAGAATGGTAGCGCCCACATTGGTCTCATCACTCTGCCCTCTCCCCGCAGTTTGTCATCAGATTCCAATTCTGGTGGTGGTAAGTCTTGAAGACAAAAGCACTCTGCCACCTCACACGGTTGATCACACTCAAAGGATGGCTCAACGAGCTCATTAGAGGCTGCTAATGCTGATGGAGACGGCGGGTCGTCCACCGCATCTGTGGCTACAGGCTGCCTCCCACCTCATCCTAACCCACAACCCCATTCTCCCTGGCTCCCTGAGGGCAATTCGGATTCAGATTCTCATGTCCCTGGGCATCTCAAAGGGCATCGGTGGGAATCTGCAGGGAGAAGAAGGCCTTTGCCATCAAGTTCCTACCAAATCACCCCCAACCCTTCTGTGCAGAAATTTTCATCAGGATCATCTGTCGAACTAATAAGTGAGGAGGATGCAGAACAAATGCACAAAGCAGGCTGATGCACTTGAGAACTTGACATTTTTATGATTCAGTAGTTGTAATATAATCTCTACACATGGTAATACCAGTGAATCTACATCAATTTCAGTGAAAATGAGCCCATGTAGCCTTTGTGTTGCCTGAAGCTCCTCGCTGTGGTTGCCCTTCCCGATTTGGTAGTTGAACCATGGCTCAAGCAGCTCCGGGACCAATATGGCAGTTCCCTAGCCATGAGCCATTTCAGCAGCTCAGCTCAGTCCAAAAGTGGTCCGGCTTGGTGGCTAAGCGGTTTCCGGACCAAGCCGTGGCAACACTAGTGCCTAGCTGCTAATTTGAGATAAAAATTGAAATAAGTGCCCAAACCCCTGAAAATTGCAGATTCGGCGTATTTTCCCCACTTTCCCTCTTAGAATTTGACCGCTCGGACAGGTGCTCAATATTTACGTTCCCACAGACAGGACGGAAAGTGCCGATTTACACTGTAGTAACTATTCGATTCGAATATTCGTACAGGCGGCCCGGTTGCCAATACTTACATCAGCCCAACAGACTGAAGGCCAGTGCCAGTGACAAACCGCCTAAAATATGATATTACAGTAAATGGTAATACAAAAAGTCTTCAAGTACTTATTACGATCACGAAGGAAAGAAGTCAAGCGGTGGCCATCCCCATCTAACTTACTCTATCATCACACAGCAGCCCGTTGCCCCTTCTCCGCCTCCGCCGCCCTCCACCTTGAGGAACCCGGCGACCCGGGCCTTCAAGTCGGTGCATGGCGCGAACGAGCTCTTGTTGCGTATGCGCGAGCCATATTTATAGAACAGGAACGGCATCGGCGCAAGGAAGAGCGCGATGCCGCCGAGCAGCGTCGCCGCCCACTTGGAAAAGCGGGAACGCCGCACCGGTCGCGGCGGAGCGGATGATGGTGTGGCCCGCGAGTGCCGGCGCCGCGTACGTGAGGTGCGTGCCTACAAAGGTAACTTCCAGAAGGTATATAAAAGACAGGTGAATATGAGGGTGATGGCGAGCCCGGTGAGGGTCGTGGGCTGATGGTCTCTGCCAGTGGAGTCTGAAATAAAAAAGGGGGGGCAGGTCAGGCCCAGGTGCGATCGTGAGATAGTCGATCTTGTTTTCCTCCCCAACGGACACGATGGGGGGAAAAGAGGCAAAGACAACGCACTCTGGAACTCTACAGACGCGACGACTCCTACCCTCTAGTACCAGCCGGCTTTGTCTTGAGGAACCCCACGGAAAACACGAGCTCGGACGAGTCGACCGCGAGGAACGCGCCGTCGCGCAGCACCATTCGCACGCCGGAGATCGGGTTGCCAGACAGCGTGCCATTCTTGAGCACCTTGTAGAAGCCCCTCTCGGCCGCTGGGATGTAGTTGCTCGGTACGTTCCCGCCCATGACGACGCTCTCGAACGCCGTATCCTTCCCGAACTCGGCGTTCATCCTCATCGGCTCGACCATGCGTGCGTGTTGTCTTGCGCCACCCGTCCGCTCCTTGTGCGCGTACGGATCCGAGTCAGCCTTCAGGGGATGGACTCCGGGTCCAATAATGCAAAAAAAGTCGGCCCTGACCGTCAATGTCTGCATCTGCATGGTTTTGACGTTATCGAACTCGTATTTCCTTGATGTATCATATGCCAGACGAAACTACTATGTTTCCTGACACACGCGCGATTTTCTGTTGAAGGGATTCGAATGATCTTCCAAGCAGAGTGGGTATAAACGTAATCGAGTGTCTTAGTCTCGTCACTCTCGCCACAACCTGTACCCGAAAGAGGTGGCAAGGCGGCCGCCCGCTTCTCAAAGGGACACGGTTGTGGCTGAGAGAGAGAAAGTAATATCAATGGTCCTTGAACAAAGATATCGAAGGACGAAACATACATCAGCTGATGGTAGAGGAGCGTTACAGAAGTGAATCTAGCTTGCTTAATACCTCCAAGACGCCGGCAACGAGTTCGCATGCAGCGTCCTCGTCGCCGCCGACCAATTCCTTGCGTACCTCTACCAGCAGTCCAAGCACCGCCTCACGGCCGTTGCTCGCAGAGCTACCCATTGCAATGCGCGGGCCCTCCCTCCTTTTCGATCCTGTGCTGCCCGGAGAGCCGGAACCGAATGGCCAAGTGGCAAACTCGGCAAGGATATCATCGCACCGCGCAAATGCCGTCTCGCGCTCCTCGTACCCGAGCCTCACAAACGCGTTGTCAAGGACACTCGCGGCGTAAGCGGAACACGCCAGGCAGACGCTTCGCAGCGCACGCATCTGCGTTCCAGGTGCCTCTAACGCAGCGGGCGGAACGGCTGATGTGCCAGCAGTGAGTAGAGCAACGACGCGTGAGACGACAGCGTCTTTGACGCGGAGATCGGCGACCGGATGCGTGGCCATATCGAAGAGAAGAAAATTGCGCTTCTCTGTGCGAAGGACGCCCTTGTCAACGAGCCCTTTGGCAAGGCGCTCGCGGACCTGCTTCAGCTGATAGCCAATTTTAAGTACGTTCCAAGTCTCGCCTGTAAATGTAACGCCGCAGAATGTCAGGTGCTTTGCAGTTTTGAGGGCGAAGGAACGTGCCGGATAGAAGGTCGACCCATGAATTGATAGACATACGCTCAGACTCTTGCGCCTTCATCATGCGGAGAGTCTCATCGAGGATGGTCTCACCCGTCTGACGGTCATCAGTGACCTCGACTAAACGCTCCGCAAGGGGAAGTCGACGACGATTTGGATCCTTGTGAACAGCGATGCGCCGGCGGAGGGCGAGTTCTATGAGTATGCAACCACGTAATGCGTAGGAGATGTTGTCATTCCAGAACGATAAGTAACCCTAGCGTGAGTTAATGCGAGTAGGGGGTGAATGTTGTAGATAGGCTTGCCTGATTGTCTTTTAAACCAAGAAGTAAGACCTCCTCCATGAGCGTAAGACGAGGTACCTTTCCACCAGTCTTCGACTCTTCTTCATCCTGTTCGAGGTCGCGCGGGTCGAAGGCAATTTTGTTACCCCCGGCAAATGCAGAGCCTGCATGGGAGGCAAATAATGATGAGGATGGTTCTGAGGGAGAAGATGCTGGACCCGTGTTGACTCTCCGCCTAGATAACCCCGAGTTTTCACCCATCGCGTTGCGGTGGAATGGGGATGAGCGAAATGGCAAAGACTGAGCGTAATAAGGATTATGGTTGGTTCGCGTCTTTCGAATTGTTTGGTTTGTATTAAGACTATTATTATTTGAACTGCTAAACCTGTAATCCATGGACCCCGTAGCTCAGTGGTAGAGCGTGAGATTCCAGAATCTTTGTCTGTTTCCTCAAGGTCATCCGTTCAATCCGGGTCGGGGTCAGTTTTTTTTATCTACGTGCAACCTTCAGACACAATATTAATCTTCGCAGGATTCTCATTGCAACTTTTCTCGACGCAAGGCACCCTGCAGACTAGACATCTACACTGTGCACCACTCATCCCAAAAAAGTGTCCTCTACGCGTCGTGACAGCCGTACCGACCCTTTCGACGTCACGAGGGAAGCATGAACACCATGCTCCGTTCACAAGATTAAACGGGTGACTTCTCCACTACTCTGCAGCAGAGTAGCAACGCTCATTGATATGCAGTGCGACTCGAGCAGGCGATGCGGTTGCCGCGCATAGGGAACTGGTACTGTACGTCGGTTCTAACTCTACTCATACGCATACGTAGCCCGCGTGGTGCACTCGAGGGAGCCACACATCACAGGCCACCCTGGTGACTAGGCCATGGTCAATCACAGCCCGCACGCCCCCTACGAAGTCCTTGTCCTGGCCGATCGGACCAGCCATTTTGTGCGCATTGGACACTCCCTCATGACCTCAGAATTGATTTACAGCTAGGAAGGAGAAGTTTTCGACGAAGTAGAGGTTTCGATGTCGTGGTAGGTCTTGTGAGCTCTACATATATTGTATAGGAGCTAACGCGCTGGAGGACGGACGACTTGTTACTATATACTTCATTTCCGCTTGCCACTTGCTAGAACATCACAATTTATCGATTTCTTGGACCCACACATCATAGCACCTTCGTGCAACTCACTCTGTCTCGACTTCGGGGCTTAATTTCCGTGCTCACCCCGAACCCACACCATAAGCTCAGCCCTGCGATTGGGAATGCGTTGGGAACGCTTAGATATCATACCTCGAAACCTGTGATCTTTCCACGGTGGTTTCTAGAATACTCTCATCAGCGGTGAGTGGCCGATGTGATGGGCACGAACGGCGCGAGTGATAGGTGTAGGTAGTACGTTCCATTATTCACAAGAGTTGCGAGACATGTGCCAGTTGCGTGCGCCAGTCAAACGTCCTTTAGTTTTGCCTCGTACGCTGGCACTGTAACGTCCCCGACATTAAACTAAACCCAGGTGACCGCGCACAAATCAACGTCCGGCTGACTGCGAGAGTGGCAATCACACGGCGCCCATGCGCCCACGTCTCCAACTTCCGCTCTGTATCGCGCACCTGCGCTATCACTGTCACCATGGTTTTCCAGATAATCCCACGTCCAGTATAGAGGCACGAACGTTAAGCAAAGCTCAGTATTTTACCGCTTCCAGTAACCAACTGCCCATTCCGTCATCGCAACGTGCATCCCTAAACCTTGCGTGGCAACTGCGCACGGTTCAGTTCAACTGTGGATCGTGCGATCGCTCACTGACGTCGACACGTTTTCGTTCCTTGCTTGCACACCCTGTGTGTCTGTTAGAGCGTCCGGGGCGCACACCGAATGACTTTTGGTTCCATGCGAGGTGCCGTAATCAGCCATGCCAGCACGCTGCAGCGGTGTGCACTCTCTGAACAGGCGTTAGTATTTCCCATCATCTACCACTTTTCTTGAGAAATGGGGACTCTCAGGCCATGAGGCCTCTATGAAGAAGCCGTGACATACGGCGAGGTTTCCACCTCGCGTGTGCCTATAAGACAGCCCTGGCCTTTGCGTCAAGGTGGCCTACCCTACCGTGCGGAACCAGGCAGTATACACTGCGGCCTATATCTTCTCTGTCCATTCTTTCACGGTCCTCCTTGACTCTCAGCTCTGCAGAGCCCCATCATAGCACCCTCAGATCCCTCAAACCCTTTTACCTCCCCATCCCAACATTTTCCGTGAACATCACCAACAAATCATGCTGCCACGCCGCGCGCATACTCACCCAGGCAACCGGCCCAAAGCCACATCGGCAGGTCTTCCCGAACCCATTTTTCATGCCAACTCGCTCATCCACTCTACCGAAAGACACCGCTAACCATCAAAACAGGCTTAAAGCCGTCCGCCTCAGAGTCGAGCGACACTGACTCCTCCAGAACTGCCATCCCCCGCAGCAACCAGCGTCAGCACCGTTGGTCAGAGATCGTCCCGCCACAGACCGCACTCACTTTCGTCGCCATGTACGATCCCGCGGATGGCCTACTTACTTTCTCCGGCGCATCGCTACTGCCCTCCGAGCCTCCCACGCCACCCACGCCGTATTCACCATCACTCGATACGCCAGTCACCCCGACCACATTTGGGCCGATGCCGCGCACGCCCGCGCCAAGCACACTCGCGGACATGCAGAGTCTCCTCGACGCTTACTTCCGCTCCGCCACTGCCAACGGCAACAATATTATGCCCGCCCGTGCGTCGTCAACGTTCGACGGCCTCTTGTGTGTTGGAGCCGACACGGAAAGTACTGAAGATGAAGGCTGGCGCGAGAAGCCGTTACCGGTACGCCCACCGCCACCGCCCGACCGGGACAGCGTGTTTGCATGGTCATGGCTTGGACGTATGGCGCAGGATGACCCGCGTGAGCCCTGGGAAGCAAGTGGAAATGATGGGGGGTGCGTGTATTGGCCGTCTGTGGCAGAACGTGGGTGCATGGGTGCGAGCTGTGATGGGGCTAAATGCGATGGCGGCGACGACGATGATGACTCGTTCTACTTCACACCACCTGAAATTGAGGACCCGAATGAGGTGCGAGTTGCGCCTTTAATCGTTGTTCTCGTCCATTTTAGTCATCACTTTTCTCGTGCCCTTCCCGGGCGACGGCAGTGCTCCGCGTTTTCTGTAACGACAACGTCAACTTCCGAGTACATCGACGTGCCAGGTCGCGAGTGCGACTCGATATGGTCGGCGAACGTGCTAGCTTATGCTTATCCCGCCCGTGGCCAGGCACGTACCCAGACGCAGCCATCGTCGCCATCGTCGCCAGCACAAGCCTTCCTGCACCCTTGGCGTCTTCTCCGTGCGCGGGCCTCCCAGGCTACGATCGCGGGGTCACCGCAGCGGCGGGCGTCGAGGGCTGCCAGTATGTTCGCGAAGCTGGGGCGACTCGGATCGCGGGACGACGGTGAGTCGTGGATCTGCGTCGAGGTAGTGCACACCATAACGCAACGCCCATTGCGTGAGTGCGAGTGGTAGGTCGCGGGCAAGTGAGGGTTGAGTCCGCTTGCTGGTTTTCGTCTCTGGCGCTGGGATTCGCTGATAACATTCCTTCCTCTCCCATTCCTTTAGTCACATACTTACCTATTTCCTGGCGTCTCTTTTTGGCCATTGTGTTGCAGAATTGATGATGTATAAGTAAATGAGACCTGAAATGAAACGTACTGGCCCTTCTTTTAAAATTCGGTAGGGCTCATCGGCAAAGAATTGCCATTGGCCGACGTTGGGCCACACATGGATTCGCCATTGTTCCGCGGCCCAGGGAACGAGGGAGGAACAACAATTGTCATTACCAATAGTGGGACATAACGCAGAATCATCTAGTGCACAATCCGCAGCACTCATTGCGGATAGTATTCATTGTCAACCCAGTAGTCTGATCGTGAAGCATTGATGAGTACATTGGCCCATGAACCTGATGGAAGAATCACGAACCCTCCGTAATACCCTGCCAGGCGAGGTATAGCACAACGACGGTTGCAGTATCCAGAGCGGTCGCGATGAACGAGCCATCAATCTTGGCATGCGTACCATTACAAATGGGGCGGGAGAGGAGGAAGTACGCGAGTCGTGAAAGGATAAAAAGGATACCGGCCAGGGCATAATACACTAAAGGGCGTCGCTCGTGAAGACGGCCGGCCACAATCCATACCATCAAGATGATGTAAAGCAATGCTGCGCTGCCGGGGATGAGAATAATGTCAGAAACCCTACATAGTACGAGGAGGAAATGGGGTGAAACGCACGCGCCAGGCCATATCAAGGTGAGGATGAAGAGGGCCACTGAATGCAGGGAGTCCTTCGGGTCGCCCGGCTCAAACGTGCTCGTGATGGTAAAAGCGACGTCAAGGGAGATGTAAATGGTGGCGACCATGAAAAATGCGGAAAAAATATAAAAAGGCTGAACACGTGCCCGTCAGGAAGAAGAGAACGGAACAAGGGCACAGAGGGGGAATAAGGCGTACAATCAATGACGACGGTGTGCCATCCTCGACGATTTGAGTTGCTACGAGGGCGTTACCTAGGAGCATCCAGAAAAGGGCTGCGATAGCACCTGCATGAATTGCTGTAATAACAACAAGGGTAGTGGTTCCCTGCTCGAGAAAGGAGCCCGTGGCAATAAGTTGTAGGGGGAGGGTGAGAAGGTAAGCAACGAGAAATGCACGAAGCTCGATACGACCTGGTGTCGGGTTAGATATCTTGAGGGGAGGGAGTAAGACGACTTGACTCGCCGACTGCGGCTTTTCGCTGGTTACAGCGAATGATGAGCCAGAGGGTAACGAGGATACTGAAACTGCAAGCGAGGATGTTGGCGATGTTGCCAATGGAGTTTCCAAAACCAACGCGTGGAATGCCACACTTTGGGTTGACTCCTACTGGGGCGGATGGTTGGTCGGCAGAGGCGCCGATAAGGAGAATAGGTGAATTGTGTAAAAGCTGTTTTATGGCTGAATGAGAAAAATCCATGACGAGGAAAGAGGGAAGTAACCTCTCTATAAAAGATATTGCAAACCCCCATGGAGGGGGTGTTCCTGCAGAGAAGCCCAAAGTCGCCGAAACGAGTCATCGCAGTAGATTGGACGCGCTGTCGCGGAGAGCGACAGGTTGGACGGAAAGAGGCAGGACAGGTTGGTGTTGGTAGTTCGGTAGTGGATCCAGACGTTGTGGCGATCGCCGAGACTCACGGCGGCGGGGCAACTTTCAGGTTTTGATGGGCCGTGGAGTCCGAGCGAATTCCTGTCAAGCGAAGATACATCACATGCTATTATCATTATGGATCATACCTACGTTTGTTGTGAATAGGAGGTTAGATCGCGCACAGGCGAACAAGTCGAAAGGCCACCCTGCGGACCACGACTCGGACGAGCAACTTGTTAGGATGATGTCGACGGTCGACGAACGATGCTTTGTTGTTTGATTGGGATTCTCACGAAATTATGTAATATATAACGTGTTGCCACGACAATAAAGCCCCAATGTCTCATCTCAATTTATGAACCCTGAAATTATGCCCGAGCCGCGGACATGATGTCACCGAATCTTCTAGCAATTGCGCTATGGACAAGATTCCCGAGCGGGTTGTGTCCTTGCACTTGGATTTTTATGGTTGCACTAAGGGGAGGCTACCCGAACGTCCTACACGAGGTGAAGAGTTGTCATGGGCAATTAATGTGACAAGATGGTTCTGCGGCAGACTAACCTTTTCCCGTCGGCTCAAATGAGTAGTCCAAAACAAACGATGTGAAAGGGTCGGCCGCTGCTCATTCATCTCGATCTTTTGATCAAGATCTATAAGCTAAATCCGTCCTATGAATGTGTCGTATTATGATTATTGAAAGACACGAGGTATGTATGACACCAGGAATAAGTGCCAGTGGAGAAAAAGGTACAAGAAATCATGTCGTAATTAAGAACCCAAACCAGTTGAATGATGTGAAACGCATCTTGAGTACTCGTCCTTGAGGGACATCGAGCCCCATTTAAGAGATCGTAGTAGAATCGGCAGTAAACCCTGGACTCCCGTTGATTAAACCGGGTAGCGCGGGCCGGAAACGTGACGCGCAACGCGTTCAGCAGAATGGTCTTTCGAGACAATCCAGCTCTATGCCACGTTCAAAGCAGCAGCTACGACTCGAAGACGACCCTCCGAAAGAAGATTTAGCTGTGCACAACCAAGGATTACGCGACAAAATGTCTTTAAACGGAAAGGATCTTCCCGAGGGGCCCGAGCACGTCCAGGACGGAGACGAGGACTCGTACCGTGGCGATCATCCTTCGAACCTGCCAGGCGTTCATGGCGAGGAACGAGAAGAAGACGACGGGGCCATACGGGGCTCGCTGAAGGGTCATAAGCGTTCTCGATTAAATTCAGTAGGAGAGGGGGTTCCCGTCCCTGTAAAAGCGGAGAAGATAAAAACACTCTTTGAGCCTCTGGTCAGAGACACAGATGGGTGCGCCATTACTGCCTCCTTCCTTTCGATTATTCATTGTTTATTCATGTCTTCCAGTTATGTACCAGGTTCAATAGTTCGCGTTCAACTGCATAACTTTCTTACCTACGATCACGTCGAATTCCGTCCGGGTCCTCATCTTAACATGATTATCGGTCCGAACGGGACTGGAAAAAGCAGCATAGCATGCGCCATTGCTCTCGGCCTAAATTGGCCCCCCAGTGTAAGATACTTCCAAACATCTCTCCTTGCAGCTCCTTACCTCCCCGATCACGAAGATTCTCGGTCGCGCAGCTGAATTGAACTCCTTTGTCAAGATAGGCGCTGTGGATGGATACATAGAAATAGAACTCAAAGGCAAGCCTGGAAAGAAGAACCTCGTCGTCCGCAGGAATTTAAGCTCTAGGTCAAAGAGCTCTACCTACAGCATTAGCGGCCAGGCTGCCACAGGACGTGAAGTTACTCAGAAGATGAACGAGCTCAATGTTCAGGTCGGCAACCTTTGGTGCGCCTCCACGTTACCTTGGGGATGAACTGCTGACTTTCGAACTTGTTGTCAGTTCTTTCTTACCTCAGGACAAAGTCTCGGAGTTCGCCCACATGTCACCACAACAACTCTTGCGCGAGACACAGCGCGCTGCTGGCGATCCCCGCTTAACAAATTGGCATGACACTCTCATCGCCGCCGGGAAAGAGATGGCTCAGTTAGCCGAGGTGCGCGTTCGGCTCGTCGTGTGGGCCTATTTGTGCTCACTTCATACTCAAGGTCCTCAACTCGGAAAAGCAACAGCTCAAGACACTCGAGGATCGCAACGCGATGCTCGAACGCGATGTCCAGCGCTTCAACGAGCGCAAGGAGTTCGAGCGTCAGGTAGGCTTTCTACAATTACCCTCTTCCCTACGCTTCATGGTCATTTCAGATTGCGCTCGTGGAGCTTATTCTACCATTCATGGAATACATGGAAGCGAAGCGCTTCTACACCGACGCCAAATCCAAACAACGCGCCCTCCATAAGCAAGTCCAGATCCTCCAACAGAAGAATCAGCCAATGCATGACTTCAAGAAACTCCTTGAAACGCGGCTCAAACGCATAAGCGAGCGGCGTGATAGTAAAAAAGAGGCCGCCAAGAAGAAGTTCAGGTCAATGAAGTCCAAGTGGGACGAAAATGAGAAATTGGTATGTTGTCGTCTGTCCACCAAGTGTCCTCATTAACCAGCTGCACCACGCAGGAAGCACGAGCTGAGGAGATTTCAAACAGCCTCTCAAGTCTTAAGAAGGACGAAAAGAATCGCGCCAAGAAGATCCAGGAGGTAGAGCGGACTATCCAGAAGCTACAAGGAGAGCTAGAAAAGCCCATCCAGGTCGAAAATATGTCGAAAATTGACGAAGAGATGGTACGTTCTTCTCTTTTAACTGGATGTATCTTCCAGACTTCGAGACAGAATCGCCTTAATCAAAGCAATAAAGCCGTGCGTGACCGTCAGTTTGACCTCAAGGAACAACAGAGGCGTCTCGTTGAAGATCAATCACGAGCTAATGCCGATGTGGCTGAAGGCGAACGCGGGTACGCCGTTCCACGCCACTATATTTCTTGCCTTCATAACTGAATCCTTCTAGACTGAAGCAGCTTGATGACGACTCGCATCGAAAACTACAGAGCCTCGCCCAGCACGACCCGGATTGTGCCGCGGTTGTAAACTGGCTGCGCGCGAATAAACATCGTTTCCGCATGGAGATCGTTGAACCCGCGGTCGTCTCGCTTACCGTGCCTAACAAGGACTACGTGAATGCAGCTGAAGCGTGTTTTAGCATCACACAGCTCAAGGTGGCCTCTTCGTTCCATTCTCCCGGCCGAACTGGCGTTGCTAAGATCTGTCACAGACGTTTGTTGCCCAATGCGACGACGATTACAGACTCCTTAACCGACTTGTGAGTGACACAGCGGAGGCCCTGGGAAAGAAGGCCCGTGTAACGACATGGTTCCGTCCTGACGAGGCGAACGTCATGCCACCCCCGATGGCCCCAGAAGAAGTATGCACACGTTTCCATGACATATCTATGTCTGATGACAGCGACGCACCCTTGCAGATGCATGAACTTGGCTTTGACGGTTATGCAATCGATTTCGTCGAGTGCCCCCAGGCGATGCGCGGGTTTCTAACTCGAGAATGCCAGTTGCACCGTACCGTAGGTCCCTCACCTCGTTACGCGAATTTCATTAACTTCTCCAACAGCCTATTGCACTTCGAGCTGAACGTCTCAATTCCGCCCGGGCGATGGGGTTCGTCTCTCGCACGGGCGGAGGAAATTACATAGTTGGAAAAACAATGAATATCGTTACGCGTTCACAGTATGGCCGCCGTCTCCCGCAAAACCTCACACGTGATGTGCGGCCGGCGCGTATTCTCGTGGGACCAGTCGGTATGTTGTACTTGCTTCCGTCTTCCAAGGTGTTGATGCCCGCTGCTCAGTCGACCCCGCTGCGCGGCACAATATTGAGCGAAGGATCGGTCAGGGTCGGGACCAGCTTGCACTACTTGCAGAAGAAGCTCGACGGCTGGGTGAGATTGACCGCGAGATTCAACGAGAGCACAAGGAGTACAAAGATGCCTTTGTGAGTGGTCATGCACAATGTCTACTTATCCGAGCATGCTCTGACAAACGATGTGGTACATGGTAGGACGCCCTGAAAGCGCGCAAACAGGCCGTAGTGAATGCAAAGAATCAAGTGCTCACGCTCGAAAATAAGCTCCGTAAGCAAATTCCCTTGACTGGTCGTACCTTTCTGACTGGCGTATCCTAGGCGTGCAGCAGGACCGACTTACAGAACTCCAACGGGTCAAGTCCACGGATGCAGAGCGTGCTCGGCTCAAGAAGAATCTGCTCAGCGTGACAAGTCAACAGGCGGACACTGCCGAACAATACGCGGTAGTACACGCTCGATATAATGGCTTTATATCTCGCTCATAGCATTTATGCGTAGGGCCTCGTACGTGTCGCAATTAGGGACCAAATAGACGCGACGAAATTTGGGCTAGAGTATTTGCAAGAGAGCGGCCGCAAGAATGCGCTCGAGGCACTGCTCGAAGAGCGTGACGTTGAATACCAGGCAGCGCTTGCGGCCTTCAATAATGGTGGGTGCGTGGCTTCAGAGGTGATCTTTGTCCGCTCACGTGGCTGGCTTGCCTACTCAGCAAATGCGGTATATATCGAGGCAAAGGAACGCTCGAAGGAACTACTTGATGTTAGTAAGGCGAAGCTGGACGACGTCGATGATGAGTTGCGGAGGACCTTCCAGGTTATGGAAGAGGTTCGTCACTGTCGACTTCCGCAGCCTGCAACCACGTGCTGAATCACATCGGGATGACAGTCTGGCAAGGCTCGTGAACGAAGTGCAGATCAGTTGAGGGATGAGTTAGAAACGCTACGGCAGAAGCTCGAATTGGTCCTGGGAACTGACCCGGGTGTCATCGAACAGTATGAACGACGCAAGGAGGAGGTACGTTCCATCTTGCGCTGCTCTTCCACTTCAAATGCGAGGATTCTCCCCACGTAGATCAAATCCTTGAGTAGAAAAGTGGAGGATCGGGAGCGACAGGCAGCCAAGGTTGAAAAATCGATCAAGGTTGCGAGGGTGAGCCTGTGCCTGTGTGCGTGAGAGTTTGCTCGATGTGCTGACGGCAACGTCCTCACAAATCAGGATAACTGGCATCCTGCCTTGCAGGACCTCGTCACATCTATAGGAATGAAGTTTTCGGAAGCCTTCGACCGTGCGTTGGGTGCCTTCCTTTTACGAATACCAATCTGAACCGGGGCTTTCTAGGCATCGGATGTGCAGGCGAATTGCAGCTCACGCCACACGATGACTACGAAAAGTGGGCAATCACAATCCTCGTTAAGTTCCGCGATACCGAGCAACTGCAACAGTTGACGGCCCACAGGCAGTCTGGTGGCGTACGCTGTCTATCACACTTTTTCATGGCCGGGAGATTTCTGACGCAACCGGTAAATTGGCTTTTTTAGGAGCGTTCTTTGAGTACTATTCTGTACCTCATGAGCATGACCGAGCATGCACGCGCGCCTTTCTCGTTAGTTGATGAGATCAACCAGGTATGTGATCTCGTGTATCGAGAAGCGGGCTGCAGCACCTAAGCGTGGTACAGGGCATGGATCAACGCGCCGAACGCGTTGTACATAATGAACTTGTCAAAACAACGTGCAGGGCGGACAGCGGACAGTACTTCTTGATAACACCGAAGTTACTTCCGGACCTGAAATACGATAGACTCATGAAGGTGCTCTGCGTTAATAATGGCGAGTGGCTTCCAGAGGACAACAGTCTAGGTAATATGATGAACATGATCTGTAATTATGCCGCGAAGAGAAAGGTTCCAGCTGCCACCTCCATGTAACGGGGATGTGGGTGCCACGACACTACGTTTGGTAGAAGATATTCTATAGTCACGTAATGATGAAAGTACATATGCTGTAACAAAGTTGGGACCTTGTGAGAGATGGAGGAGCCAGAACGTCTAGAGGGCAAAGAGCTATGCTTCAAGACGGCGAAACTACTACCGGTCTTCGGATGGAGGACGGACGACAGCAAGATTGCTGATCCCAAGCTGGGAATGCAACCTAGACGGTGAATTCGACAGAGCCCACCGAAGTAGAATCTCTAAGGAAGCCAACAAGGACCGCGAAAGTCTTTAACACAAAATGGCGGTTACTTTGTATCGATAGGTCAACCGCCAAAGGAGACGCTGGAGGTGGACACCTTCATAATTGGGATCAGTTACAGAAGGTGGGTCGTCCTGGTGTCACAAGAGCCAAACGGTTTCAAGGCGGACCAACTACCGGACACCCCTTGGAACGACTCCAAAGAAGCTGGAATGTCTGCAAATGAGAAGTAATGCAAACAATGGAATACCTACTGGATGAATTTGGACGACTCAGAAGTCACTGGTCCTCAAGATGGATCAATGAGAAGCGACTCGATCGTGTCGCACAATTCAGAACAAATGAGCGAGCAGGACGCCTTTGACCTGAATATCCACGATGGTCGACGTGGTTAAAGTGTTCAAAGTAGAAGTTAATAACTTAGACCCATCATGATGAGGGCCTTGGTCGAAGGAAGAGTGGGGTTGATCAGCCTGAGAGGAAGGCACCCAAGAGGGTCACCGTATCTAAGGCGACCTCAAACTGCGAGAAAGTCAATTCAAGCTCGACTCGCACCTTCCATTGAATTGAATACTTGACACAAACCGAAAACATGGTTGGATGCCTGGGGGGTCGTATAATACTAAACTGATACAGTAGTATATCGACGAGTTGTCGTTAGCGCAGGCTTAATGTAATAGCATGTCCTGTAGCACTAAGCCCTCACACAGTACCTCTATTTGAAAAAAGGCTGATCTGATTGACTGCGGCCGCGGTGGAGGGTAGGATGCGCTGTACGGCCCGGGTAGTCACGTCCACCTTTCAAACACCGCTTTGATTGCTACTCGTGTTAGTAGTCCCCAATGAGGCCACCCATCCTAGAATGTCATACACAAAGCACTTACTACGGACAGTGCAAGCTGCAGAGTTATGAGTTGTGGATACAAGTAAAGCCGGGGGAGATGGCAGTGATGGGCAGTTACAGTCTCTATCAATCATACGTAATGTGTTTGACAGAAATTACCATACAAGGCAGAACCAGACCAAGCTGAGATCCTCCATCACCGCTCTCGCACTCGTACGATTTCCTTTCAAGATAGAAGGGTCGAGCAGTTCGTGGTAGCTATGCTCGACCGGACTGTGCGACTTGCAGTGACTACTGTACGCCACAGTAACTTGAACAAAGCCGTCTCTTGTGCCAAATCTCAGTATAACTCATGGGGAGACTCGGGAGAGAAGCTCATCTCATAAAATGATGTACACCTCTCCTTTCCGTATTAGCTCCGGTGTTTGTTATGCTCCACCAACTTCGATCGTTCCTGAGTAAACAGACCTGGGGGTTCCGCGGGTACTTATATTCGCCCAACCGTGATTTGCTCTTCGTTGCATCTCCCTAACGATATTATGGGCACCCATCCACCCGGAAACCAACCTGATCCACTTCTTGAGCCCATAGGAGTCATAGGCTCCGGTATTGCTGGGCTTATATCAGCCTATGTCCTCCTACAAGATGGTTTCAACCGTGTCGAGATACTCACACGCGACAGTTCCGTAGGCGGCGTCTGGGCTGAGGAACGCGTATATCCGGGACTTCAGCTCAATAGGTCAGTATCACCTCACCCGTGCTTGTCTCGTCTCCAATGTAGGATTTAGCGTGCATGGAGAATTCAGGTTTTCAGCCATGCCGATGCGCGAACCTGAGGGCACAGTCAAGACTGGGGGTCGATTATCCGGCGAGGACGTGCGACAGTACATGGAAGTGTTTGCTAAGCGATTTTTAAATGGTAAAATCCGGTTTGAAACGGAGGTTCTCGACATTCGCAGAGGAGACCACGACCGAGGATGGAAGGTACTTGTACGTGACAGAAGCACTGGCACAGAGAAGATCTCATTCTACTCACGTATCGTGTTGTGCACCGGAGTGAGTCTTGTCCGTTGCGTTGATCCGAGGCGCTATTTAATGGTTATCAGGGATGTAGTAGGCCGCACTACCCGGAGTCATTGACTCCTACTGCAGCCGAGGCCGCCGGATTTTCGGGCCCAGTATTGCATTCGATGCACTTCAAGTCGCGGATTCGCGATCTGCTTACATGCACGGCACCGGTCGATCACCCTGCTGCTTCAGGCGCACCTATCATAGTCGTTGGAGGCGGAAGGTCTGCACAAGAGTGCGCTCGACCAAACCCACACATTTTGACTAAGTCTGACGAAATGCTGGCAGTTCTGCTGCCTTTCTTGCTAGGGAAGGCCGCCTGGTTACGATGATATTCGACACTACTGATGCCATCTTGGCAAGTACAATCCCTTTACCACCCTACATCAGGAAGAGCAGGTACCACGACCAAGTCGTTACCCTAATTCTGATTCTGATGAGAATCTTAGATTTCTTTCTATCATGTCTCCCCACAAGGAGCTGCGCACGCGCCTAGAGTGAGATTGTTCTATGATACGCGACTGTCCCACCTGACCGTCATCAGGCGTTTCTTGCACACGACTTGGTTGGGCGCCGCTATCGTGTATTTTTTTTGGCATGTTCTGGCAAAATACTCGGTAAAACTACTAACTCCACGAAGGTTTTAGAACACCTTTCTAACTTACCGATACAGTTTAACGCCCTCAACATCTCGCGCGACTCCCCACTCCGTCGCACTCATTCTTTATTTTGGAGTACTCGCACAAATGACGAAGGAGTTCCCCGTGAGGGACGTTTTCATGCGCTTGCCATTTCAGGGAAGATTTCTCTCGTTGCGCCTGCGCGGGTGGCAAGGTTCGGTGATGATGGGCACTCCGTAGTCCTCGAAGATGGGCGTGTCTTACCCTCTGCGGCAATCATTCTCGCAACTGGGTATGAGTCTACTTGGCGTCCGATCTTTGATGGTGAGCGTGTGGCGTTCACGTGGTAACGAGACGTGTCTAATCTCTTTGGGTAGAGGTGACAAGGGAACAACTCGGCTTGGGCCGGCATCCTCCAGACACAATGACGAAGTATCGGTGGGACTATGCGAGCCTTGCAAAAGCCCCCGTCATACCTGGAGAAACGCCATCGACCCCGTCGATATACCGAGGACTCGTACCAGCAAAGAACATCCTCAATCGGGACTTTGCTATCAATGGAGCGATGGTATTACCTCCTTGATCTAAGAGAAAACTCGTGGAACAGCTCACCACTGCACATTTTGCTGACAGTTTGTCGCACACTCTGCGTATGTGTGTGAGGTATCCGCCCATTGGATTTCTGCGTATTTCCGACGCGATACGCTGCGGATTCCGCAGAGCGTCAGAGAAGCGCGAGATATTGCCGAGCACGATGCAGCATGGGTGCGACGGCGTTACCCGTATACGCTAAACTGGATGGACGAAAGCCAGACAAGCGCAGTTGCATTCTGGACGTGAGTCTCCTAACGTGGTTGGTTTATCCCATCAGTGGCTCATGTATCACTTGTCTTCGCAGCTGGCCCCAACTTGTTGACGAGCTTCTGGAGGACATGGGAGTCCGCGCGATGCGCAGTGGCGGGAATTGGCTCACATGGCCATTCAAGGTCACGGATCTCCGTGAGATATCCACCTTAAAGGCTGAGCGCGATGCCCAGCGTCGCGGGAGAATATCGTGAATATCAAGGGGCTAATCAAAATGATTTTTTACACGTTTTTACACGTTGATACCTCATGTTACCGGGCCTCAGAGTGTGTCTTTTACTATACCCCACGATGCGCTGAAATGCGAATGTGACGTGGACAGCGACTACCACTGCTGTTTCCATGTGACAGTATACAGTACTCGTTCCCCTCTGACCAACGTGCGATTTTGATGATATTTTAAAGCCTGGTGTGAGAGTGAGAAACAGCCGTACATCATCGTGTGCTCCACTCCGTTCCACTTGCCTCTTCCGGTCACCGTCTCCTTTTTACCCTCTCACCCATGCGCACTTTATTTATCCACGTCTCTGCACTCAATGATGATGAATATACCCTTTTTACCTCCTCCTTTGCCGACCTAGTTGCCTCCGACGTGCCCTTCACCGATGATGATTTTGAGAAGCATACCGTCACGATTCGAGAGGCCCGTGCCTGGCTCCGTGGCCGCTACTCTGACCTCCCCGTCGCTGATCTCGACCAAGTACGTGTCTCGACCTTCTCATCACCCCTGTGCGGTTCTCTCAACACGGAGGCGTAGATCTTACGTCTATTCGCCCCAAGTCCTGGGCAAGACACGGCCCTCAACAGGGGACAGTTTTTCGCCATTCTTCGACTTGTCTTGCATGTTCGTAATGGAGCAGAGTTGGACAGAAACCTCGTCTTCAAACAAGGTTCGTGTTTACCCTTCACCCTCGCCTTTCATTGTGTCTGGTCCTCGTGTCGAACATGACCCGGTGCACCATCCTTCTCGTCCATAATGCGGGCTGCTCACTAGCGCCCGCGCACTATCCCAATGGCCCTGCATTGGCCTTCTCCCGCCTCGGACGAGCAGGCGGGCTGAGATCCCTCGGTTGTTTGCATTCACTCAGTCCCTGGGCTTCCACTATAGCCCCAGGGGAGTACATTTTACTCCACCATACTCTACCATCGGTGTCACCCATGTCGTTTGCCCGCAAAGGTACCTACTCTTTTATGGCGCTTACGATCAATTCACAGTCTATCTAAACAACTTGCACAACGAACCTGCATCACCGACACGACCCGTAAATGACCGCCCAACACGCACCTTTCCAGCCCCCCCGCGACGACGTCAAGCCTCAGCTGGTGGCAGCGTTTTTGACGCGCCGACGTCCGACACCAACCCATTCGCCCCCACGGGTCACGTCCATGACCATCCTCAACCTCCTATTCATCCAGATCTCCGTACAGGCACCGTCTCCTCCCCTACCATTGTTCCCGCGAAACCGCGGTCATTGCCACCTTCAACGGCCCCA
>Ga0209488_10001366_pt1 | contig 20816 bp, 20 predicted proteins | sample Rivendell_Oct201_8_FD_188349 | JGI IMG/M metagenome (GOLD analysis project Ga0209488, IMG submission 188349) | Vadose zone soil microbial communities from the Eel River Critical Zone Observatory, Northern California, USA -... | ecosystem: Environmental > Terrestrial > Soil > Vadose zone >...
ATTGTTGTGCAACCTTGTGCGCTGGCTCGGATATTACGGTTACGTAACCAAGCATTACCAGCCGAAGGAAGCAGTGGTGCATTTTTTCGAGGGCACTGCGTCGTCCTCGTTGATGACTGCTTACCTGCACCAGCAGGGTTTGCGTCATATAAACATTCAGCACGGCGAGGTCATGTTGACCGCGATGTCTGCGTTTTGCCAGTTCGACGAAATCCATGTGTGGGGAGAACACTTTCGGGAAATTTTTTTGTCCAGCCGCAGTCCCGCAGCGAACATAAGAGTGTCGGGCACGCAATACCATCGGGACCTGCTCCGCAACCTTCGCACCCATCATCAGCGCCGGCCCCAGCGCCTTTTGATCATCGACCCGTTCATGTACCAAGACCCGCACACGCCCTACGCGTTGATTAAGCGAGTTGTAGAGCGGCTCGATATGGGATGGGATGTACGCGTACGCCGTCATCCCGCGGAATTGCGCAAGACCTTAGCCTGGATGGACGCTCTCAATGCCGAACTGGAATCGACGCACAAACACATTTGTCTTGAGGAAGAACTGCCGACGGTCCCCATCGAAGAAGCCCTGGGCCGGGCGCGCGTCGTACTGGGAATTGCCAGCACCGTCCTCATAGAAGCCTGGATCGCTGGCTGCAAGGTCATTCACATCGCTGGTGGACCGGAACGCAGCGTGGTGATGGACCGCTATCAAAATTCCGCCAACGTCTTTTATTGCGATCAGAACACTAATGACTGCGCCCTGGACAGGTTTCTCTCGGCGCCAGTCGAACTCAATGAACACGAGCGAACACTGGTGAATCACCTGACCGTTCTCGAGGAGCCGGGGTCTTGAGAGTTGCGGTTATCGGAACCGGGCGGATGGGTATGCGGCATTTGCGAATCGTCCGCGAGCTTGGTTGGGACATCGCGGGCATTCTCGACCGGAATGTGGACGCATTGGAGCGGGCGGGAAATCAGTTCGGCATTCCCGCGACTAACCAATACCGTGATGTCCAGCGTCTGTTCGACACCAAACCCGATTGCGTGATCGTCGCGACCACAGCTCCGGGACACGCGCCGCTCACCTGTCAGGCTGCCGAAGCAGGCGCCAGATACATCCTGTGCGAAAAGCCGATGGCCACTTCTCTGGCGGAATGCGACGAGATGATTTCAACCTGCGAGCGCCATAGGGCGTGCCTCGCCATCAACCACCAAATGCGATTCATGCCGCATTATCTGGCCATCCGCGAGATTCTTCACTCCGACGATTTCGGAGGCTGGACGAGCATCACGGTGGTCGCCGGCAACATGGGTCTGGCGATGAACGGTGTCCACTACTTCGAACTGCTGCGCTGGCTCAGCGGTGAGAATCCCAGTCAGGTCGAGGCCTGGCTGTGCGCGGACCAGATCCCCAATTCGCGGGGCGCGCAATTCAAAGATACAGGCGGTTCGATTCGGGTCACGACGCCGAGCGGCAAGAGATTGTACATGGACCTTGGCCCAGATCAGGGACACGGCATCCGCGTCGTCTACGCCGGGCGTACCGGCATGCTCGTGGGAGACGAGCTGAGCGGGCAAATGCAGCTGTCACTCCGCCGGCCTGAGCATCGCGATTTACCGACGTCTCGCTACGGCATGCCTTCGCAGGATTCAAACTTCCAGTTGGTTCCTGCGGATACGATCGCTCCCACGCGTTCCTTGCTCGAGGCTCTGATCGCCGGCGGCGACTATCCGACCGGTGAACAGGGTAGAGCCGCGATTGCCGCTCTGGTTGCTGCGCATGTTTCCGATCAAAACGGCCACCTGGCGGTAAGTACTGAGCAGATGCTGCCTCGCGAACTCGAATTTCACTATCCATGAATCAGTATTCATGAACTCGACGCCTCCATGCGACGTTGCCATAGTCGGGGCGGGATTCACGGCTCGGGAGCATCTGCGCGCTTTGCGCGATATTCCCGGCGTCAATGTCGCCGCGCTTCACAGTCGCACGCGGCCGAGAGCTGAGGCGCTGGCCGCGGAATTCGGAATCAAAGCCGTATGCGATTCCGTGCTTGAGCTGTACGAACGCAGCGGGGCGGCACTGGTCCTGCTAACGGTTCCCGAGTTGTCGATGAATGCACTTGCGAAGTCCAGTTTCGGATTTCCGTGGACGGTCATGATGGAGAAGCCGCCCGGTTACAACCTGGCGGATGCCCTCGACATTCAGATCGCTGCCAAAGCAAAGAGAACCCGCGTACTGGTGGGATTGAATCGCCGGTTTTTGGCGGCGACCTTGCGGGCGAAAGCCGAACTGGATAAAACCGCGGCGCCACGCTTCATCAAAGTCCAGGATCAACAGAACCAGGCCGCAGCTTTCAGTGCTGGCCAGCCGATCGAGGTAGTGCAGAACTATATGTACGCAAATTCCATCCACACCATCGATTACCTGCGGGTACTTGGACGCGGGCACGTTACATCCGTGGAGCACGTGGTGCGCTGGAACCCAGAGCATCCCGGTCCGGTGGTTTGCAGTCTGACGTACGACAGCGGCGATATCGGATTGTATGAAGGAATGTGGCATGCGCCGGGCCCGTGGGCGGTTACCGTGACCGTTCCGAAAAAGAAGTGGGAAATGCGGCCTTTGGAACAGCTGACCACCCAGGAACTCGGCTACCCGCCCCGCACTATTGATCCCGACCCGTGGGACGTCAACTTCAAGCCTGGCTTCCGCCGCCAAGCCGAAGCCGCGGTCCTCTCCGCCTGTGGCCGACAGAGCAACGCCGTGTCGCTGGACGACGCGATCGAAACCACGTGCCTGATCGCACGGATTTTCGTGCCATAGAACACCAAATTCGCAACGCAGGATTTTCAGCGGCATGATTTGTCGCAACAGCAATTCAACAAACGGACAAGGAGAGAGAGCGATGAAGCGTGCACTGGCGCTGGTTCTGTACTACGGCGTGACCAGCCACATCCAGTCGTCCGACAATCCGGGGACGATCGGAGAGCGTCTGAACCGGTTCCTGGTCCGCCGAATCTTCCGCAAGTGCGGCCGAAACGTCAACATTCGTCCCCGCGTTTACTTCGGTTCCGGGCGGAACCTTTCAATGGGCGATGATTCGATGCTGGGCCAGAACTCGATTATCGGCTCTACCGCTGAGGTAATAATCGGGAACGACGTGATGATGGGACCTGAGGTCTTGATCTACACCAGCAATCACGGCATGGAACCGGGCATTCCCATGCGTCGGCAGCCGCTGCAATGTGCGCCCGTATGCGTCGGCAACGATGTATGGATCGGGGCTCGCTGCATCATCCTGCCTGGGATCACCATCGGGGACGGTGCCGTTCTGGCCGCAGGCGCCGTGGTCACCGCGGATGTACCGGCGAATGCCGTGGTTGGAGGTGTGCCTGCGAAGGTATTGAAGTACAGGACGACGAACGGCTCAAAGGCAAGCGCGGCAGCGGCAGGAACTGGCGCGGCGCACATTGCTGGCGGCAATATCGCATTCCCGGAATCGAGGAGCTGAGATGTGGTCGAAGATTCATAACCAGGCAGAATGCGAAGACCTCGCCGTATCCATCATTATCCCAATGCGCGACGAGGAGAAATATATCGGCCGTTGCCTCGACAGCATTCTGGCCAGCGAGTTTCCCGAAGACCAGTACGAGATACTGGTGGCCGACGGCGAATCGCAGGACGCCTCCCGCGGTGTAGTCCGGGCCAAGGCGGCCGAGCATCCGCGTATTCGCCTATTGCATAATCCGGGGCGCTTCGTTCCCTCGGGCATGAACCTGGGAATCCGCCAGGCCCGCGGGCGCTACATTCTCCGCATGGATGCCCACTCGGAATATCCGCCGGATTACATCGCAACCTGCATCTCGGAACTGAAACGCACGGGCGCAGGCAACGCCGGCGGGCGCTGTATCACGCGTCCCGGAAACGATACGCAAATGGCAAAGGCGATCGCACTTTTCACCCAAACGCGCGCCGGAGTAGGAAATGCATCCTACCGCTTGGGCAAGGGCGATTGCTACGTGGACACAGTGCCTTTTGGCGCCTTCCCGCGCGAGGTGTTCGACCGCGTGGGTCTGTACCGCGAAGACCTGGTGCGAAATCAGGATTTCGAGCTCAACGCCCGCATCCGGCGCGCCGGATATAGGATTTATCTCTCCAGCAAGATTTCAACTGTCTATTACAACTCCGGTACGTTCCGCAAATTCATGCGCCAGGCGTGGATGAATGGAATATGGGCGCGCCGCATGTGGATCCGGTATCCGGACAGCTTCTGCTGGCGCCACGCAGCCCCGCTGGGTTTCGCCGCGGGTCTTCTGTCCAGCATGCTGTTGGGTCTGTGGTATCGACCTGTACTCTGGGCCGGACTATCCGGACTTGCCGTGTACCTTGCTCTGACACTGGGGACCGCGGTTTCAATCGGAGCGTCGCATGGCTGGAAGTGTTCGCCTTATGTTGTCTTGGTCATGCCGTGCTACCACTTCGTCTATGGCTTCGGCAGCTTAATGGGGCTGTGTGTGAAAGACGGCGCCAGGCCGCCGACGCAAGTTCCATGCGGAAATTCCGACCAGGTCAACGTCAGAAATTCACCATGAAACGAGCGTTTGATCTTACGGCAGCAGCCATTGCCCTGGTATTTCTGTCCCCGTTGTTTTTATTGACTGCGCTGTTTCTCAGGGCTACCTCGCGCGGCCCGGCTTTTTACTCCGGCAAAAGAGTTGGCTTGCTGGGCAAGGTTTTCAAGATGCACAAGTTCCGCACCATGGTGGTAGATGCCGAACAACTCGGAGGATCGTGTACTCGCGCGGATGATCCCCGGATTACCAGCAGCGGTCATTGGCTTCGTAAGTTCAAGCTGGATGAGCTGCCACAGCTTCTCAATGTATTTCTCGGAGAGATGAGTCTGGTGGGGCCGCGGCCGGAAGTTGAAGAATACGTGCAATTGTTCACCCTCGAGGAGCGCGCAATTCTGAGTGTCCGCCCGGGCATTACGGACTGGGCTTCCATCTGGGACCGGGACGAAGCTCAGGCCCTGGCCGGAAACCCCGACCCGGAACGGACTTACCTGGAGCGGATCCGACCGGAGAAAATACGCTTACAGCTGGAGTATGTCCGCCGCCGCTCTTTTCTGACCGACCTCGCTATTCTCTTTGAAACTTTGAAAGTGTTAGTCCTGCGTCGGTCCATCCAAGAGACAGTTCAAACCAGCGCGCCACCCGAGCCATGAGTGACTAGTCCCTGCCCACACGATGAGGGAAACCAAACCATAGATCGTTGGACAATGAACCGCTGGGACTGTGTCAGCCATGTTCGCGTGGAATTCGTTTGCGACCGGCAATCGGGGCCACTTGCCAACGGACCCCACACCGAAACTAGAAAGAGCAACAAAACTATGACTATACCTGCCGAGCCGGGCACCTCTGCAACATCCAGATGCGCGCAGTCCGCGCCACATATGCCCTGTCCGGCCGCACCCTGGCCCTATTTTGCCAACGAGGAAATCGAGGCCGCGGTGAAAGTCCTGCGCTCCGGCAAAGTGAACTACTGGACGGGGGACGAAGGCCGCCTCTTTGAGAAAGAATTCGCCGAATTTACGAATTGTAAGTACGCCGTTGCGCTGGCCAATGGCACGGTAGCTCTGGAAGCGGCACTGAAGGCATTAGATATTGGCCCCGGCGACGACGTGATCACCACTGCCAGAACATTCATTGCCTCGGCCAGCTGCGCTATCGCTGTCGGGGCACGGCCAGTCATCGCCGACGTTGACCGCGACAGCCAGAACTTGACCGCCACGACGATCCGCGCCGCTCTTACCCAGAAAACAAGAGCGATCTTGGTCGTACACTTGGCGGGTTGGCCATGCGAGATGGACGACATTCTCAGCCTGGCGCACGAACATAGCCTAAAAATTGTCGAAGACTGTGCGCAGGCACAAGGCGCTTCGTATAAGGGCCGTCCCGTTGGATCCCTGGGAGACGTAGCGGCATTCTCCTTCTGCCAGGACAAGATCATGACTACCGGCGGAGAAGGTGGCATGCTCACCACCAACGACGAGAACCTGTGGCGACGCGCGTGGAGTTACAAGGATCATGGCAAAGGCTACGATGCTGTCCATGCAGAAACGCACGCGCCAGGATTCCGATGGGTGCATGAATCGTTTGGCACCAATGGGCGGATGACCGAGATGCAGTCCGCCATCGGGCGTGTCGCCTTGCGCAGGGTCCCGCAATGGGTTGAGTGCCGGCGTCGATTCGCAGCCCTGCTGAATGACAGTCTCGCCGGGATTGCGGGGCTTCGAATCCCTCAACCGCCCAGCGAAATCCATCACGCCTACTACAAGTACTATGTTTTCGTTCGTCCGGAAGCACTGCGGCAGGGCTGGGATCGTGACCGAATCGTCCAGGCCATCAATGCCAAAGGCGTTCCCTGCCTGGTCGGCAGCTGCAGCGAGATTTACCTGGAGAAGGCATTTACACCCGACCTGCGCTGTCAGGATCGGCTTCCGTTGGCAAAGGAATTGGGAGAAACCAGTCTCATGTTTATGGTTCATCCGACCTTATCGGAAGAGAACATTCGCGATGCCGCTCTCGCGATCCGGAAAGTGATGTTGGAAGCCAGCGAGCCGCAGGCTTTCGCAGTCGCCGCCGCCTTTTCTGCTTCTGCGCCAGTCGGAACACGACTGTTGTAACTCTCCGAGCTAACTACTCACCAGGAACTCGCCAAATCCCGCATAGCGCGGGGCGCCTGCGGAACTGCCGATTTCCGTACGGTCGTCGCGATAACTGCGGCGCTTGGCTTGGCCCCACCAATTGCACTGCATAAATCACTTGCCTTCGAGGAAACCATGTTGATGAAACATCGAACTTGGGCTCTTGTCTTATTTCAGGGGCTGCTGATCCTGGGCTCGCTACTGTTTGCCTGGGCTTTGCGTTTTGAATTTTCCCTGCCGGATGCGGGCTTGCTGTTTTCGGTGGCACCGTTGCTCGTTGGCTTCAGGCTGGCCTCCATGGCGCGGTTCGGGCTGTTCCACGGATATTGGCGCTATACCGGAATAAGGGACGGCGAGGACATCTTTAAATCAGTGTGCCTTGGCACGTTTGGTCTTGTCGTCGCGCTCCGATATGTTCTGCATCTGAACGGCTTTCCCTCTTCCATCTATGTGCTGGAAGCGCTGCTTACGGGTGTATCGCTGGCGGGAGTGCGCTTGCTGTCTCGAGCTCTCTTGCAACGTGGAGAGGGAGTTCGGAGAAGGCAACGTCGTGATGATCCACCTGGACGCGTGCTCATTGTGGGAGCAGGAGCCGCTGCGGAAATGCTTATCCGTGAACTACCACAGCACGGTTACACGACCGTAGGTTGCGTGGATGACGATCCGGCCAAACAGAGAGTTACGGTTCATGGCGTGCCCGTGCTGGGCACCACTGAACAGGTTCCGGCAATAGCATCCAGCTACCTCATCGATGAAATCTTGATCGCACTGCCTTCGGTGTCGGGAGCGCGCATGCGCCGGATCGTGGAGCTCTGCCAGGACAGCAAGCGAAAGTTCAAAATCATCCCGGGCTTGCGGGACTTGATTCAGGGCAAGGTTACGGTGGGACAACTGCGGGACGTGCAACTCGAAGACCTGCTGGGCCGCGACCCGGTACAGCTGGATTTGGCCAGCGTGCGGGAAGACATTGAAGGGATGGTCGTGATGGTCACCGGAGCTGCGGGATCGATCGGTTCAGAGTTGTGCCGTCAAATCCTAGCCTGCGGCCCGGCCAAGCTCATCTGTCTCGATCAGGCTGAGACTCCGCTGTTCTATCTTGAACTCGCTTTGGCCAAAGATCCGTCTGGAGCACGCGTCATCCCTTGCGTAGCCGATGTTCAGGATGCCGGCAATATGAGCCGGCTCATGCATAAACATGGAGTGCAGATTATCTTTCACGCCGCGGCTTACAAACACGTGCCCATGATGGAAACTAACCTGCATGAGGCTTTGAAAAATAATGTGTTCGCCCTGCTCTCGTTGTTGGATGTTGCGCAAGAATCCGGCTGTCGAGGATTTGTCCTGATTTCGTCCGACAAGGCCGTGCACCCAACCAGTTTCATGGGATGCACCAAGCGGCTGGCGGAGTTGATAGTCGCTGCCCGACCTGCTTCTGCCATGCGCTGCGTCTCCGTGCGTTTTGGCAACGTGCTCGGATCGCAAGGCAGCGTGGTTCCGATCTTTCAAGAGCAGATTCGGACTACTCAGAGCGTCACCGTTACCCATCCCCAGATTACGCGCTACTTCATGACCATCCCAGAGGCCGTGTCGTTGGTTTTACAGGCCTACACCGTAGGAACTCATGGCGATGTTCTGGTCCTCGACATGGGCGAGCCGGTCTACATTCTGGAGCTGGCGAAGACGCTCATTCGGCTGTCGGGCAAATCGGAAGATGAGATCGAAATCGCGTTCACGGGATTGCGTCCGGGAGAAAAGCTTTACGAGGAACTCTTCTATGCCAAAGAAAAGCAGCTGCCAACGGCAAGCCAAAAAATCAAAAGGACACAATCTGTATTGATCAGTTGGCCGATGTTGCGGGAGCATCTAGACGATCTGTACTCCTTGGCTACGAACGGTTCTGAGATGTCCATTCGCGAGAAAGTGAAAGAAATTATTCCCGACTATCAATATGAGTTCGAAGTCCAACCGCCCTCCGAGTCTCTCGTGCGTGCCCTTGCCGCGCCCCTGTCCTCGCCGAACGATGCGGAGTTGTCGATCGGTGCTACGGCTGGGAATTGATGACATACAGCCGTCCGATACTGCGCTCAAGCCCGCTCACAATCTTGACGAACAGCCTTTAATCCGCCGCCCGGCTTGGTGCGCGGAACGCCTTCTGGATAAGAGTGTACCGGGCCGCGCCAATTATGCCGCAGTCATCGTTGAGCACAATTTTAACCGCCATGTCCTTGAGCAGCGCCTCCATACGGCCTTTGTCCAGGAAAGAGCGCATGAAAGCGGGATCCTTCATCTTGGGCACGATCTTCGCCGCGATACTGCCCCCGATGAAAATCCCCCCGGTGGACATGAACTTCAACGCGGCGTTCCCGGTCTCCGCACCGAAGATACTCACGAAGATCGACAGACACTGATCGCAGATCGCCGCCTTGCCATCGAGCGCCAGCTGCGAAATCAGCGCAGGAGGATCGGGCGCCGCGTCCATCTGTTTTCGCAGCCATTCCGGCTCGTCCGCTTTGTGTGTGTCGCGAAGAAAATCGTAAATGTTCCTGATCCCAGGCCCGGAAAGAATTCGCTCGTAGCTGATGCGGCCATATTTTTTCTGAAGGTAGGCCAGCAATTCCATTTCAAGACCATCCCTGGGAGCGAAGTCGGCATGCCCTCCTTCGCAAGCAAAAGGATGATGCCGGAAGCCATCCCAATAGAGTCCAGCCATCCCTAGTCCGGTTCGCGCCGAAATTACCGCCCGGTTCCCTTCTGCATCTTCGGCACCTTCGCCTAAGGTGACAAAATCTTTTGATTCAAGGGCATCGATCCCGTAAGCATAGGCCTCCAGATCATTGAGCAGGCCAACGGAGCCGAGTTTGAGCTGTTGCGCCAACTCTCGCGAATCGATGATCCATGGAAGGTTGGAAATCTTGCTGCGTCCGCCTCTCACCGGCCCTGCCACGCCAACACATGCGCTGTGTACCGGTATGCCTTCGGTTTTTATGAAGTCGGCAAGAATCGCGGACAGCCCGTCGTGCTGCTGGCTCGGGTAAGTCTTCTCAATCACGCATTGCAATCGATTGCCTTCGGTTTCGAATGCAGCGAGCCGAGTGCGTGTACCGCCGATGTCACCCGCAAGAATCATGCTTCAATCCTCCTCCACTTCCGGCCATCGTTCCCCAACAATTGGTCGGCCTCCGACGGGCCCCACGTACCGGATGCATAATTCGGAAACTTGCGCGGAGGCAGGGCCGTCCAGACGTCCAATACCGGATCGACCACCGTCCATCCGGCTTCGACCATGTCTGCCCGCTGGAACAGAGTAGCGTCTCCGATCATGCAGTCGTACAACAACACCTCGTAGCCGGTGTTGGCATCCGCTCCAAAATATTTCGAGTATTCAAAACTCATATCTACCGATCCGACTCGCAGAAGAGCTCCTGGAATCTTGGCGCCGAAACTCAACGAGATTCCTTCTACCGGTTGAATCTGTATGACTAACGTGTTCGTGTGCAGCTTGTGGAACGGAGCTTTTCGGAACAACTCAAACGGCAGGCGTTTGAACTGGATGGCGATCTCCGTGTGTCGCTGGGCCATCCGTTTGCCGGTTCGTAGATAAAAGGGCACGCCCGCCCATCGCCAATTGTCGATGCTGAGCTTTAACGCCACAAAGGTTTCCGTCCGAGATTCTGGGGCAACGCCCGATTCTGATCGATAGCCGGGCACTCGTTCCCCAGCAAACATCCCCTCTCCGTATTGACCGCGCACGCTCCGTTGCAACACGTCGTCGGAATTCAGCTGGAGAATCGAATGCAGAACCTTGGCTTGTTCATTGCGCACGGCATCCGCCTGAAACGACACCGGGGACTCCATCGCAGTCAGGCTGAGCAGTTGCATGACGTGGTTGGGCACCATGTCACGCAGAGTTCCGGCCGTATCGAAGTAACCGCCACGACGTTCCACTCCGACGGTCTCGGCATTCGTGATCTGCACATGGTCGATGTAGCGCCGGTTCCAGATCGGCTCGAAAATCGCGTTGTCAAAGCGAAAGACCATGATATTCTGCACAGTCTCTTTGCCCAAATAGTGATCAATGCGGTAGATCTGATTTTCCTGCAGCACGCCCTTAATCTCGCGGTTCAATGCCCTGGCTGAATCCAGATCGTGACCGAAGGGTTTCTCAATCACAACGCGCCGCCAGCGCCCGTTTCCCTGAGTCGACAGCTCGGCTTTTGCAAGTTGTTGAACGATATGCGCGAAGAACTTAGGTGCGGTCGCCAAATAAAAAAGGTAATTGCCCTCCGTGTGGCGATCGAGATCAACGGCGTTCAGCCGCTCCCTTAGTTTCGAAAACGTGTTTGCGTCCGCAAAATCGCCACGCTGGTAAAACAGCCGCTCTCGAAACCACTCCAGATCTTCCCTTCCATTGTCTCCAGGCTGCAGGAATTCAGTAATCTGGTTACGAAAATCCTCCAGGCTCAAGTCGTCGACGGAAACTCCCAACACGGCGAAGTTGTCGGGTAGCAGCTTGGCTTTCACCAAATTGAGAAGTGCTGGAACCAACTTACGTTTGGTTAAGTCCCCAGCCGCCCCGAAGAGCACGAATACACATGGACCGGCGGATTTGCCGGCGTACTCCGCTTCACTATCTCTGCCGATTGGAATCGTTGCTGCCATGGAAAGATGTCCTGCCCGTCAGTTCCCCGAAATGCCAAGTGGCAGCATTTTAGGCCAAGAGGAGCCTACTTTCATAACGAGCATTTGCGGGAACAGTTCTCATTTGGCGAGATCGCCTGGCTGCATCAGCGAATCGGGAATCCGGCCTGGAACATTTCAAAGCTATTGGTGGAGCTAGTCGGGATCGAACCGACGACCTCATCGTTGCGAACGATGCGCTCTCCCAGCTGAGCTATAGCCCCACGGGCAGGATGGATTGTTCGTGGCTTCGTCATTTTACCAGCGTTTTCTGATCCGCACCAAGCGCCGTGCGGAGTACCTAAGGTGAAACAGAAGTGTAAAACAACCTTGACGAAACCTATCTCGCTCCGTCTAACCTGAGACTGAACGCATCCCAAGCGAGGAGGCAGCTTCGATGTTTGCCAAACCGAGCCCGCAAGCTTGGACAAGGCAGCGCAAGCTCACATCCGCGTCGCTGTTGCTGCACGGCGTGGTCCTGGTTTGGCTGCTGCACAATCCGGCACCCCAATTATTGACACCGAGTTCGGTAGCGCTGGGCCGTAATGGCAGGGCAATCGCCCGCCTTTACTGGACCGCCAAGGAGGGGGACAACAGCAACACCAGCTCTGCCAGCAGTGCCACTGAATCCTATCGTCACCAGCGATTGACGAGCCAGAAGCTGATTTGGAAACGAACGCCCAAGTCAGCCACGCTGGATACGGCGCTTCCGCCCTCCAGACCGGAAATGCCACATCCGTCCGCCACGGAGACGCTTCCCAAGTTGGGGCACGGAGCACCCGCGGGTCTTCCTTATGGGGCATTGAGTAATGGGCCAGTGTTCGGCGACGAGATTCGTCCTGCACTGCCCGTGGCGACAGCCGACCCAGTCGCATACCCTTGGGAACTGCCGGCATCGGAGGGAAATGTTGTGGTTGAGATCACGATCGATGAGCGCGGTGAGATTGTGCGTAAGACCGTGCTGCAGAGTCTTGGACCCAGGCTGGATGAAAAAGTGATTGCAGCATTAGAGAGTTGGCATTTCAATCCGGCTACTCGTAACGGGGTCGCCATCGCCTCCAAGCAAGATGCCATCTTCCACTTCCGAGCGAGAGGCTGACGGCAACAGCACAGCGGAGATCGCTCGTCCGTCGTTTCACAGCGTCTATAATGAAGAAGTGAGCGCCTACACGGTTCGTCAGATCGCGTCAGCGGATTTTCCCACTCGCTGGGGCCAGTTTCGTATTCACGGTTTTCGCGCAGAGTTCGGCTCCGATGGGAATCGCCCTGTGGAAGAGGCTGTGGCGTTAGTGATGGGCGACATCCAGTCCGCTCCACCGCTGGTTCGCATCCATTCACAGTGCCTGACCGGCGACGTCTTTCATTCGTTGCGCTGCGACTGCCGCCAGCAGCTCGAAATGGCGCTTTCCATGATTACGGGAGAGGGCACTGGCATCTTGATTTATGAGCAACAGGAGGGACGAGGCATTGGCCTGATGGCAAAGCTGCAAGCTTACGAGTTGCAGGATTCAGGGCTGGACACGGTCGAGGCCAATGAACGTCTGGGGTTCAAGGCCGATCACCGCGACTTTACTCTTCCGGCGGAGATGCTCAAGCAATTAGGCGTGACCCGAGTGCGACTGCTCTCGAACAATCCCGATAAGGTCGAAGCACTTGAGAGCGCGGGCGTTAACGTGGTGGAGCGAGTGCCCTGCGAGGTGGAGGCCAGTCACCACGCTGAGGAATATCTCAAGACGAAAAAAGAGAAACTCGGACACCTCTTCACATCGCGTTAGGCCCGCTAGTTTCTCACGGTCTGCGCAAGAATAAATCATCCCGCTACAATCATCTTGCTTGCGATTGCAGGATTTTTTCGAGCTCCCGCCGATTCTTTACTGGCAGGTAGGCCAAAGCCGCTTTCGCCAGCGCCAGGTACACTTCCCGTACTCTAGGAATGTCCGAGATGACGCGCAGGTGCTGGCTCACGGTTTTGACATCACCCCGAATGATTGGACCGCTGAAGGAAGCTGCCGGGCCAAGCTTTGCGTAATTCGCCAGCGTTTGCTGGAGGATGGGAAGCATTCGTTGCCTTGCCGCTTTTCCTCGGACTCCCGCGACGACTGCTACATGTTCGGTCGTTGCGAGCAGCGCCGTCAATAGGGGCGAGGCAAACGTCCCCCAGGCGTGATAAGCAACCTTGTCTTGTTTGCGGATGGAATAAGCGCAGCCGCCCAAGTCGCTAACGATCAGTCGTGCCGTCCGCGTGGCCTTTGTGTCCCCTTCGATTGCGAACGGAACGTTTGCGAAAGCGGGGCGCGAACCCCGGACAAAGGTCATCAGCGGATGCACCGACGCTACTGCCGCACCGTGTTGCCGGAGCGCCTTCAGTTCATCGCTGGTCAGTGCGCCGCTCGAATGCAGCGCAACCTTTCTCTTCCAGTCTGTCTTTCCCGCCAGCGCCCGCGCCGCATTGGCGATCTCACCGTCGGGTACGCAAAACCAAACCACATCCGCTTTGATTTGATCCGGCCGAACCGCGATCCCACCCCCCTTTTTCGCCAATGACTTCGCCTTTCGTAGGGATGCGCTATCCGATCGCGTAATCACCGCATCGACCACAAATCCAGCCCGATGCAGAGCGCGTGCCAATGCGCTTCCCAAATTTCCCGCTCCAACAATAGCGATGCACGGCTTTTTAGCCATGCCGGGCAGAATAGCAGAGTTGGATTCCGGCCTTCGCTTGACGGGCCACATTGTTGGGGACGCATTACAACCTCAATTTAACGTCGCCGCCGGTCGAAGTACGCGGCGGCGACCCGTTGAGTGGTGCTTTATATTGAGTGCATGGCCAAATCTTTAAGCCGCCGATCGCAGTCAGATAAAAAAGGTTCAAATAAAAAGCGGCGCGCCGCACGTCCTGTGGCCCGCATGCTCTCTTCCCGCACGGTGTATCGCGGCCCGGTGTTCTGGGTCACAACCGATTACGTGCAAGAGCCCGGAGGCGTACGGACGCGGCGCGATGTAATTCACCACACCGGCTCGGTCGTTGTGCTTGCGGTGGATGACTCTCCTTCAACTCCGCGCGTCCTCCTGGAGCGGCAATATCGCCACGCCGCCAAGGACTACCTCTGGGAGCTTCCCGCGGGACGCATTGATCCCGGCGAACAGGAACTGAAGGCCGCGAAGCGTGAATTGCTGGAGGAAACCGGGTATACGGCCACGCACTGGCGGCGCATTCTGAAGTTCTATGCCAGCCCCGGATTTGTAGCCGAGACCATGGCTGTCTTCCTCGCTAGCGGTCTTCGGAAAGGTAGGGCGCAACCCGAGGAGGACGAAATAATCTACAAGCGACTGGTTCCGCTACCGGCTGCGGTCCGCATGGCGATGGGAGGCACGATTCGCGACGCCAAAACCATTGCCTCGGTGCTGTGGCTCCACCAGCATCTGGCACAGGGTAAGACCCTACGCTCCATAAAGACCCGGAAGCAACCTTCGGTTTGAAAGCAGCAACTTTGACGGAGGGGGTTATTCGGCATTCGAAAGGTGCGCCATAGAGTCATTGCAAACTCTTGACAGCTGTATGCAGTCGCTCCAAAATGCATCGTAGCTATGCGGGCACGTCCTTGAGCCCCCCACAAAAGGGCGTGCAGAAAGCGGGGGGTACGTGGAACGTCTGAAAGGAACCGTGAAGTGGTTCAATAACGCGAAAGGCTATGGGTTCATCGGGCGTGCAGATGGGCCGGATGTTTTTGTTCACTACAGCGCGATCAGTTCTGAGGGATACAAGAGCCTGCAGGAAGGCGACCAGGTGGAGTTCGAAATCACCGAGGGTCAAAAAGGACCGCAGGCGGCGAATGTAAGCAAGGTGGCTTGAAGTCGTAAGTCAGGCCGGTTCAGTATTCCCCGCTCCTCGGCCGGCCTCAATTACAAAGCGTAATGGGATCGGTGTGCAAGTTGGCACGATTCACCAGGAAGGTCCCGCCTAAGTGGCGGAACTCAGTCTTCTTCTTCTCACGGTTCGAAACTAGCTCTTCCGCTCGCTCTTAATTTACCCTTTAGTTCGTGGACAACAAGACGATTGCCGGCATCCTTTACGAAACCGCCGACATGCTGGAGATCGACGGCCAGGATTCCTTCCGCATCCGTTCTTATCGCAACGCAGCCCAAGCCGTCGAAAACCTGCCGCATCCGATAAAAGATATTATCTGCGAACCGAAGCAGGTGCTGGCCATCCCGGGAATCGGCAAGGGCATGCTGTTGAACTTGAAAGAGCTGTGCAATGAGGGACGCCTCAAATTGCACGCCGAGCTTCTTCAGAAATACCACCCTTCGATGTTGCAGCTGCTGAAGATTCAGGGATTGGGACCGAAAACGATTGCCCTGATCTGGAGCGCCTATCAAATCTGCGATGTGGATGGCGTCGAGAAGCTGGCGCGCGAGGGGAAAATTCGTATCCTGCCGCGCATGGGGGAGAAGCATGAGCAGAAGCTGCTGAAAGCGATTGAGGATTACCGGCGCATCGGAGGACGCTTTCTGATTGACACGGCTGAGACAGAAGCCGCAAAGCTTACCGAGTATCTTGCCCGGTTCCCAGGCTTTGAAAAGATCACGCCTGCCGGATCGCTGCGGCGCGGGCGGGAGACGGTGGGAGATCTCGATATCCTGGTTACTGGCCAGGCCTGTTGTTCGGAGGCTCAACGGGCGGAGTCTGTTGCGTACGTGGCGAAGTATCCGCCGCTGATGAACATCATCGGGCAGGGTGACAACAAAATCAGTTTCCAGCTGCGGAGCGGGATGCAGGTGGACGTCCGCCTGCTGCCCCCGGAATCCTTTGGAGCGGCCATGCAATATTTCACCGGCTCGAAGGCGCACAATGTGGCGCTGCGTCAGCGTGCGCTCAAAATGGGCTTCACTCTGAACGAGTACAGTCTGGCCACGCTCGATACCGAGACGCCGGTCGCGGGAAAGACTGAAGAAGAGATCTACGCCAAGCTCAAGCTCGATTTTATCCCGCCGGAATTACGCGAAAATCTCGGCGAGATTGACGCTGCCCAAGGCCACACGCTACCCGAGTTGATTACGCAGGCCGACATTCAGGGCGATGTCCACATGCACACAGTGGAAACCGATGGCCGTAATACTATCGAAGAGATGGCCGAAGCTGCCAAGGAACGCGGCTACAAGTACATGGCCATCACCGATCATTCGAAAAACCTCGCCTTCGCCAACGGGCTGGATGACAAACGCGCCCTGGCCCATATTCAGCGTATTCGGGAAACTAACCAGCAGATCGACGGCATCACGGTCTTTGCCGGCATCGAAGTTGACATCCTCGCTGACGGCGACCTTGATCTGTCCGATGATGTGCTGGCGCAAATGGACCTGGTGATCGGGAGTGTGCACTCGGTCTTCAATCAGGAACCCGCGAAGATGACCGACCGCCTGCTGAGAGCAATCGAGAATCCGAATATCTCGATCGTCGGACATCCCACCGGACGCATTCAGTTGCGGCGCGAAGGCTACCAGTTCGATATGCACGCGGTGCTGGCAGCGGCTGCGAAGCGCAAAGTCGCGATGGAACTGAACTCCTATCCCGACCGTCTCGATCTCAACGATGTGCACCTGCGCCAAGCCAAACAGCAAGGCGTTAAGATCGTGATTAACACCGACGCTCATCACACTTCGCACCTGGAAAAAATCCGCTACGGCATTCTGCAAGCCCGGCGAGCCTGGCTGACCAAGGATGATGTGCTCAATACTCTCCCAGTCCCAGCGTTTGCCAAAGCGATGAAGCACGCTTGGTAGGCGTAGAATCAGCAGTCGCGAGAGAAATCTATGCCAGAAGAGAGCTCCAGCACTCCGCGTAGCGTCCCGCCCGTTGTGCCTTCTACTTCCCCGCCCACCACAGCTTCGGGCCCGGATACGACTCAGCCGAACGTCTCACCCGGCCCGACGATCAATATCGCCGACGAGTTTGGCACCGCGAAACGGAATCTTCCCCCGGCGAAGATCGTGCTTCTCGCCATTGCCGCCGTATTAGTCGTTGTGGGAGTAGGTTCATTCCTGCACCGCGCGCGGCCTCAAGCGTCTGGCTCGCTGGACAACGCAGCAGCTGCGGAAATTCCAGGCCAGAGCTCTACCCTTGTAGCCCTCACATTCACGCTGCGAAATACGGCTGACAAAATTCTCTACGTTCACAATATTCAGGGCAAGCTCAACACCGCGAGCGGTGAGTTTAGCAGCGAGGCGGTTTCCGCCGTGGACTTTGATCGCTACTTTCAAGCGTTTCCCGCGCTAAAGTTAGGCGCCCGGCCCCCACTCAGTCCGGAGGCTAAGGTTCAACCCGGTGAAGTAGTAACCCGCACTGTGATCGTGGCTTTTCCCGTAAACCTGGTCGCCTTCAATCAACGCCATTCGGTTAGCGTGATTATCGAACCTTACGACCAGCCATTGCCGGTAATATTGACGAAGTAATCGTCGAAATGGCGTGGATTTGGAAACGTCCAGCTTTTTTCTGAGAACATCATTGTATACGCCGGCACGATGAAGGTTGCTTCCGAGTCCCCTCTTGCGTTTCTACCAGCTAATGAGCTTCCATAGTTGCATGAAGACAAACCGGCGCCTGTTCTGGATTATGCCGTCCGTCGTAGCACTGCTTCTGTTGACCATTTACGCCGCAGCTGTAGACACAGCTGCAGCGAACGGAAAATATTTTATCTATGTGGGCACTTACACCGAGGAAGGAAGTAAGAGCAAGGGCATCTACGCTTACCGCTTCGATCCCGCTACGGCTGAGATCACGCCTGTGGGCTTGGCGGCGGAGACCATCAATCCATCCTTCCTCGCCGTCCATCCCAACCATCGCTTCCTATATGCCGTGAATGAGATTGGCAAATACAAAGGTCAAAGTAGCGGAGCCATCAGCGCGTTCGCGATTGATCACGTAACCGGCAAGCTGACGCTTTTGAATGAGGTCCCTTCGCGCGGAGCGGATCCCTGCTATATCACTTTGGACAAGACTGGAAAGTATGTTCTGGTTGCGAACTACACAGGCGGCAGCGTTGCAGTGTTTCCTGTGCTCGAAGACGGCCGCCTGGGAAAAGCCTCCGCGTTTGTGCAGCATCAAGGTCACGGCACAAATCCGGAGCGGCAAGAGCGACCGCACGCCCACTCCATCGATTTGTCACCTGACAACCATTTTGCCCTGGTCGATGACCTGGGGCTAGATCGTGTGATCGCCTACCGCTTTGACGGGGCGAAAGGATCACTGACGCCCAACGAGCCTGCGTTCGCAAAAGCGGACGCGGGAGCTGGACCACGCCATTTCGCCCTTCATCCCAACAGCAAATTTGCCTATGTGATCAACGAAATGCAATCCACGGTTACGGCCTTTGCATATAACGCCACGGGCGGCAAGTTGCGGCCGCTGCAGACGATATCCACTCTGCCCAAAGGATTCACAGGCCAGAACGACGATGCCGAAGTGCAGGTAAATGTTTCGGGCAAGTTCCTTTACGCATCGAACCGTGGCCATGACAGCATTGCCGTATTCGCCGTTGATCCCACGAAGGGAACACTTACGCTCGTCGAGGACGTTCCGACTCGAGGCAAGACCCCACGCAGTTTCGAAATCGATCCGACCGGCTCGCTTCTGTTCGCAGCTAATCAGAAGTCGGACAACATCGTTGTTTTTCGAATCGACGCGGGAACAGGCCGCCTGACACCGACCGGCAAGGTGCTTGAAGTAGGGGCGCCGGTGTGTGTGAAATTCGTAGGGGTCGAGTAAGCGTCGAGAGCTTCCGCTCTATTGCTTCTTCTGGATACCTTTTCGCCGCACCAGGTGAGTGTTGGCGTCGGGCTTGATCTCTTCATACTTCAGGCAGCTGATTGAGCCGTCGACTTCGAGCACCGCCAACGCCACATCGTGGTAGGTGGAGATGCCATGCTCACGCAGGGCGCGCTGCAGCTCGTCCATGCTCACGTGCTCCCTGGCCATGTGCGCTTCGATGATTTGCCCATCGTGAACCAGCAAGCTGGGCTCGCCCTGAATAAAACGGCGGAAGCGGCGGTTCACGCCGGAGAGGTCAGCCACCAGATAGTTCACCAACAACAATGTGCAGGCCGCCACAATTCCTCCGATCAGTGACGTGTCAGGCCCGGTCATTGCGTTTTGTACGGAGTTGGATAGAAGAAGTAGAAGCGTAAGGTCGAAAGGCGTCATCTGCCCGACCTCGCGCTTGCCGCTTAAGCGCACGCCAATCAACACCACGAGGTAGATAACGCCGGTGCGTAGTGCGATCTGCATCACTATGTGCCCACCGGCCGGGAAAAGAACACCGTTCAATTGGCTGTCACTGGCACGGGAGCGTTTTTCGGCGTGCTTAGATATCCCGTAGCTTTGTTTTTGTCTACGTTCCAAACCACCAGCTCAAACAACAGGTGATCGCGCCCTGAGTAAAATTGAATCGGCTCGGCAACGGTACGATCCTTCTTCTCGATCGTTTTGTCGTCGGCCGTCACGTTCATGGTGAACTTGCCGCGCTTGGCATCGGCCTTTTTGAGTTGCAGGCTTATCGTCGAGATCGGCTGCGGCTTGGCGCCCTTAAGGAGCGTGAACTCGTAGTAGTTGCGATCGCCCTTATGCTTTAGAATCTCGAGATCGTCGCGCGTATGCGCAATCAACCCACTCTGCATTCCGAGATCCCCGATCGTTCCCTGCAGTTTGGCCTTCGTAGCTTCGAGGTCAGCCCTGGTGGAAGCTACGTCTGTTTTGACGCCACCCACGTCGGTCTTGACACCGGCCACTTCCCCGCTCACTTCACTTATCTGCTCTTTTTGTGCCTTTGCCAGCCGGGTTTCCGCCGCCTGTTGCTGCGCCTTTAGCTGCGACGTGCGTTCCGCCAGCTCTTTCTTCGTCATGCCAACCTGGCGCGCAATCGTCTCTTCGGAAGCTTCTGCGGTCTGCATACGATTCTGCAGTTCTCCCAGCTGTGCCTGGCTGGCGCTCAAGTCTTTTGTCAGCTTTTCCACGTGTGCATGCATGACAAAATGCGCATAGACAGAGACCGCGACAAAAGCGATCGCGAGCAGCATCAAAATCCACTTCCCTGCATTGGACTGATGTTCTACGGGTATTTGTTCGCCCTCTTCTGGCATCGACAGTCTCCTTCCAGGATCTAAAGCTTTACTATAGGTTTAACAGCAATTGTTCAGCAGAAAAACAACAGTGTCAACTGTTAGGATGCGGTGAACCATCGATTAGATGACGGCGAAGGACACTAAGATAAAGAGAAACACGTAACCAGAAGTGTGCGGTTCTGGTGACGAAAGTAACGCGCACGGGAGCGCATCTGTACCTCTTCACCGATCAACTCGCTTCTGAATTGCTGACCAAAAGCATCCTTCTTCTTTCACTACTTTACAATGCGGGGGTGAGGAATTGGGACGTAATCATCATCGGAG
>Ga0209488_10001367_pt1 | contig 20814 bp, 22 predicted proteins | sample Rivendell_Oct201_8_FD_188349 | JGI IMG/M metagenome (GOLD analysis project Ga0209488, IMG submission 188349) | Vadose zone soil microbial communities from the Eel River Critical Zone Observatory, Northern California, USA -... | ecosystem: Environmental > Terrestrial > Soil > Vadose zone >...
ACCGGACTCAACTGACACGTCTCTGTGCCAGGGATGCTTCGGTTCGCAAACGCAGCGGTAGCCCTGAGCCTCGACGTACCGACGTCAATACCTTGCTCTTTCGCTGGTCGCGCAGACGAAACTAAAAATACAGCCTGCTCCCTTGTGCTCTGGTATCGACCGAGGTCGATTTCGGCCGCAGACCGGCCGGCAGTCATGCCGGCTTCGAAACCATCGCTGGCGTCGATCAGCGCAGTGATCTCGGCCACGGCTCAATCGAGCTCCAGGTCTTGCTCGATGGCGACGAGTTCGTCCAACGCCTTGTCGGCTACGGCATCGGCCTTGTCCTTGTAGGCGAGGGTGTCCTCGAGCCGGATACGGCGGTGAGTGCCGACCATGCGGGCCGGCAACTCGCCCTTCTCGATGAGGCGCAGTACGAAACCGCGCGACACATTGAGGATGTCGGCGGCCTGGTTGGGGGTGAGCTCGTGATCAAGCGGCATCAGCGCCACTGGGCGGTTCTGGGCGAGGTCGATCAGCATGCGCCGGAGCAGGTCGTAGACTTGCTCGCTGAGGGGCAGCTCGTGACCAGAGTTGCGGTCGATGAGGGCGAGCGCGGCGCCAGGCCGGTCCAGCTCGTGAATGGCCCGCTGGGCGAAATCAACCGTCGCCGGCGTCGGGGACACCGGAGCGTTGTACGCGCGGATGCTCATGGGATTGATCTTTCCTTAGTATTCCCAATATGGGGCAAGCCGGATCGAAAATCAATATCTGACATATCTGACCGACGCCGGCCAGCACGGTTAAAGCTCGAACGACGCGCCTCAAGGAGGCCCCATCTTCATTGATCAATGCAAAATTTATTCTTTGCGACTTGAATTTTGAGAACAAAACATGAACTATAGCTCAGCCAGCTGCGGAAGGAGGCGGCTGGTGGTGTCATTGAACAAAGGTAAATTGTAATGGATACATCAACAGTCCCCTTGGTTCCGGTGCAACCGGATTTTCGTCCAAACGCCGCCTCCGATGCGGCCGCCAAGGCGCCCGCGACAAACCCGCTGCCGTCATTTGTCCAAGTGATGCCGCGGTCGATGCTGCGATGGGAGGAGCAGGGCGACTTCGACGCATTGCTGGCGCGGATTTCAGCTACGCTGCGACCCGCCGACATGATGGAGGAAATGTGGACCCGCGAAGTGGCGGACCTGGTCTGGCAGATTTTCCGACTGCGGCGTATGAAAGACACGCTGCTAGACGAAGCCAGCTATCGAGGCCTCGCGGAGGTGCTGCGGCCCCGGATGTCGTCGGTGCCGAGGCTGGAAGGCGTGGAGCCGGACAAGGATTGGGCCAGTCGCTGTCTGTCCACGCTGGTTCAGCGCTGGGCCGCCAATCCGCACGCCGTGGCCGGCACGGTCCAGGCGGCCTTGGCGAAAGCTGGCCTGCGCCTCGATGCGGTGGAGGCCAAGACATTCGAATTGCTGATTGACCAAATGGAACGATTCGATCGCATGACCATGATGATCGAACGGCGCCGCAATGCGATTGTGCGGGAGATCGGTCGGTATCGGACCGAATTCTCACAACAGGCGCAACGCGCGATCGAAAGCGAGGTTGCCGCTGCGCCGGGAGGCGCCGAACGCGGGAGCGCCGCGTGACCAGCGCCGCCAGGATCGCGGCCAATCGCGCCAATGCGCGCAAGAGCACGGGACCCAAGACTGCGGCCGGCAAGGCCAGGGTCTCACGCAATGCGCGGCGTCATGGATTGAGCCGGCCTTTGTTCTGCGATGGCGCTTGTACGCCGCATGTCGAGGCGCTGGCGCGGGAGATTGCGGGCCAGGATGCGGCCGGCGAGCGCTTGGCGCTCGCCTGCAATATCGCGGCTGCGCAGCTTGATCTCGCGCGGATACGCATCGCCAAGCGCGACCTGCAGGACACAGCGAATTTCTGCACCACTGACACTCAGTATCCCTGTGACTTGTCCGTGCTGCCGCAGCTCGAGCGGCTCGACCGTTATGAGCAGCGTGTGTTTACGCGACGCCGGCGGGCAATCCACGAATTTTGCAAAACAAAGCCAATGCCGGAGGTCATGCCGCCGGAGACATCTGCGCCGGAAGCCGGCAAGGGGATCGTGCAGGATTTTTGCAAAACAAAGCCAATTCCCGCGGTTCAGTCTTCGGAGTCTGCGCCAAGTGAAAATGTCAGTGACAATCTTTGCCGAACAAACCCAACGAATCGCAGCGCCGTTAATTCGACGCCGCCGCAGGAGATAACTGTCGAGCGTTTTTGCAAAACAAAGCCAATGGGCAGAGGTGCAAAGAATGCAAAGAATACAAAACGACTCTCGATGGCATGCGAGCCGCCCGTTTCGATGCGTCTCACACGAATAGGGCTTGTCAGCAGAATAAGACTTGGGTGATCTCGCAGAGCGGGCCCACATTCATCAGGGGGCCATAATGTGACTTGCAGGGTGGATGAGGGCGGCCAGAACTTATGCAATTGCAATGAATGGAATGACGCGCCGGACTACCAGTACCGACCGGTCGCGCCGACCAGAATGGTGATCACACCGAGCGTCAGGTTGATCGCAACAATTTGGCGAATGGCATTGAGATGCTTTGCGGCATCCGGCAGCGCGCCCTGGTCGACTGCCGTGCGAAACCGCCGCCAAGGTGCGAAAAACAGATGCCCATATAACAGCATCATGATGATACCTAACAGCTGCATCACATGTACATAAAGCGCGACGCCGCGGAATCCCCCGTAGTGAATGAATTGCATGCCGTAGCCCGAAACCAGCAGCACGAGAATTGCGACCCCGACGTTCGGCAGGAAGCGGGCAAAAACGCGACGCCACAACGGCAGCCGCGCCGGCGGATCGAGTTCACCCGCGGCCGGCCGCAGCACCAGATACGCGAAGGCCATGCCGCCGACCCAATAGACCGCCGCCAGCACATGCGCGGCCAGCAAGAGCAGAAGCAGGGCTTGAGTCATTTCTTGAAGCCTTTGATCTTGAAGCCTTTGAGTGGCAGTCGTTACGTGAGAGTATTAACAACAGCCTGGCATTGTCGCCAACGGTTTCTGCTCTATCCTGACGGATGCAAGAACATGGATGCGCCGGTTTCGACCCTCGATACCATCATGCCCGAGATCGGGCGGAGTGCGCGCCGGTCGGCGCGGGAGATTGCGCAAGCCTCCCCTGCCCAGAAAGACCGGGCGCTGACCGCCATGGCGGGAGCGATACTTTCCGGCCGGGCGCGCATTCTTGCAGCCAACGCCAAGGACGTGGAGGAGGCCAAAGCCGCCGGCGCAAATCCTGCCTTTATCGACCGGCTGGCTCTGGACGAACAGCGCGTCAAGGGCATCGCGGATTCACTCGATTTGGTGCGGGAACTCCCCGACCCGGTCGGCAAGGTGACGGAAAGCTGGACGCGCCCAAACGGCATGACCATCGAACGCGTGCGCGTTCCGTTGGGCGTAATCGGTATCATTTACGAAAGCCGGCCCAACGTGACGGCCGATGCGGCTGCGCTCTGCCTGAAGGCCGGCAACGCCGCCATCCTGCGCGGGGGCTCGGACAGTCAACGCTCGAATGAAGCCATACACGCCTCCCTTGCGATGGGGATTGAAGAGGCGGGCCTGCCACGCAATGCCATTCAACTGGTGCTGACCCGCGATCGCGATGCCGTCGGGATGATGCTCGCCGGCCTTGACGGGAACATCGACGTCATCGTGCCCCGCGGCGGCAAGGGGCTGGTGGCCCGCGTGCAGGCGGAGGCGCGGGTGCCGGTTTTCGCGCACCTGGAGGGCATCTGTCATGTTTATGTCGATCGCCATGCGCGCCTCGACATGGCAAAGGCGATTGTCTTGAACTCAAAAATGCGGCGCACCGGCGTTTGCGGCGCCGCCGAGACCTTGCTGGTCGATTACGCCTGCGCGCACACATATCTCGGACCATTGGTCACGATGCTGCTCGACGCCGGCTGCGAGATACGTGGCGACCAGGTCACGCGCATCATCGATTCGCGTGTCAAACCCGCCAGCGAGGAAGACTGGTCGACCGAATATCTCGATGCCATCATCTCGGTGAAAGTAGTCGACGGCGTGGAGGGGGCAATCGCCCATATCGAACGCTATGGTTCCCATCACACCGATTCGATCGTGACCGAGAACATGGCTGCGGCGGACAAGTTCCTGCGCGAAGTCGACTCGGCCATTGTGTTGCACAATGCCTCAACGCAGTTCGCCGATGGCGGCGAGTTCGGTTTCGGTGCCGAAATCGGCATTGCCACCGGTCGTTTCCATGCCCGCGGTCCGGTCGGCGTCGAGCAGTTGACCAGTTTCAAATATCGGGTGCGCGGCACGGGGCAGACGCGACCGTGACAGCGGACGCATTCAATGTCCGCCGTGCGCTGCGCCTTCCACCGCTCGCGCGCGGCCTGCGCGTCGGCCTTTTTGGCGGGACCTTTGATCCGCCGCACCAAGCCCATCGTGCCGCATGCCTGATCGCGATGCGGCGATTGGGTCTTGATCAGGTGTGCTGGCTGGTAACTCCGGGCAATCCGCTCAAGGATACACGCGGGCTGGCGCCGCTTGCCGAGCGGCTCGCCAAAGCGCATGCACTAGCAGCCCATCCGCGGATTCATGTCAGCGGCATCGAAGCAACGATCGGCGCGCGCTACACCTTTGACACATTGAAATATCTGCGCGCCCATTATCCGGGAGTGCACTTTATTTGGATCATGGGTGCTGACAATTTGCGCAGCTTTCACCGCTGGCAGAACTGGAGGCGCATTGCCGGTCTTGTGCCGATCGCGGTGGTGGACCGCCTTGGCCCCAGCCTTTACGCGACCTCCGCCACGGCCGCACAGGCGCTCGCACGGTTTCGCGTGCCCGAATCGGCTGCCCGATCGCTGGCCAGGCGCGCGCCCCCGGCATGGGTCTACCTCCACGGCCTCAAATCCAGTCTGTCATCGACCGCACTTCGGATTGCCCGGTCCAATCCGCAACGGGTCAAGCCCATCAGCCGTCATCAAAACGCGATCAAGAGCTGTTAGAAGGGAACTTTCAAGGAATCTACCTGTTGAATACCGCGCCGCGTCGTGCCTATCTTACGGATGGCCCCGAATTGGGTGCCGCGATACAGTGGAACGAACTGAAAGGAAAGGTCCCCTGTCGACATCTGCAATCTCCCGGGCTAGCGCACGCCGTGCGCCCCCACGAGCCTCCAAGGAGCGTCCTGACGCCCGTGAGGTTCTTCGCCTTGTCCTCGCCCGCACCGACGAAATGAAGGCCGAGGACACCATCACCATCAACCTTACCGGCAAGACCGCGTTCGCAGACTTCATGGTCGTGAGCACGGGACGGTCCAACCGTCAGGTCGGGGCCATCGCGGATCGCGTGGTCGACGACCTGCGCGAGGCCGGCGTTGCGGACGTCCGCATCGAGGGCACCCCACTTTGCGACTGGGTGCTGATCGATGCCGGTGACGTCGTCGTGCACGTTTTTCGCCCGGAAGTGCGCGCTTTCTACAATCTCGAAAAGATGTGGGCGGGTCCAGCACCAAAGGTGCCGGCATCGTCGCCGCCGGCGGCTTTGCTGCCGGGAGCTTCGCTGCCGGCAGCGTCAATACAGGGTCCGGCGCCGGAACAGCAGTTGAATTGAGTTGCGGCCTGACCGATGCGCATTCTGATTGCCGCGGTCGGTCGGCTCAAACAGGGCCCGGAGCGTGAACTCGCCGAGCGCTATCGCAAGCGTGCGGCCGATTGTGGCCGCGCCGTCGGCATCACGGCCGTCGACATTGTCGAGATTCGCGAAAGCCGCACCGACAATGCCGAACAGCGCATGCTGGAAGAAGCCAAAGCGATCACCCAGGCGATACCGGACCGCGGCATTGTGGTGGTTCTTGACGAACGTGGCACAAACCCCACGAGTAAGGTTGTTGCGGACCATTTGCGCGCCTGGCGCCTCGAAGACCGGCCCGCGACCGTTTTTGTCATCGGGGGTCACGACGGAACCGCCGCCGTCCTGCGTCAAAAGGCCAATCTCACACTCGCCTTCGGGGCTGCCACCTGGCCACACCAGCTTGTGCGCATCATGCTTCTGGAACAACTCTATCGCGCAGTGACAATCTTGTCGGGCCATCCCTACCACCGAAGCTGACTTGCGACATATTACGGTACCAATCGGGGCATAAATCCCCCAGACATTGGCATTGGATTTGGCCTCGATCTTGCTTACATAGGAGTGCATGAATCCTGATATGCGACAGCATATGATTCGATCTTCCGGCTGCCTTGCGGGTCCGGCCGCGGTGGCGTTGCTTGGCTGCCTGGCGCTGACGGGCAGCCTCCTCCCCGGTATGGCGTTGGCGCAAACGGCGCCGCAAAGGCCCGGCGAAGTGCCTTTTTTGAATTATCCGCCGGTGACCATTCCGGGCAACTCTGCCCCGCAGCCGGCCATACAGCCCAAAGCGCAACCCAAAGCGCCGGCATCTAAAGCTGCAAATGGATCGCAGCCCAAGAGCAGCGCTGCACCCGCGGCGGCGGCCAAGAGACCATCGGGTCCCGGGACGCTTACACAGAATGACCAGGAACTTGCCGCCGTCCAGGCCAATCAAAAAAGCGCGATCGAGAACGAGGCCAAGCTCAAGCGCGAAATTGCAGCGATCGGTGACGACAGGCGCAAACTCAATCAGCAACTTATCGATACGGTTGCCCGCGTCCGCGCGGTCGAAGACGAAATCGCCCAGACCGAAGAACGTATAGGACCGCTCGACGAGCGAGAGCAGAATTTGCGCGGTTCGCTCGATACCCGCCGCAGCGTCATCGCCGAAGTGTTGGCGGCGCTGCAGCGCATTGGCCGCCACCCTCCACCTGCTATCATGGTGCGGCCCGAAGATGCGCTGCAATCGCTGCGCTCGGCGATGCTGCTCGGTGCGGTGCTGCCCGAAATGCGCCAGGAAACAAATGCGATCTTGACCGACCTGAGCGAAATGGTGCGCATTCGCTACGAGATTGCCGAAGAACGCAAACGCCTCGGGCGCGATCTCAAGACGCTGGCAGACGAGAGCCCACGGCTCGAATTATTGATCGAACAACGCCAGAAACAGCAAGCCGACATCGAAAATTCCCTTTCCGGAGAGCGCCAGCGCACAGCGCAATTGGCCCGCCAGGCCGGCGACCTCCAGGGGCTGATCGCTACCCTCGAAAAAGGCATTGACGGCGAGGGCCGGCCAAGCCGGGGAATAGCTCCGCTCCCCAGCACGAGCGGCGTAGGCCTTGGGGCTCCCGGTGCTGTGACCGAAAAAAAGTCTTTGGACAGCCGGCGCGAGTTCGCGGCCCTGAAGGATCCGGGCCGCCTTAGCCCGGCGATCGCCTTTGCGACGGCCAAGAAACAACTGCCGTTGCCCGTAAATGGCGTCAAAATCAGGGAATTTGGGGCAGCGGACAGAGTTGGCGGGACCGAAAAAGGGGTTGCGATCGCGGCTCGGCCCGGCACCCAGGTGACCGCCCCCTGCGACGGCTGGGTGGTTTTTGCCGGACCCTTCCGTAATTACGGCCAACTCTTGATCCTCAATGCCGGCGGCGGGTATCATGTGCTGCTGGCCGGGATGGAACATATATCCGTCGAGTTGGGACAGTTCGTTGTAACGGGAGAACCTGTTGCAGTGATGGGCGGCCGGGTGCAAGCTACGGCTGCCACTAACACCGGTCCGGGGCAGCCGGTGCTCTACGTTGAGTTTCGAAAAGACGGAGTCCCCGTCGATCCAGGCCCATGGTGGGCAGCAGGCGATATCGAAAAGGTTCGCGGATGATGCGCAAAACTTCCATTCTACTCATCGGTGCAGCGGCGGGCGCAGCCCTGACGCTCATCTCCATCCAGCCCCAAATCGTGTTCAATGCCACGAGCGCGAAAGCGGCGGCGGCCGACACTTATCGGCAACTCAGCTTGTTCGGCGACGTGTTTGAGCGCGTACGCGCGGACTACGTCGAAAAGCCCGAGGAAAGCAAGCTCATCGAATCGGCCATCAACGGCATGCTCGCCGGACTTGATCCGCATTCGAGCTACATGGACGCCAAGAGTTTTCGCGACATGCAGGTGCAAACGTCAGGTGAGTTCGGCGGCCTCGGCATTGAGGTCACCATGGAGGATGGCCTGATCAAGGTCGTTACCCCCATCGACGAGACGCCGGCGGCCAAGGCCGGCATCATGGCCAACGACATCATCACGCACCTCGACGACGAAGCGGTGCAGGGCCTCACGCTCAATCAGGCCGTCGACAAGATGCGTGGCCCGGTCAATTCCAAGATCAAGCTCCGGGTCATGCGCAAGAATTCCGACAAGCCGGTCGAACTGTCGATCACCCGCGATGTCATCCGGGTGCGCTCGGTGCGTTCGAACCTGGAGGGCGAGGACGTCGTCTACGTGCGGGTGACCCAGTTCAATCAGCAGACCACCGAAGGCCTCCGCAACGCTATCACCAACCTGTCGACTCAGGCCGGTGAAAAGGTCAAGGGCTTCGTCATCGATCTGCGCAATAATCCGGGTGGCCTGCTCGACCAGGCGATCTCGGTTTCCGACGCGTTCCTGGAGCGCGGCGAAATCGTGTCCACGCGCGGCCGCAATGCCGAAGAAACCCAAAGGTTCAATGCCCGCGCGGGCGACCTGACCAAAGGCAAGCCGGTAATCGTCCTGGTCAACGGCGGCTCGGCGTCGGCATCTGAAATCGTGGCCGGCGCATTGCAGGACCACAAGCGAGCGACCGTTGTCGGCACGCGCTCATTCGGCAAGGGCTCCGTGCAGACCATCATCCCGCTTGGATCCGGCAACGGTGCGCTGCGGCTGACCACTGCCCGATACTTTACCCCGAACGGCCGTTCGATCCAGGCCAAGGGTATCGTGCCGGACATTGAAGTGCTGCAGGACGTGCCTGACGAACTCAAGGCGCGGACCAACACGCAAGGCGAATCTTCGCTCCGCGGCCACCTCAAGGGCGAGGGCCAGGAAGAGACTGGATCGCAGTCCTATATCCCGCCGGATGTCAAAAACGACAAGGCGCTCAATATGGCGCTTGACCTTCTGCGTGGGGTCCAGAAGCATTCCGCCTTCCCGCCGAATCCGCGCGCAACGCCGAACTAAGAAATCGTTAATCCAATCACATCGGGGGCGGCCGTTCGGCCGCCTCTTTTGTTTCAGGCGCCTTTTTTGGTTCCATGTAAATCTCACGGTAAACGAAGAGTTAACGAATCCTGCTGATAACTGCACTGGATGATTCGCCACGAGAGGCCGGTGATGACTGTCGACCTGTATGCCCCACTCGGACAGAGAAAAGCAGTCAAACGTCGCTTCCAATTCGTCAGGGCGAGCGTCTATCTGACACTCGGACTGCTCGTCCTGTCGCTGCTGGGCTTCGCCGGCTGGGCCATCGTGGTCGACGACCCGCTCGGTGGCGAGCCGGTGGCAATTGCCAATGCGGATGTACGCGTGCAGAGCGCAGTCAAGAAACCCGCCGATACCCCCACCAAAGTTCAAACCGCTGGTGTAACCGAAGTTTCGATGTCGGACGCAGTGCCCGTATCGGCGCCGCCGGGAAGCCGGATGGTGACCATTATCGACGGCTCGAATGGCAAGCGCCAGAACATCATCGTCCCGGAATTCGATGAAAGGAATGCTGCGGCCGGGGAAAAGTTGATCGACCGCTCCCCGCAGGGCCCGTTGGCGAAGGCCGGGGCCGCGCCCCGTTCAGCCAAGTCAACGCCTGACAAGTCAACGCCTGCCAGGCAAAATATACCGTAGATCGGCGGCCTCCGGAATCGTGGCACTCTCGCGTCAGTTGCGCAAGCTTGCAACCCCCAAAATCCTAAGCCGGCGTTGAAAACGCGCCGGTATTCGCTTATGGGTATTTCGGCCAACAAGAATTCCGACAGGCAAGACAATGCCCTCCTACGAGCCATCCCCTTATCGTCCCTGTGTCGGCATGATGGTACTCAACCAAGCCGGCTATGCCTTTATCGGACGGCGAACCGGCGGCCTGGAGCATACGGGTGACACGCATCAGTGGCAGATGCCGCAGGGTGGCGTCGATCCCGGTGAGGACCCCTACAAAGCGGCTCTGCGCGAACTCTATGAAGAGACCGGCATCCGCTCGGTCGAAAAACTGGGCGAGATTCCGGAATGGCTCATTTACGACATTCCGCGCGTAATTGCCGGCCAGCCTTGGCGCGGCCGCTATCGGGGACAAACGCAGAAATGGTTTGCACTGCGCTTCACCGGCGATGAACGCGAAATCAATGTCGCGCACCCGCCAGGTGGTCACAGGGCTGAGTTCATCGCGTGGCGTTGGGAACCAATGGGGAATCTTCCTGACCTTATCATTCCGTTCAAGCGCCAAGTCTACGAACGCGTAGTGGCCGAGTTTGCCAAGTTTGCAGGCGAATGAGTTCGCTGGCGAATGAGTTCGCGGCCAAGTGAGGCGCGCCAAATCGCGCGAAAATCCTACGATCCGCAAAATCTTACGACCCGCAAAATTCTACGAACCGATGCTGGCCTGCAGCGTCTTGAGCTGTTCAAGCTTGTGTGCGAGCTTGTCGCGTTGCGCCGGATCGGTCGCCGCCGCGACGCCGCCTTCGGCGGTCTTGATCGTTGCAACAAGCATGTTGCGATCGAAATCGTCGATCGGCGCCGCCGTGTCGGCAAGGACGGTCAGACCCTCGGGATTGACCTCGGCAAACCCGCCGATGACCACGACGCGGAGCGGACCGTCGTCGCGATGGACCGTCATGATTCCCGGTCGCAGGGTTGCCATCATGGGCGCATGGCCGGACAGCACGCCAAAGTCGCCCTCGGCGCCCGGCACGTCGACCTGATTGACGTTACCCGAAAACAAAAGTTTTTCGGGCGATACGAGATCGAAGTGGAGAGTGGCCATGACGTTCCCAATGTGCCGTTGATTCGGTTTCGGGGCGAGTAGCGAATTGCGAATAGTAAGTAGCAATTGGAGGCGCGAAACCTATTCGCTACTCGCTACACTACACACTATTCGTAGCACTAGGCCGCTTCCGCCGCCAGCCGCTTGCCCTTCTCGATCGCCTCCTCGATGGCGCCGACCATGTAGAAGGCCGCCTCCGGCAGGTGGTCGTATTTGCCGTCGCACAGACCCTTGAAGCCGCGGATCGTGTCCGGCAGGAGGACGAGTTTGCCGGGCGAACCCGTGAACACTTCGGCGACATGGAACGGCTGCGAGAGAAAGCGCTCGATCTTGCGCGCACGCGAGACCGTCATTTTGTCCTCTTCGGAGAGTTCGTCCATGCCCAGGATCGCGATGATGTCCTGGAGCGCCTTGTAGCGTTGCAGGATCTGCTGAACCTGACGCGCCACCGCATAGTGCTCATCGCCCACGATCAGCGGCGAAAGCATGCGCGAGGTCGAATCGAGCGGGTCGACCGCCGGGTAGATGCCCTTGGCCGCGATATCGCGCGACAGCACCGTGGTGGCGTCCAGATGCGCGAACGAGGTGGCGGGCGCCGGATCGGTCAGGTCGTCGGCCGGCACGTAAATCGCCTGCACCGACGTGATCGATCCTTTGGTCGTCGTGGTGATCCGCTCCTGCAGCGCCCCCATGTCGGTCGCAAGCGTCGGTTGGTAACCCACCGCGGAAGGAATGCGCCCCAGCAGCGCCGACACTTCCGAGCCTGCCTGCGTGAACCGGAAAATGTTGTCGACGAAGAACAGCACGTCCTGGCCCTGGTCGCGGAAATGCTCAGCAACCGTAAGACCGGAAAGGCCGACGCGCGCGCGCGCGCCCGGGGGTTCGTTCATCTGCCCATAGACCAGCGCGCACTTGGAACCTTTGGTCGAGCCGTTGTTCTTCTTGGGATCGATGTTGACCTTGGACTCGATCATTTCATGGTAGAGGTCGTTGCCTTCGCGGGTGCGTTCACCGACGCCCGCGAAGACCGAATATCCGCCGTGCGCCTTCGCGACGTTGTTGATCAACTCCATGATCAGCACGGTCTTGCCGACACCGGCGCCGCCGAACAGGCCGATCTTGCCGCCTTTGGCATAAGGCGCCAGCAAATCCACGACCTTGATGCCCGTTACGAGAATCTCCGCTTCGGTCGACTGGTCGGTATAGAGCGGCGCCGGCTGGTGGATGGCACGCCGCAGCGTGGTCCTCACCGGCCCCACTTCGTCGACCGGCTCGCCGATCACATTGATGATGCGGCCAAGCGTCTCGTCACCGACCGGAACCGAAATCGGCTCGCCGGTATCGGTGACCTCCTGGCCGCGCACGAGGCCTTCCGAGATGTCCATCGCGACGGTGCGTACCGTCGATTCGCCGAGGTGCTGCGCCACTTCGAGCACCAGGCGGTTGCCGCCGTTGCGGGTCTCCAGTGCGTTCAAAATCGCCGGCAGCGGGCCATCGAACTTCACGTCGACGACGGCGCCGATGACCTGGGTGATACGTCCGACTTGGTTGGTTGCGGTAGCCATGGTCTTCCTTCTTACTAAAGCGCCTCCGCCCCCGAAATGATCTCGATCAGTTCCTTCGTGATCATTGCCTGGCGGGTACGGTTGTAGGTCAAAGTCTGTTTGCGGATCATTTCACCGGCATTGCGGGTGGCGTTATCCATCGCGCTCATCTGCGCGCCATAGAACGAGGCGGCATTTTCCAAAAGGGCACGAAACACCTGGACGCCGAGATTGCGCGGCAACAGTTCGGCAAGAATCTCTTCTTCCTCCGGCTCGAATTCGTAAACCGCACCGCCAAGCCCCCCAACCGTCTTGTTGGCGTCCTTGGCCTCGAACTGCGGCGGAATGATCTGCTGTGCGGTCGGGATCTGCGCGATCACGGACTTGAAGCGCGAGAAGAACAGCGTGCAGACGTCGAATGTGCCCTTGTCGTACAACTGCACGATCTTCTCGGCGATCGCCGCACCGTTCGCGAAACCGATGGTGCGCACGCCGCGCAACTCGACATAGTCGACAATATTTTTCTCGAACTGACGGCGGAGCTGCTCGTAACCCTTGCGGCCGACGCAGAAGAGCTTGACGTCTTTGCCTTGCGCGATAAGTGAAATTGCCTTCTCACGCACGAGCCGCACGATCGAAGTGTTGAACGGGCCGCACAATCCGCGTTCCGCGGTGCAGACGACCAGGAGATGCACCTGATCGTTGCCGGTGCCGCGCAACAGCCGCGGCGCGGAATCAAGGCCCGCCACCGAAGCCGCGACATTGCCGAGCACCTTGTCCATGCGCTCCGCATAGGGGCGCGCGGCTTCCGCCGCCATCTGGGCGCGGCGCAGCTTTGATACCGCAACCATTTGCATGGCCTTGGTGATCTTCTGCGTCGCCTTGGTGGCGGCGATGCGGACCCGCATGTCCTTGAGACTGGCCATCGCTTCAGGTTGCCTTCATGTCGATCATCGTTACGCGCATCACGCGAACGTCTTCGCAAAGGCCTCGACGGCACCCTTGAGCTTGCCGGCGGTGGCGTCGGTGAGGTCGCCGGTCTGGCGGATGTCCTCAAGGATATCTGCATGCTTGCCGCGCAGATGGCCCAGGAGGCCCTGCTCGAATCCACTGACCCGTGCGACCGGAATAGCGTCGAGATAGCCATTGACGCCGGCATAGATCACCACGGCCTGCTCTTCCATCTTGAGCGGGGAGAACTGTGGCTGCTTGAGGAGTTCGGTGAGCCTCGCGCCGCGGGCGAGCAGGCGCTGCGTGGTGGCGTCGAGGTCGGAGCCGAACTGCGCGAATGCCGCCATTTCACGGTATTGCGCGAGCTCACCCTTGATGCGGCCGGCGACCTTCTTCATCGCCTTGGTCTGCGCCGCCGAGCCGACGCGCGACACCGAGAGACCCACGTTCACTGCCGGACGGATGCCCTGGTAGAACAGGTCGGTTTCGAGGAAGATCTGGCCGTCGGTGATCGAAATCACGTTGGTCGGAATATAGGCCGACACGTCGTTGGCCTGCGTCTCGATGATCGGCAGCGCCGTGAGCGATCCCCCGCCGCTCGCGTCACCCATCTTGGCGGCGCGCTCGAGCAAACGCGAATGCAGGTAGAACACGTCGCCCGGATAGGCTTCGCGTCCGGGCGGACGGCGCAGCAGCAGCGACATCTGGCGGTAGCTCACCGCCTGCTTGGAAAGGTCGTCGTAGATGATCACGGCATGCATGCCGTTGTCGCGGAAATACTCTCCCATGGTGCAGCCCGAGAACGGCGCCAGGTACTGCATCGGTGCAGGATCGGAAGCCGTTGCCGCGACGATGATCGAATAGTCAAGCGCTCCCTGCTCCTCGAGCACCTTGCTGAACTGCACCACGGTCGAACGCTTCTGCCCGATCGCCACATAAACGCAATAGAGCTTGATCTTCTCGTCGCCCGTTGCGTTGAGCGGCTTCTGGTTGAGAATGGTGTCGAGCGCGATGGCGGTCTTGCCGGTCTGGCGGTCGCCGATGATCAGTTCGCGCTGACCGCGGCCGATCGGGATAAGCGCGTCCACCGCCTTGAGGCCTGTCGCCATCGGCTCATGCACGGACTTGCGCGGGATGATGCCCGGCGCCTTGACGTCGACGCGGCGGCGCTCGGTCGCCGTGATCGGGCCCTTGCCATCGAGCGGATTGCCGAGTGCGTCGACGACGCGGCCGAGCAGCCCCTTGCCGACCGGCACGTCCACGATCGAACTGGTACGCTTGACGGTCTGGCCTTCCTTGATCTCACGATCGTTGCCGAAGATCACGACGCCCACATTGTCGGTTTCGAGATTGAGCGCCATCCCGCGGACGCCGTTCTCGAATTCGACCATTTCACCGGCCTGCACATTGTCGAGGCCGTAGATGCGGGCAATACCGTCGCCGACCGAGAGCACCTGGCCGACCTCGGAGACCTCGGCCTCCTGGCCAAAGCTCTTGATCTGCTCCTTGAGGATCGCGGAAATTTCAGCGGCGCGGATATCCATCAAGAGACCTCTTTCATCACAGCTTTAAGGGTATTGAGTTTGGTGCGAAGGGAACTGTCGACCATGCGGCTCGCGAGCTTCACGATAAGCCCGCCGATGATCGAGGGATCAACCTTCACGTCGACTTGCACGTCTTTCTTGGTTACTGCCTTGAGCGCATCCTTGATGGCGGCAAGATGCTGCTCGCTCGGCGGTTCGGCGAGGGTCACCTGCGCGGTGACCTCCCCCTTGTGCCGGGCAACCAGGGCCCGGAACCCGTGGATAATCTCGCGAATAGCGAACAATCGCCGGTTCGACGTCACGACCTTGAGGAACTTCGCGGCCAAGCCGCCAACCTCGGCCTTGTCGAGCACGGCAGAAAGCGCCCGCGTCTGCTCTGCGGCGGTGAACACGGGGCTCCTCACCAGGCGCTGGAGATCGGCACTCTCGCCAATCATCCCGTCGAACCGGTCGAGGTCGGCTTTGACGGCGTCGAGCGCCCCCTCTTCGAGCGCGAGCTCGAACAGCGCGGTCGCATAGCGTCCCGCCATGCCCGATACGATGCCGTCTTCACCTGCCACGATGGTTCTCTATCCAAGGCGATTTCACAGGCCCGGCACCGTCGCGAAACGGTGAGCCCCAAGCCGTTGAAATTCAAGGGGAACTGATAACCAGGGCGGCCCGCAAATAAATCCCACAAGCGCCCCGAAATCGCGCGGCTTGCTAACACGCCGTAACCCGCGGTGCAACATGGCATAATGGCGGCGAAAATCGAGGCAATCGGGGATTTCGCTGTCGGCGGCGCCGGCAGCGATTACGGTCAAGGCCGCGGAGCGCTGCCATCGTGTTTGCGCCCCTCGGGTGCGCTCGCCCCATTCGCACCCTTTCCGTTCGGACGCCCGTCATCCTGAGCTTTGGCTCGTTTTTCAGGTTTGCGGTCGAGTTTCCGCCTGTGCGCGGTCGCGCTCACTGTGCTGGGATGGCACTTGGGCCGATACCGGCTGACGTGAGCCGAGCATCGGCGCGGCGAGGGTATGGCGGTCAAGTCACTGAAATAAATCGGCTTTCGCCCGTTGGCTTCGTTCCCTAAAAAATCGATGTTATTTTTCGCCAGCCGGCGTTCGTTGCGACCGACGCGGTCGAACTCCTGGATGGCAAAACGCCGCCGCGCCAATGCGCGCTGCTCAAAGCGGTTGAGCGGCACCAATTTGGCCAACAGCTTGCGATTCAAGATGGCCCCGATGATATCGGGGCCCGTTGCGGCAAGGAGATCGCCTCGCGCATCGCGTATCTGCTTGAGCTCAAATTGCGCCTCGGCAATCCGACATGCGACCGCGTGGCGCTCTTTGCTCGCGCTTTCCCCCGCGATCATGCGCGCCAGCGCTTCCACCTCGCCGGAATAGCCGCCATCACAACAGACCGGCCGTTCCAAACCATGACGCAATGCATTGCGCGATGCATGCGCCTTGCCGGCGTGCGTCTTCGGGCCCGTACTCATCTTAGCATTCGCCCGATTGGCAAAAAGCCTGCGCGCGCTGATCATGCGGCGCCCAAGGACGCGGCGCCTGCCGGCGCGACGCATTGGGGCGCGGCGCCTACCGGAACGGCGGCGTCCGTCTGTACGCCGGGAGTTCGCGTTTCAGTGTTCGCCAAACGCTTGGCCTCTTCCGCCGTTATGTCCCTGAACTCGGCATCCTCAACGTCATTGATGGCGCGACGCAGCCGTTTTGCAAATCGTTCCCGGTGCCGCTCGATCTCGTGCAGGGACGTGTCGCGGCGCCGCTCCGCCATCATGGTCATGCGATCGATGCATTCGAAGCGATCAATCAGCGCGGAGAACGTGTTGGCGTGAACCGCATCCATGGTGAGGCCGGACGCCGCCAGCACGTGGTCGACAGCGGCGGAAGCATTGCGATCGCCACACGCCCACTTTCTTGCCGTGGCGTGACCGTCCCGATCGGCGAGCAACGAAATCCGCGGCTTGAGAACCTCGATCATTCCCTTGTGAGCGCCTTCCCGCATCAGGTCGCCTTTGATCCGGCGCAGGCGAAAAATCTCCCAAACCAGATCGACCACATCACGGGTCCAGATTTCTTCCAGGAAATCCTTCGGCCCAAGCGCAGCGGAAACCCGCTCCTGCAAAAGGCCGTAACCGGCCGGGTCATCGCCGTCCCATAGCCTCGGCGGCGCCACCACACCCATCGCTTGCTGCGGGGAAGTGGCAGGAAGATTGGAAAAGTCAGTCATTGAACTGCCTCGTATGATTACCCCCCGTTCGAACCTTGGTTCACACACGATATTGTTCTCGTTTTGTTCTTATGTCAAGCTCATACCACGATCAACCAAAATCATTTCAGGTGGCCTTCGGGGGCAGGCAGCGGCCGCCCCCTCATGCCCCCAGCATTCCCCCTTGACCCAAAATGGTGCAGCGATCTAGCCTTTCGATTAGGCTTGTCAAAACGTTAAAAAAATCGGACCGTCTTATTTGTACCTTTGTACCTTGGGGTCGTCTGGGGACATGACGCTACCTAGACATATTCTGACGGCAGCAGCCCTTGGGGCTGCACTCATGGCGTGCTGCGCCTGCAGCAGCAATCGTCCATCGCAAGGCGTATTGACCCCCGTCGCCGTATCCCTCGAAGGAACATCGCGCGTATCGGTGCTGGCCGCCACGACCCGGCGGCGCTCGACCAGCGACCCGGGCGAAATGTTCAACGGCGAGCGCGCCGATGACGTTTCCTATGCGGCGATTGGCGTATCTATACCGCCGGACGGTTCCCGCAAGGTTGGCGAGGTGCAAATGCCAAGGTCTCTGCCGGGCAACCCACAGAGCGAATTCGTCACCGTATCGGCGGATTATCTCGACAAGCGGGCCTTTTCGGCCGCCGTGTCCGCCGCAGCCAAGCAGGGCGGACGCGACAAAGTGCTGGTCTTTGTGCATGGGTTCAACAACCGGTTCGACGATGCCGTCTACCGCTTTGCGCAGGTCGTGCACGACTCGAAAGCTGAGGGCATCCCGGTCTTGTTCACGTGGCCGTCGCGCGGCGAGCTGCAATTGGGCGCCTATGCCTACGACCGCGAAAGCGCGACCTATTCGCGGGATTCCCTGGAGCAACTGCTCGACACGCTCGCTTCCAATCCCAACGTGAAAGAGATCAACGTCCTGGCGCATTCGATGGGAAACTTGGTCGCCCTCGAGGCATTGCGAGGCAAGGCGATCGGCGGCGGCGGCAAGATCGGACACAAGATCAAAAATGTTTTTCTGGTCGCACCCGACGTGGACGTCGATGTGTTTCGCACGCAGATCCAGAGAATGGGCTCGCCGAGACCGCGTTTTGCCTTGTTCGTTGCCCAGGATGACAAGGCTCTCGCTTTGTCCCAGCTCATCTGGGGAGGGACACAGCGCATCGGCGTCGTCAACCCCGATCAGGACACCTATCGCGAGATGCTGGCCAAAGAGCAGATCACGGTATTCGATTTGACGAAGCTTGAGGGCGAAGCGCATACCAGGGCATTTGACGACATCACGAAAGTTGTAGTGATGGTGAGGGAGCAGTTCAACGAAGAACCCGTGGTGACAGAGGGAAAGAAAATCGCCCGCCCTCGATAGGCCAGCAGTTCTGCTGTGTCAGAGACGACCGAGTGAAACCGCTGTAAACTTCTGACACAGTGGTGGTAGTATCAATTCAAACAAACAGTGACTCTTGATATGAGAATCGGATTGCGAAACGCTCCAGCACTGTCATCGCTGCTCTTGGGATTCCTGATCGTCGTATTGGCAAGTGTTGTCACAGGCGGCTTTGAGGGCGCACAGGCGCAGCCACGCGAACTGGCGATCGGGGAGCAACCCGGCATCGTGCCGAACGAGCGCGACGAGCAGTTGCCGGCGGCACTCCAGCGGCAAGCCGTCTTCTATCGCACGAACGAGCCGGTCGGGACGATCATAATCGATACGGTGTACCGCCATCTTTATGTCATACAGGACGGTGGCAGGGCGATCCGATATGGCATCGCGGTCGGCCGCGAAGGCTTCGAATGGCAGGGCCTGTTGCGCGTCAGCCGAAAAGCGGAATGGCCCGACTGGACGCCGTCGCCGGACGTGATCGCGCGCCAACCGCAGTTGCCGCGATCCTTCAAGGGCGGTCCGGGCAATCCTCTGGGTGCGCGCGCCGTGTTTCTCGGCCCCACCTATCGGATCCATGGCACCAACCAGCCGCAGACGATCGGGAACGCCGTTTTCGCCGGATGCTACCGGCTCACGAACGCCGACGTCATTGACTTGTATGGCCGGGTCGCGGTCGGCACCAAGATCGTGGTGCGGCAAAAGCCGACGTTGTAAATCGGCTCTATTATGAAACCTCGCCGTTCGTTCCGGCGGACGCGAGCCTAAATGGCAAATCGGCGCCCCGCGATAGGCTTGGATTATTCCGCACAATGACCTTGAACCCGGCGTCGTCGACGTCATTGACGACGCGCCGCATCCCGGCACCGATTTACATGATGCGCAGCACAGAGTTTCTTAAATTCACCGCCGACGAAATACAACAATCCAGGTAGCGAACTCCCAGAAATTGGAGGTAGGATTGTTATTCCACACGGCTGGCGCGTCGTTCCCGGACGCTGTACGTTGTATGCAGAGGCAAGTACCTCAGCTTGCCCGAAAGCTGCTCATATAAGAATGTGCCGAACTTCTCGTTTCCAAAAATTGGCTGCACTGATGCCGTCGGCAGGCACAATCAAAGACAAAACGGCGAATGCACCCGTGCCATTCACCTTTTGAGGGCATGGCAAAGCCGCATCGTCGTCAGGAAATGAAATTCTATGAAACTTCTTCGCCGTCAATTCTTGCCGGTCGAGGGAGCTGCCGGTCGTGTTGCAGATCGCAACGGCGCAAACCTACGTCCGGCTCGCTTGATGGTTGGCTATGCCGCTGGCACCGACCGATACAGATGTACGGAGAGATGAAATGAATCGACGCAGCATTCTGAGTGTCTCTGCGACAATCGCTTTGGGACTTGCCTTGTTTGGCATCACTGCCGGAAGTACGGCAAGAGCTGCTGAGATCAAGCTTCTATGCGCCGTAGCCTTGCAGCCGGGAATGGTCGCACTGATCCCGGACTTTGAAAAATCGTCGGGGCACAAAGTTACAATCGCCTACGGAACAGCGGGTGCTCTCGCGGACCGTGTTCAAAAGGGTGAAGCTGCCGATATCGTGATTAGCTCTGTGCCACTGATCGACCAACTTCAAGCGCAAGGTAAAGTCGCGGCTGGCAGCCGCGTCAACATCGCGAAGGTCGGTGTTGGAGTCTTCGTGCGCAAGGGTGCCGCGAAGCCCGACATCAATTCGGCCGACGCCTTCAAACGCTCGATGTTGGCTGCAAGATCGATTGCTTATCCGGATCCGACTGGTGGGGGTGCCAGTGGCATCTACGTGGCCAGCTTGCTCCAACGATTGGGCATCGCAGAGGAAATGAAACCCAAGACAAAGCTGTTTCCGCCCACGGAAGTGCTGTACGCAAGCGTTGCCAGCGGCGAAGTTGATATCGGATTCAATCAAATCAGCGAAATCTTAGCTCAACCAGCCGTTGAACTCGCTGGCCCGCTACCGTCAGCGATCCAGAACTACACCCAGTTCGCCCCTGGCATCGTTACCGGCAGCAGTCAGACTGACGCCGCAAGAGCGTTGGTCACGTTCCTTTCTTCGCCTGCCGCCCAGACTGTTCTAAAAGCAAAGGGGTTCGAATAAAGCGCGCGTGGCACCCGCCCCGACGGGCGTTTGGCGCTCCAATCCCTAAGCACCCGCCGGCCGCCTGACGTTCCCACCCGCGGTTTCGTCCGTTGGAGGTTTTCGGACCGCCGGCTCCGTGCGTGTCCAACCACCTGTGATGGGCCG